>SAMEA104315427__coassemble_1453_pt1 | contig 11424 bp, 10 predicted proteins | sample SAMEA104315427__metabat2_low_PE_034 | metagenome-assembled genome bin SAMEA104315427 (sample SAMEA104315427) | gut metagenome | biome: Monkey gut; feature: monkey-associated habitat; material: faeces | place: China | collected 2013 | reverse complement strand
GGTAAGGCAGGCCTACGAACGCCAGCTGGACGGCGAGGAAGCTGGCATAGGGTGGCAGACCCAAAGTAAAAGGAAGTAGCTATGAGCTTAGTAAAAGATAAACCGCAATTTGATCTGAAGCGTGTGTTTGCGCTTTGTTTTGCCGCGTATGTGCTGTTGATCGCGGCGTATTACTTTCTGGCCGGGGATCAGCTGCATTTCCGGCAGTCCCGGGGTGAGCTGTCTATGCCCGCCGCCGAGGCCGGTACGATCGAGCTGGTGCAGGGCACGCAGGTGCAGCAGACGTTTACCGCAAAAATTCAGCGCTTGCAGAGCGTGTCCGTCCAGTGGGGCACGTATTACCGGGCCAACAGCGGCACGGTGACCATGGCGCTCTATCGGGGCGAGGAACTGTTGGGACAGCAGTCCTTTGACGCTGCCGGTATCGCGGAGGGCGGCGTGACCACGCTGGCCTTCGATACGCCGCTGGAGGACCTGACGGGGATCCCCCTGACGCTGCGGCTGTGGGCGGATTCCGTCTCCGGCAGCGCCGTATCGCCTATGATGAACACCTCCGCACCCCAAGGGGAGGGCTTCGTTCTCGACCTGAACGGCACGGCCACAGCCGGAACGCTGTGCTTTGCCGCCTCCGGCGAGGACTATATTTGGACGGGTCTCCACTACTGGGAGTTTGCCGCCGCTTTCGGCGCGGTGCTGGCACTGTATCTTTACTGGTCCTACCGGCGCTGGCAGCAGGGCAAGCCCAGCGCGCTGGTGAAGGCTATCAACGCCATGCAGAAGTATCGCTTTCTCATCAAGCAGCTGGTAGACCGGGATTTCAAGGCCAAGTACAAGCGCAGCGTGCTGGGCGTGTTTTGGAGCTTTCTGAACCCGCTGCTGAACATGGCGGTGCAGTACGTGGTGTTCTCCAACCTCTTTAAGTTCGACATCCCCAATTTCCCCGTATACCTGCTGTGCGGCAACGTGATCTTCAGCTACTTTTCCGAGGCCTGCGGCATGGCGCTGACCTCCATTGTGGGCAATGCCAGCCTGATCACCAAGGTCTACGTGCCCAAGTATATCTATCCCCTGACCCGGATCCTGTCGTCCCTTATCAACCTGCTGATCTCCATGATCCCGCTGATCGCGGTGGCGCTGATCTCCGGGCTGCTGCCCACCCCGGCGTATATCCTGTCGCTGTATGTATTCGTGTGCCTGGCCCTGTTCTGCCTGGGCATGGGACTGTTCCTGTCGGCGGCCATGGTGTTTTTCCGGGATATCCAGTTCCTGTGGGGCGTGCTGACCACCATCTGGATGTATCTGACGCCCATCTTCTACCCGGTGTCCATCCTGCCGGAGGGCATCCGAACCATCGTGGAGCTGAACCCGCTGTACTACTACGTGACCTTCGTGCGGACGTGCATCATCGACGGCGTATCGCCTGAGCCGGTGATGTATGTGCAGTGCCTGCTGTTCGCGTTGGGTGTGCTGGTCATCGGGGCGCTGGTGTTCAAGAAGAGTCAGGACAAGTTCGTGCTGTATCTGTGAGGTGGACTATGGAACAAAACGATATCACCATTTCCGCCCGGGATGTGGCTATGCGCTTCCGGCTGACGGATGACCGCATTCTGTCCCTGAAGGAGTTCGTGACCCGGAAGCTGCGGGGGAAGATCAAGACCAACGAGTTTTGGGCGCTGAAGGGCGTCAGCTTTGACGTACACAAAGGCGAGGTGCTGGGCATCATCGGGCGCAACGGCTCGGGCAAGAGCACGCTGCTCAAGTGCATCTCCGGCATCCTGAAGCCCACAAAAGGCTCGGTGACCTGCCACGGCAACATCGTGCCCATGCTGGAGCTGGGCTCCGGCTTTGACCCGGACCTGACGGGACGGGAGAACGTGTTCCTCAATGGCGCGATCCTGGGCTACACGGAGGAGTTCCTGAAGGAGAAGTTCGACGAGATCCACGCGTTTTCCGAGCTGGGGGATTTCATCGACGTGCCGATCCGCAACTACTCCAGCGGTATGATGGCACGGCTGGCGTTTTCGGTGGCCACGGTGGTGAACCCGCAGATCCTCATCGTGGACGAGATATTGTCCGTGGGCGACGAGTCGTTTCAGGCCAAGAGCCGCGCGCGGATGATGGAGCTGATGAGCGGCGGCACCACGGTGCTGTTCGTCAGCCACAGTCTGGACCAAATACGGGAGATGTGCGACCGCGTCCTGTGGCTGGACAGCGGCGAAGTGAAAATGTACGGCGAGACACAAGAGGTGTGCGATGCGTACGCGATCTGATTTGAGGGAGGACAACGCATGAAAGGAATCGTACTGGCAGGCGGCAGCGGAACGCGGCTGTATCCGCTGACCATGGTCACATCCAAGCAGCTGCTGCCCATCTATGACAAGCCCATGGTGTATTATCCCATTTCCACGCTGATGCTGGCGGGGATACGGGATATCCTCATCATATCGACGCCGACGGATCTGCCGAATTTCCAGCGTTTGCTGGGGGACGGCAGTCAATTCGGCGTTCATTTTTCGTATAAGGTGCAGCCCTCGCCGGACGGACTGGCCCAGGCGTTTATCCTGGGTGAGGAGTTCATCGGCGATGACCGTGCCGCCATGATCCTGGGCGACAACATCTTCTACGGCGCGGGGCTTACCGCCCAGCTGCGCAAGGCGGTGGAGCGGGAGGACGGCGCCACCGTGTTCGGCTACTACGTCAACGACCCGGAGCGGTTCGGCGTGGTGGAGCTGGACGATACCGGCCGGGCCATCTCCATCGAGGAGAAGCCAAAGGAGCCCAAGAGCAACTACGCCGTCACCGGATTGTACTTCTACGACAAGAAGGTGGTGGAGCGGGCCAAGGCGCTGAAGCCCTCCGCCCGGGGCGAGCTGGAGATCACCGACCTGAACCGGGTGTATCTGGACGAGGGTACGCTCCATGTGGTGACGCTGGGCCGCGGCTATGCTTGGCTGGATACCGGCACCATGGACTCACTGGCGGAGGCCACGGAGTTTGTCCGGGTGGTGGAATCCCGGGAGGGCATCCAGATCTCCGCGTTGGAGGAGATCGCCTACCGCAACGGCTGGATCGACAAGGACCAGCTGCTGCTGGCGGCCAATATCTACGGCAAGTCCCCCTACGGTCAGCATCTGAAGAACGTGGCCGAGGGCCGGTACATCTATTGAGAGGTGGCGCATGGAGTTCATAAAAACCGCCATTGAGGGCGTGTATATCGTAGAGCCGAAGGTGTTCGGTGACCATCGCGGCTTCTTTATGGAGAGCTATTCCCGGCGCGTATTCGAGGAAGCGGGACTGCACTACGACTTTGTGCAGGACAATCACTCCTCCTCCACGGTGAAGGGCACGCTGCGGGGCATCCATTTCCAGCGGGGCGATAAGGCCCAGGCCAAGCTGGTGCGCTGCGTCCGCGGCGCGGTACTGGATGTGGCGGTGGACCTGCGGCCGGACAGTCCCACCTATAAGAAATGGGTGGCAACAGAGCTGAGCGAGGAGAACAAGCGGCAGCTGCTGATCCCCCGGGGCTTCGGCCACGGCTTCGTAACGCTGACAGACCATGTGGAGTTCCTCTATAAGGCGGACAACTACTACGCGCCGGAGGCGGACGGAGGCATCCGGTGGAATGATCCGGAGCTGGCCATCGACTGGGGCATCGAAACCCCCATTCTCTCACAGAAGGACCAAAATTCCCCGTGGCTGAAGGATGCCGTTACTGATTTTTAAGGAGGACGCTTTATGACCATTCTCGTTACCGGCGGCGCCGGATTTATCGGCAGCAACTTTATCTTCCATATGCTGGACAAGCATCCGGAGGATCGTATCCTCTGCGTGGACAAGCTGACCTACGCCGGCAATCTGTCCACGCTGGAGAGCGTCATGGACAAGTCCAACTTCCGCTTCGTAAAGGCGGATATCTGCGACCGCAAGGCCATCTATGCTCTGTTTGAGGAGGAGCATCCCGACGTGGTGGTGAATTTCGCCGCCGAGAGCCATGTGGACCGCTCCATTGAGAACCCGGAGGTGTTTTTGCAGACCAATGTGCTGGGCACCCAGGTCATGCTGGACGCCTGCCGGAAGTACGGCATCCGGCGTTACCATCAGGTGTCCACCGACGAGGTGTACGGCGACCTGCCGCTGGATCGTCCCGACCTGTTCTTTACCGAGGAGACGCCTATCCACACCTCCAGCCCGTACAGCGCCTCCAAGGCCGGCGCCGACCTGCTGGTGCTGGCCTATCACCGCACCTACGGCCTGCCCGTTACGGTGAGCCGCTGCTCCAACAACTACGGCCCGTACCACTTTCCGGAGAAGCTGATCCCCCTGATGATTGCCAACGCCCTGAATGACACGCCCCTGCCAGTGTACGGCGAAGGGCTGAACGTCCGGGACTGGCTGTACGTGGAGGATCACTGCAAGGCCATCGACCTTATCATCCGCAACGGACGGGTGGGCGAGGTATACAACATCGGCGGCCACAACGAGATGCGGAACATCGACATCGTGAAGCTCATCTGCCAGAAGCTGGGCAAGCCGGAGAGCCTTATCACCTACGTCACCGACCGCAAGGGCCACGATATGCGCTACGCCATCGACCCCACCAAGATCCACAACGAGCTGGGCTGGCTGCCGGAGACAAAATTTGCCGACGGCATCGACAAGACCATCGACTGGTATCTGACCCACCGGGACTGGTGGGAGAACATCATCAGCGGGGAGTATCAGCATTACTATGAGCGGATGTACGGAAACCGGTAAACCGCCGATCTCCATCCTGATGGCGGTATATGAGCCGCGGATGGACTGGCTGCGGGAGCAGCTGATAAGTCTCAATGACCAGACCTACCCCAGCCTGCGGCTCTATGTCCGGGATGACTGCTCGCCCACGGTACCCTATGCGGACATCGAACGGTGCGTGGCGGAATGCATCACGCGATTTCCCTATACCATCGTGCGGAACGAGAAAAATCTCGGCTCCAACGGCACCTTTGCTCATCTGACGCGGGAGGCCGAGGGTCAGCTGTTCGCCTACTGCGACCAGGACGACATCTGGCTGCCGGAGAAGCTGACGATCCTGCAGGAGGCCATGGAGCGGGAAAGCGCGCTGCTGGCTTACAGCGATGTGTCCGCCATAGATGACAACGGGAGCCAGATCGCGCAGTCTCTATGCCAGCTGCGGCCAAGGCTCACCTATCTGCAAGGCGAGGGCCTTGCGCCGAAGCTGTTTTTCCGCAACTGTATCGCCGGCTGCGCCATGCTGGTCAACGCCGCGGCAGCGCGGCGGTCGTTGCCTTTCCCGCAAAAGACGGTCTGCGACCACTGGATCGCGCTGCTGGCCGCCGCAGAGGGGCGGATCACGCTGGTACCCGGGCAAATGGTCCGATACCGTCAGCATAAGCATAATCAGACCGGCGTACTGGCCGGTGTGACGGATAAGGAAAGCTATCTGCGATACAAGGTAGCTCCGCTGGAGGAACGGCTGCGCTGCTACCGGCAGCACGCCGAACCGGATCAGGCGGCAGCGGCCTTTGCGCAGGCCCGTATCAACGGCACGATCCGGGATATTTGGAAATACAGGGCATTCGCGCCCCATGAGGCGAAATTTGAAATAGCGCTGCATCTGCTGCCGGACTTTTTTATCCGGCAGCTGCTCAGGAGAATAAAATGAAAGTATTTGTAACCGGCGTCGGCGGCCAGCTGGGTCACGACGTGATGAACGAATTGCATAAGCGCGGCCATGAGGGTATCGGCAGCGACATCGCGCCCCAGTACAGCGGCGCGCAGGACGGCACGGCCGTGACGGCCATGTCCTATGTATCGCTGGATATTACCGATGCCGCGGCGGTCAGCAGCGTACTGCGTCAGGTCAGGCCCGACGCGGTGGTCCACTGCGCGGCATGGACGGCGGTGGACGCGGCGGAGGAGCCGGAGAACCGGTCCAAGGTCCGGGCCATCAACGCCGATGGCACTGCCAACATCGCGGAGGTCTGCCGGGAGCTGGACTGCAAGATGGTCTATATCTCCACCGACTATGTGTTCAACGGTCAGGGCGAGACGCCGTGGCAGCCGGACTGCAAGGACTACGCGCCGCTGAATTTCTATGGCCAGACGAAGCTGGAGGGCGAGCTGGCGGTCAGCAGCCGTCTGGAGAAGTATTTCATCGTCCGCATCGCCTGGGTGTTCGGACAGAACGGCAAAAATTTCATCAAGACCATGCGGAAGCTGGGCGAGACCCACGATACTCTGCGGGTGGTGAACGACCAGATCGGCACGCCCACCTATACGCTGGATCTGTCCCGCCTGCTGGTGGACATGATCGAAACGGAGAAGTACGGCTATTACCACGCCACCAACGAGGGCGGGTATATTTCGTGGTACGACTTTGCCTGCGCTATTTTCAAGGCGTCCGGCATGAACGTGAACGTGCTGCCTGTGACCACGGCAGAGTACGGCGAATCCAAGGCCAAACGGCCCTTCAACAGCCGTCTGGACAAACGCAAGCTCACTGAAAATGGCTTCCAGCCCCTGCCCGACTGGCACGACGCGCTGGAGCGGTATGTGGGACAAATGAAAAAGCTATAGAAAAATTTCTATTGGGGAGAGCGAAGTATGGCGGAACACTATAACAGAGAGATCGTTATGAGAGAAAATACCTCTGATTTGCTGCTGCTTCAGCAGATCAGAGAAGGAGCGACTGTACTGGAGTGCGGATGCGCAGCGGGTTATATGACAAGGTACTTGAAGGAGCGCCTTCATGCCAGTGTATACATTATCGAAAAAGATAAAAGCGGTTTTGATCAAGCGCTGCAGTTTGCAGCAGACGGGCTTTGCACTGATCTGGAACAGACCGATACTTGGGGAGCGCACTTCGCTGATTTGCGGTTTGACTATATCTTGTTCGCTGATGTATTGGAGCATTTGCGTGATCCGGCCAAAGTCCTGCAGAAAGCGGGAGAGCTGCTGAAACCGGACGGTTCTCTGCTGATGTCTATCCCAAATGCCGCACATGCGGATATTCTATTCAATCTCTATAAAAATCGATGGAACTATCAGCCGTTTGGTCTTTTGGATGATACGCATATCCACTTCTTTGGGCCGGAAAATATACGCGAATTGTTGGGAAGCGCCGGCCTTACCCTGCGCTGTGCGGACTATGTGATCCGGCCTCCATTTCAGACGGAGCAGGGCAGAAGCGACTTTGGGCCGGATGATATGCCGGTTGTAGATGCCATATGTCATCGGCCTTATACAGACGTTTATCAGTTTGTCCTGACAGCAAATAGAAAAGATGCCAGGGACGAAGAGGTAGCTGCCGACCATTATGCAGAGCGTCATGCTATGTACGGCGCTATGCCGAATTGCTGCATTTTCTATCGGGAAAAGCAGGCAATGCAGTGTACTGCTCAGAAGAAGCAGGAAGATGAACTTCGGGAAAAACTCAAGGAAGCCCATATGTCCTGCGAAGAATTAAAGCAAACCTGCGGTAATTATGCCGAGCGCAATAAGAAGTTGATAAAGGATAAAGCTCGACTTGAGAAACTGGCGGAAACAGCGGCGGAGGAAGCCTGTGCTGAGTACAAGGCCGCCTATGAAACGATTTCCAATGCTTTTTTTTGGAAAATCACAAAGCCGTTCAGAAAAATGGTAGATGGATTGAAGTATCTGCTTCGCAATTGCGGAGCCGCGCACACCGTTTGGAAGGGTATGAAGTGCCTGAAGCAGAACGGAGTCCGCTATACATGGAAAAAAATCAGAAACCGCGGAAAGAGCGATCCTGTAAAGGTGGCTGCAGCCCAAAATACCAGCGCGCGGGAACTGTTGGCACGAACGTTTTATGTCCCGGGTGAGCCGATTACCATATTGACAACAAAGCACACGCTGTATGTGGCCAAATTGGTTGAAAACTGCCTGAAACAGCTGTGGACTCCTGTAAAGATCATCACGGAGGAGCCGGAAACGTATGGTGGAGAATTGCATATCGTGATCTGCCCACAGATCTTTCATCATATGCCTGACCGTTATATTGCCTTCCAGATGGAGCAAACGGTTTCTTCTCGCTGGATGACAGACAGGTATTTTGATATCCTTCGCAATGCATATGCGGTTTTTGATTATTCGCTGGTCAACATCCGCTATTTCAAGGAGCAATCCGACATCGGGCACATGTTTTTCTATCTGCCCATTGACTACCTTCGCGGATATGCCGGCCCACAGTGTGAGCCTGAGTACGACGTACTGTTCTACGGCGATGCAAACAATCCCCGGCGGAGAGCGATGCTGGAAGAGCTAAGCAATGAATTTCGGGTCAAAGTCCTTTCTGAGGTGTTTGGTGACGAGCTTTATCGGGAGTTGAGCAAAGCAAAAGTCGTGGTCAATCTCCATTACTATGAAAATGCCATGTTGGAGACGACACGGCTATACGAAGTCCTTAGCCTGGGTGCATCCGTTATTGTCTCTGAGCGAAGCAGCGACCCCAAAGAAGAAGAACGTCTGGAGGGGATCGTGGACTTTGTGGACGCGGGCAGCATTGAGCAATTGAAGTCGCGTATTGCCTATTGGCTGAGCGACGAAACCGCACGCCGGGCACAGGTCGAGAAAAACAACCGGCTATTGACTGACAGGGTCAGTGCATTTGACTATTTCTTTTATCGTTTCCTGCTGGCTAACAGTTGGATGTCCTTTGACCATTTCTACGCATTGGCAGGAGATTTTGTCCACTTCAGCGGAAAGCGAGTCTGTCTCTCTTTGCCGGAAGCAATAGAGCGGCGCGAAGAATTTGACGCGGACAATCACTATGGCTTTGAAGTATTCCCCGGCCTGCGGCATATCCGGGGCTGGACCGGCTGCGGACTGAGCTACAAGTTCATTATGAAAAAGGCGCAGGAGCAAGGAATAGACAAGCTTCTCGTCTGTGAAGATGATGTGTTCTTCCCGGATGACTTCGAGGAGCGTTTTGCACATTGTTGTGAATACCTGGCTGAGCACAAGGACTGGGACATTTTTCAGGGCCTGATGGCGGATGTAGGAAATGTGACCGTAAGCCAGGTCGACCACGAAAGAGGACAGACCTTCGTGCATATCGATCACATGATCAGTATGGTGTTCAATCTGTATGATCAGCGGGTATATCCCTATTTTGCCGGGTGGGATGAGAGCGACCGTAATGTCCATACCAACACCATTGACCGCGCGTTGGAGGCAAAAGATCTGAAAATCGTTGCGACCGCGCCGTTTCTGGTGGGACATAAAGAAGATCTGGATTCTACAGTGTGGGGCTTCAATAATTCACAATACAGCGCAATGATTGAAAAAAGCAGTGAGAAGTTGGAGCGCCTGGCGAAGGAGTTTGAAGAAATATGCAGCTGCGATTCAAATAATACCTCTTGTTGTGAATGAATAAGTGAAAGCGAGATTTTAAAGATGGCTGAACAGCAAAGAACTCGATATTGGGACATAATTAAAGCCATCGGCATTATTGCAGTTATTACCGGCCATGCACCAACCGGTATTGCAATTATAAGGGTAGTTTATTCCTTCCATCTGATGTTGTTTTTCTTTGCAGCCGGCGCAACATTTGCCCCTAAAAACTCCGAAAGCTTTGAGACTTTAAGCCGTTTTACTGGCAAAATGGTTCTAAAAAACCTTCGACTGTTTTTCACATATAACTGCATTTTCGCACTATTGCACAACCTTTTTGTCAGCATGGGCATATTAGAGTCTTCAGCATATACACTTGGAAATATTGTGAAGGCGGCACTCCTGTCATTTACATTCTATGCGCCTGAATCCTATGAGGGTGCCATGTGGTTTGTTCCCGTCCTGATGGTAAGTCTAATTATAATGGGTGCGATCCTACTTACTACAAGACGATTGAAAAACGCAAAGATTGCCAATGGCGTGATATTTGCCTTAAGTGCAATATTTGCTATGCTGCTGTACCAGCACGAGATTACGCTTGCATATTTCCTGCAGGTATCGTTTCTTGCGTTACCAATCACTTTTGTTGGTTATCTCTATTCAGAGAACCGCTTCACGCTTGATCGGTATATCACATGGTATGGTGCCGTTATCGCTGGGGCGCTGATGTGGGTGATTTTGAGAACGAGCGGTGGCATGGTAGAACTGAGTGTAAATCAAATTATAAGTGTTGTTCATTTTTATCCTCTGACACTTGCGGGAATTTATGTATGCCTGTATTTAGGAAAACTGATAGAGTCCAGTGTAATTGCCAATAGCGTTTCTTATATCGGACGCAAGAGCTTTCACTTGATGGCCATGCATTTTGCAGCGTTTAAGTTAATGGACTTTCTCTATTGCAAGTTGTGGAAAACAGCGGATATCACACAGCTCAACGCTTTTCCATCTTCACATTTTTGGCCTGGAATTATCTATATCTGTGCCGGTGTTTTAATTCCAACATTGGTATGCTATGGCATAGATTACATCGCTTGACAAGGGCACACAGCCCTTTGTCGTGTGCGATGGATAAGTAAAAGTCAAATTTTCCACTCAATCGAAACGTGCTCGTCGGTTGCGCGGATCTGTGAGATCAGGCCATCGGCAACCTGCCTCCTGTCCTCAAAGTCAATTTCTTCCCATTGGTTGAGGTAGACCGACAACCGCTCGATCTGCTCCGGGGACATGGTTTCCGCCGACAGCGCCGAAATCTCTTTTGTCAGGGCTTGACGTCGTGTGTCCAGCTCCTCAATTTTGCTGTTGGCGTAGGACAGCAGCACCGCATTGGCTCCGGTCAGAGTATTCAGCAATTTTTCAATCTCGTCCTCCACGCGGGCAAGTTCCATGTTCAGCGCAGTCAATTTTGGATTGACCGTTTCCCGCTTTGCCGTCAGCGTCTGGAACTCGGACAGTTTCTTGACCATCTCTCCGTACAGAAACCTTTCAAATTCTCGTGTGCGGAGTGTCCCGCAGCCGTCACAGCTTTTACTGTCGACCCGCTTGGAGCAGCGAAGATATTGAACGCCTGTCGGGTTGCCGACGCTCATAAGCGCATACCCGCAGCGGCCACACTTGACCTTTCCGGCAAGCCATGTGTTTTTTGCCTTGCGCCCGCCTTGGAAGGTCTTGTTTGCCATGAGCTTTTTTCGGCAGCGCAGCCATGTATCAGACGATACCAGCCCCTCGCTGGGAGCCAGAACAAGTATCTGATCTTTCAGGTGCTTGTTTTTTCTTTCCTGCACATCCCGGCCCTGATAGAGATAGCAGCGTAAACGTCAAACCTCGCCGCGACTTGCACCTGCACTCGCAATATGAAACAATACTCCCGTATAGTAGCAGATAGTATATGCAACTTGCAGATACTATCCGAGATACGGGGGTATTTTCATGGCAAGAGAGCTGCAAACACTCAACGAACGTAAGCGCACAATAATCACCCGGACCGAACAAAATTACGGCAGAGTCCCGTTC
>SAMEA104315427__coassemble_1430_pt1 | contig 11600 bp, 4 predicted proteins | sample SAMEA104315427__metabat2_low_PE_034 | metagenome-assembled genome bin SAMEA104315427 (sample SAMEA104315427) | gut metagenome | biome: Monkey gut; feature: monkey-associated habitat; material: faeces | place: China | collected 2013 | reverse complement strand
CCATTTCGCCGAAGCGCTGGCCGCCGAACTGGGCCTTGCCGCCCAGAGGCTGCTGGGTCACCAGCGAGTAGGGGCCGGTAGAACGGGCGTGGATCTTATCATCCACCAGATGGTGCAGCTTCAGGAAGTAAACGTAACCAACGGTGACCTTGTTGTCGAAGCGCTCGCCGGTGCGGCCGTCGTACAGCCAGCTCTTGCCCTCGGGATCGAGGCCGGCCAGCTCCAGCGCCTCGGTGATGTCCTTGTCGGTGGCGCCGTCGAAGATGGGGGTGGCTACCTTCCAGCCAAGGGTCTTGGCGGCGTAGCCCAGATGGACCTCCAGCACCTGGCCGATGTTCATACGGGAGGGAACGCCCAGGGGGTTCAGCACGATATCCAGCGGCGTACCGTCGGGCAGGAAGGGCATATCCTCCTGGGGCAGCACGCGGGACACGACGCCCTTGTTGCCGTGACGGCCGGCCATCTTGTCGCCGGGCTGGATCTTGCGGCGCTGGGCGATATAGACGCGGACGACTTCGTTCACGCCCGGCCCCAGCTCGTCGCCGTTCTCGCGGGTAAATACCTTGGTATCAATGACGATGCCGCTTTCGCCGTGAGGCACCTTCAGGGAGGTATCGCGGACCTCACGGGCCTTTTCACCGAAGATGGCCCGCAGCAGACGCTCCTCGGCAGTCAGGTCCGTCTCGCCCTTAGGCGTGACCTTGCCCACCAGAATATCGCCGGCGTGGACCTCCGCGCCTACGCGGATGATGCCCCGCTCGTCCAGATCCTTCAGGGCATCCTCACCCACGTTGGAGATATCGCGGGTGATCTCTTCCGGCCCCAGCTTGGTGTCGCGGGCGTCGATCTCATATTCCTCGATGTGGATGGAGGTGTAAACATCCTCCTTCACCAGCCGCTCGTTCAGCAGCACGGCATCCTCGTAGTTATAGCCTTCCCAGGTCATGAAGCCAACCAGGATGTTGCGGCCCAGAGCGATCTCGCCCTGCTCGGTAGCGGGGCCGTCGGCCAGCACGGTGGGATCGTCGCCGCCGTGGACACGCTCACCCACAGAAACGATGGGCTTCTGGTTGATGCAGGTGCCATGGTTGGAGCGCAGGAACTTGATGAGCTTATAATCCTTGGTCTCACCGCTGTCATACTTGACGGAAACGCTGGTGGCGTCCACCTTGGTGACAACGCCGTCGCCCTCGGCCAGCACGGCCACCTCGGAATCCAGGCAGATCTTGTGCTCCATACCGGTGCCGACGATGGGCGCCTCCGGCTTCAGCAGAGGCACGGCCTGACGCTGCATGTTGGCGCCCATCAGGGCGCGGTTGGCGTCGTCATTGGGCAGGAAGGGGATCATGGCGGTAGCGATGGACACCATCATGCGGGGAGAAACGTCGATAAAGTCCACATTGGCGCGATCCACCTCCACGATCTCGTCGCGGTGGCGGCAGGTGATACGCCGGTTGGTAAGGCAGCCGTTCTCATCCACAGGCTCGGCAGCCTGACCGACGATATACTGATCCTCCACATCGGCGGTCATATAGGTGATGTCGTTGGAGACCTTGCCCGTCTCGTGATCCACAGCGCGGAAGGGCGCTTCGATAAAGCCGTACTCGTTGACGCGGGCATAGGTGGCCAGATAGGAGATCAGGCCGATGTTGGGGCCTTCAGGCGTCTCGATGGGGCACATACGGCCATAGTGGGAGTAGTGCACGTCTCGCACTTCCATGTTGGCGCGCTCACGGCTCAGACCGCCGGGGCCAAGGGCGGACAGACGGCGCTTGTGGGTCAGCTCGGCCAGCGGGTTGGTCTGATCCATGAACTGGCTCAGGGGGCTGGAGCCGAAGAACTCCTTGATGGCGGCGGTAACGGGGCGAATATTGATCAGGCTCTGGGGGGTCACGATGTCCAGATCCTGAATGGTCATGCGTTCGCGGATGACGCGCTCCATACGGCTGAAGCCAATGCGGAACTGGTTCTGCAGCAGCTCGCCCACGCAGCGCAGGCGGCGGTTGCCCAGATGGTCGATATCATCCCGGGTCACCAAGCCGTAGGCCAGCGCGTTCATATAGTTGATGGAGGCGAAGATATCATCAATGATGATATGCTTGGGCACCAGCTGGTCGGCGTGCAGGCGGCACTGCTCGATCAGCTCCTCGCCCTGATACTGGCCCAGCAGCTCCTGCAGCACGTCGAAGCGGACACGCTCCTTGATACCGCACTTCTCCCGGGGATCAAAGCCCACATAGCGGGACATGTCGCACATGCCGTTGGAGGTGATCTTCAGCACCTTTCCGGTATCCAGCGTCACCACGACTTCCTTCACACCGGCAGCGTCCATCACGGCGCAGTCATCGCCGGTCAGCACATGGCCTTCCTCAAACAGCAGCTCGCCGGTGGCGGGATCGGCCACGGGGTCGTTGAGCATCTGACCCTTGGCTCTGGCCCAGAAGGTCAGCTTCTTGTTGAACTTATAGCGGCCCACGGTGCTCAGATCATAGCGCCGGGGATCGAAGAAGAGATTCTGGATCAGGGTCTGGGCGGAGTCCACCGTGGGAGGCTCGCCGGGACGCAGCTTGCGGTAGATCTCCAGCAGCGCGTCCTCATAGGTCTTGCAGGTATCCTTCTCCAGCGTGGCCACGATGCGCTCGTCATCGCCGAAATGCTCCAGGATCTCGGCGTCGGTCTTGAGACCCAGCGCGCGGATCAGGCAAGTAATGGGCAGCTTGCGGTTCTTGTCGATGCGGACCCAGAATACCTCGCTGGTGTCCGTCTCGTACTCCAGCCAGGCGCCGCGGTAGGGGATCACCGTGCTGGTCAGCAGAGGCAGGTCGGTCTTGAGGTCGATCTCCTTACCGTAGTAGATGCCGGGAGAACGGACGATCTGGCTGACCACCACGCGCTCGGCGCCGTTGATGACAAAGGTGCCGGAGTGGGTCATCAGCGGGAAATCGCCCATAAAGATCTCCTGCTCCTTGATCTCGCCGGTCTCCTTATTATGCAGGCGGACCTTCACTTTCATGGGAGCGGCATACGTGGCGTCGCGGGCCTTGCACTCCTCCACGTCATACTTGGGCTTCTCATCCATGGTATAGTCGATGAAGCTCAGTTCCAGATTTCCCGCATAGTCCGAGATCACGTCTACATCGGCAAATACCTCACGCAGGCCGGTCTCCAGAAACCATTTGTAGGAATCCTTCTGGATCTCCAGCAGATTGGGCATCGCCACCACTTCTTCGTGTCGGGCAAAGTTCTTCCGCAGGGTCTTGCCATAGTACTTGTCCTTGGCCATGTTCGTCCATCACGCCTTTCTGTTTGTTCTGCCGCCCGCAGGCCGCCGTTGCCGCCGGCAGCCCGCTCTGGCCGCTGTATTTTCAAATGTTTTGAACGGTATCGGACCGCCGGTTTGATACGCACGGGTTTGTTGGCATTTTCCGTGCAAACCCCTTGTATTTCTCACTTGGCGGTGGTATACTGAGCATGTAAAAGGGGATATGTTCCCATCATCTCAATATAAGCGTCTTATTTTACCATATTTCCCATAGCATGTCAAGATAAAGTACAGGCAGCGGCAAAATTTTTGCCGCTGCCTGTTTTTTCAGTTGTCCCGTTCCAGCAATAGCCATTTATTTTTTCCTCCATTTCAGTAAGAATGCCGAATTTGTGATAACGAGAACCGAGCCTGCGTTATGCACCAGCGCACCCACAACAGGATTCAGGGTTCCGATAATCGCCAATGCGATGGCGATAAAGTTCAGTGTCATGGAAAAGATCATGTTGCGCTTGATGGTGGTCATCATGCGCTTGGAGAGCGCAATCAGGTGCGGCAGTTCCTTGACTTCGTCATCCACCAATGCAATATCCGCTGCATCCACCGCAATGTCGCTGCCCACGCCGCCCATGGCGATGCCAACATCCGCTTTCTTGAGGGCAGGGGCATCATTCACGCCGTCGCCGATCATGCAGACAGGCAGGTTTTTATTCTGGTACTCTGCAATTGCTTTCAGCTTGTCCTCCGGCAGGCAGTTTGCCCGCACCTCACAGATATGCAGCTTGTCTGCAATCGACTTAGCGGCGTTTTCATGGTCGCCGGTCAGCAAAGCCGGCTGTACGCCAAGACTTGTGAGCGCTGTGATCGTGTCGGCACTTTCCGTGCGCAGCGTGTCGGAAAGGGCAAGGAATCCGGCAAGCTGTCCGTCTGCGGCCAGATAGATCACGGTGCAGCCCTGCTGCACATAGCCTTCCGCCTCCGGCAGCTCCGGCATGGAAATTCCGTGCTCCCGCAGCAGCTCGGCATTTCCGGCAAGGATCGCCTTGCTTTCTATCTCTGCGCAGACGCCGCGGCCGGGGATCATTTGAAAGTTCTTCACATCACGAAGGGGGATGCCCTCTTTTTTGCAGCAGCTGACGATGGCTTTTCCCAGCGGATGCTCAGAAAGCTGCTCAGCCGACGCCGCCAGATAGTACAATTCGTTCCGTTCAAAGCGTTCAGAAAGGCTCTCAACCGCAACGACCTCCGGCGTGCCGTAAGTCAGCGTGCCGGTTTTGTCAAAAGCAATGACCTTCGCCTTTGCCAGCCGTTCCAGTGCATCGCCCTCCCGGACGAGAAAGCCGTGCTTCGTGGCATTTCCGATGGCTGCCATGATGGCCGTAGGCGTTGCCAGCACCAATGCACAGGGGCAGAATACGACCAGAATCGTGACCGCCCGGATAATCTGCCCGGTGATAAGCCATGTCAGCGCCGCCGCACTGAGAGCGATCACCACGATCCATGTGGCCCAGCGGTCGGCAATGCCGACGATTTTAGCCTTGCCCGCATCCGCCGACTGCACCAGCCGGATCATGCGCTGAATGGAGCTGTCCTCGCCAACCTTGACGGCCTCCATCTCAAATGCGCCGAACTGATTGACCGTGCCGCTGGATACGCTGTCGCCAACGGTCTTGTCCACAGGGAGAGATTCGCCGGTCATAACCGCCTGATTGATAGAAGTCTGTCCGGCGATAATAACACCGTCTACCGGAATGCTTTCTCCGGGCAGCACACGGATATAGTCGCCGACTTTGACTTGTTCGGCAGGAATGATCTCTTCTTCCCCATTTCGCAGCACCCGTGCGGTCTGCGGCGTCAGATGCACCAGCTTCTCGATACCGGCCCGTGCTTTGGCAACAGTCAGTTCCTCCAGCAGCGCACCGAGCTGCATGATGAACGCCACCTCACCGGCAGCAAAGGTTTCGCCGATGCAGATGGACGCAATCAGTGCCAGCGAAACCAGTACATCCGCCTTGATGTCAAACGCCGTCACAAGACCGATGACAGCTTCTAAGATGATGGGGACACCGCATAAAACAACGGCGATCCATGCCATGTCAAAGGGAAGCGGCTGAAACCCAAACAGGCTGCACAGCACGGCTATGCCGGAGATGACCAATAAAATGATGTTCTTCCGAATGCCGCCGATTTCCAACAGGTGTTCCAGCTTTTCCATTACCTGTTTCATAGATTTGCTCCTCTCTATACCGCATGGGGTATGGGTACATTATACATATAGGGGTATAGGCTGTCAAGAGCGTAAAAGAAAAAGCCGGTTCACAAAGAACCGACTTCTCATAGGCTGCAATCTTTTTTATTGCATATTGGCAAAACGCTCCACGGCTTTGGTGAAGCTCTCAATCGTTTTGTCTGCATCACCGTGTTCGATCCCGTCCCGGACGCAATGCTTGATATGCCCCTCCAGCACGACCTTGCCGCAGCCGTTCAAAGCGGATTTTGCCGCATTGAGCTGGGACAGAATATCCTCGCAGGGAACATCCTCGTCGATCATACGGTCAATGGCCTGTACCTGCCCGATGATCTTTTTCAAACGACGATGCAGATTATCCGCATCCATACATTGTCTCATTGTTCTATCCTCCATACTGTTAGGGGTATGCGTAAGATTATAGAAGGTAACAGTATTTAAGTCAACTATTTTCAGCAAACTCGAACAGATATTTTGCTAATCAAATCAACGTGCTTTGCTTTTACGCTATTGGGATCATTCCAAAGTGCCGCAATGCTTTCATGATAGCTTCTTCCTTTTCCAGCGGGCATTGGGGCTGTTTAGCATCCTCGGACTTGGGTTTGTTGTAATTCTCACGTTCAATAATACCGCATTTCTGCTTTACCTGTGCAATATACAGACTGCTGACCTTCAAGCCGCTATGCTCCAGAACATAATCCTTGATCTGCCCATAAGTTGCCACCCCTCTTTTGTCCTGCACCAGTTCCTCAACATCCACATCAATGTTGATATGTACTGCCGGTTTTCTCAGAACTAACTGACATACCGTCTCTATGTTTGCCGTGCGGGGGAAAAGATCCACCGCGGCGGCGCGGACAGCCGTGTAGCCGTGCTCCGCGAACCGCTTCACATCCCGTCCCAGTGTGGCCGGGTCGCAGGAGACATAGACAATGCGCTTCGGCTCCATGGCAGCGGCGGCGGCCACCACCTCCGGGGCAAGTCCCTTGCGGGGCGGATCCACACAGATCACATCCGGCCGCAGGCCGCGTCCCGCCAGCTCCGCCGCGGTCTCTCTGGCGTCGCCGCAGAAAAATTCCACATTCTCCACGCCGTTGGCCTTCGCGTTCTGCCACGCGTCATCGATGGCCTCCGGCACGATCTCCGCGCCGATGGCCTGCTTGCAGTGCCGGGCCATACACAAGGTGATGGTGCCCGCGCCGCAATAGAGGTCCAGCACCGTCTCCTTTCCCGTCAGGGCGGCAAATTCCACCGCCTTCCGGTACAGCACCTCCGCCTGCGCCCGGTTCACCTGATAGAAGGAGGGCACACTGAGCCGGAACGTCAGGCCCCACAGCGTATCCCGCAGGGTATCCTCCCCCCACAGGATGCGGTAGCTGTCGCCCAGTATCACATTGCCCTTTTTGCGGTTCACGCCCCACACAACGCCCACCGCGTTGGGGACAGCCTGCCGCAGCAGCTCCACCAGCTCCGGCTCATGAGGGGCCTTCTCGCCGCTGCCCAGCAGGCAGATCAGGCTCTCCCCTGCCCCGTTGGTACGGACATACAGATGCCGCAGCAGACCCCGGCCCGTTTTCTCGTCATAGCAGGGCACCCGGAACTGCCGGATGTACTGCCGCACCGCCCGCGCCGCCGCGTCGGCCTCCGGCCGCTGAATGAGGCATTGCTCCACCGGTACCACGTCATGGCTGCGGGCGCGGTAAAAGCCCACCGTACCATTGGATGCAATGGGGTACTGGCTCTTATTGCGGTAGTGCTCCGTATCCGCCGCGCCGAGGATCTCCTCTACCGCCACGGTACTGCCGCCGATGCGGGTCAGCGCGTCCTGCACCCGCTGGCGCTTGGCGGACAGCTCCTCGGCATAATCCATGTGGCGGAAATCGCAGCCGCCGCACTTGCCGTAATAGGGGCAATCCGGCTCCTGCCGGTGCTCAGATGGCGTGTGAATGGCCGTCACCTTGCCATAGGCGGCGTGCTTGAGGACCTTCATGACGAGGATATCGCAGTCCTCACCCCGGATGGCCCGGTGGACAAAGATCACCTGTCCGTTGACCCGGGCAATGCCCAGTCCCTCAGAGGAATATCCTTCGATGACGGCGCGGACTGTCTGGTTCTTATGAAGCGTTTCCATATGTTACCTTTCCGTAAAGAATAGAGGAAGCCGCAGGCTCCCTCTATTCTTATTTTTGATATCAGAACTCGAACTTCTCCGTGACCTTGCGGATGGCCTCCGCCATCGCGCCAAGGGTCTTGTTGTCCCGGCCCTTGCTGCGGCGCACCAGCGCCTGCAGGGCGTCCATGGCCTGCAAAAGCTTCTGATAGACCACACCGGCCCGGCTGCCCTGACCATCGAAGGAGGTCTTCTTGCGCTCCGGCAGGAAGCCCTTGGCCAGCTGGGTGCAGGTGATCAGATCGTATTCCTCCGTGTACTGGGGCGCGTGGGCATTGAAGCCCATGGCGCTGACCGTCTCGGCAAACAGGGGCGCAACCTCACGGTCACCGTGGACGATAAACACATGCTGGGGCTTGGGCGCCTTGAAATGGGAGATCCAATCCATCAGATGATCCCGGTCCGCGTGGGAACTGAGACCCTGGAAATTCACGATCTTTGCCCGGACGGCCACATCCTCGCCGAACAGCTTCACGCTGGCGGCGCCGTCCAGCAGGGTACGACCCAGCGTACCGGGGGACTGGAAGCCCACGAACACGACAGCGCTGTCGGCCCGCCACAGGTTATACTTCAGATGATGCCGGATACGCCCCGCGTCGCACATGCCGCTGGCGGAGATGATGACCTTGGGGGTGTGGTCCATATTCAGCAGCTTGGACTCCTCCACCGACTCCGTCAAATGCAGGCCGGGGAAATTGAACATATGTGTGCCGTCCTGCACCAGCTCCAGCGCTTGCTCGTCCAGATAGCCCCGCAGGTCGCCGCAGAAGATGCTGGTGGCGGACTTGGCCAGGGGTGAATCCACATACACCGGGAAATCCTGCACAGAGGTCACCAGATGGCGGTCCTTGATCTCCCGGATGAAGTACAGCAGCTCCTGGGTACGGCCCACGGCAAAGGAGGGGATCACCACATTGCCGCCCCGGCCCAGCGTCTCGTCGATGATAGCGGCCAGATCGTCGGTATAGCTCCACACCTCGGTATGGTTGCGGTTGCCGTAGGTGCTCTCCATCACCACATAGTCCGCGCCGCCGAAGAACTGCGGATCCCGGATGATGGGCTGATCCACGTTGCCGATATCGCCGGAGAACACAATGGTCCGCTTCTCGCCGCCCTCGGTCAGCTCCATGAGGATAGAGGCGCTGCCCAGCAGGTGGCCGGCGTCGATAAAGGTGGCCTTCACACCCTCGCACACGTCGACAGTCTGGTCATATTCGCAGGTCTGCAAAAATTCCGGCACCCGCATGGCGTCCGCCACCGTATACAGCGGCTCCACAGCGGGGCGGCCCGCACGCTGGTTCTTCCGGTTCTGATATTCCGCGTCGCTCTCCTGAATGTGAGCGGAATCCGCCAGCATAATGTTCAGCAGATCGGCTGTCAGGCGGGTGGTAATGATCTTACCCTGAAAGCCGTTTTTGATCAGCATGGGGATCCGGCCGGAGTGGTCGATATGGGCGTGGGTCACCAGCACCGCGTCGATGCTGCCGGGATGGAAGGGCAGCGTGGCGTTGTCCACCTCGTCCCGTCCCTGCTGCAGGCCACAGTCGATGAGAATATGCTTTCCGTTTACCTCCAGACAATGGCAGCTGCCGGTGACGCACTGGTCAGCGCCGAAAAAGCTCAGCTTCATGGCGTACATCCTTTCCAAAAAGTTCACAGTTTTATTTCACATTTCTGCTATGATGAGTTTACAGTATTGTATCACGCTTTTCCGCCGTAGGCAAGCCGGAACTTGCCTGCATCTATGGTTCGTCAAATTTCCTTTGCATATACAGCGCAAGTGTGGTATACTGGTATTTGTATTATTATGTGATATGTCAATTCTTTTCACAGAAAGGATCAAAATACATGGGACTGATCACCAAGATTTTCGGAACCTATTCCGAGCGTGAGCTGAAATCTATCTGGCCTATCGTCCATAAGATCGAGGGCATGGAGGCCGAATATAAGGCGCTGACCGACGCGCAGCTGCAAGCCAAAACGCCGGAGTTCAAGGAGCGCCTGCAAAACGGCGAGACGCTGGACGACATCCTGCCGGAAGCCTTTGCCACTGTCCGCGAGGCGGCGGACCGTGTGCTGGGCCTGCGCCCGTACCCGGTGCAGCTGGTGGGCGGCATCGTACTGCATCAGGGCCGCATCGCCGAGATGAAGACCGGTGAAGGTAAAACGCTGGTGGCCACGCTGCCCGCCTATCTCAACGCGCTGACCGGGAAGGGCGTCCATATCGTTACTGTCAACGATTACCTTGCCAAGCGCGACAGCGAATGGATGGGCAAGGTCCACCGTTTCCTTGGTCTGACCGTGGGACTGATCATCCACGACCTCAACAAAGAGGAACGGCAGAAGGCTTATCAGGCCGACATCACCTACGGCACCAATAATGAAATGGGCTTTGACTACCTGCGCGACAACATGGCCATCTACGCCAGTGAGCAGGTACAGCGGGGCCACAGCTTCGCCATCGTGGACGAGGTGGACTCCATCCTGATCGATGAAGCCCGCACCCCCCTGATCATCTCCGGCATGGGCGACAAATCCACCCAGCTGTACGACATGGCCGACGCCTTTGTCCGCAAGCTGAAGCGCTTTACCATCGTAGAGACGGACGCCAAGGAGGAAGAAGATCCTAATATTGACGCCGACTACATCGTGGACGAAAAGGCCAAGACCGCTACGCTGACCGCCCGCGGCATTGCCAAGGCGGAGGAGTTTTTCCATCTGGACAATCTGGGCGACCCGGAAAACAGCACCATCTCCCACCACATCAATCAGGCCATCAAGGCCTACGGCACCATGAAGCGCGATGTGGACTATGTGGTGAAGGACGGCGAGATCATCATCGTGGATGAGTTCACCGGCCGTCTGATGTTCGGCCGCCGGTACAGCGAAGGTCTGCATCAGGCCATTGAGGCCAAGGAAAAGGTGCAGGTCCAGCGTGAAAGCAAGACGCTGGCCACCATCACCTTCCAGAACTATTTCCGCCTTTACAGCAAGCTGTCCGGTATGACCGGTACGGCGCTGACAGAGGAGGAGGAGTTCGGCACCATTTATAATCTGGATATCGTGGAGATCCCCACCAACCGTCCCGTTGCCCGTATCGACTATGAGGACAGCGTGTATAAGACGGAAAACGGCAAGTATCATGCCGTCATCCAGCAGGTCAAGGCGTGCCACGCCAAGGGGCAGCCCGTGCTGGTCGGTACGGTGTCCATTGAGAAAAACGAGCTGCTGGGCCACCTGCTTCAGCGGGAGGGCATCCAGTGCAACCTGCTGAACGCCAAGAACCACGAAAAGGAAGCCGAGATCGTGGCACAGGCCGGTAAGTTCGGCGCCGTTACCGTGGCCACCAACATGGCTGGCCGTGGTACGGATATCATGCTGGGCGGAAACGCCGAGTATCTGGCCAAAAATGATCTGCGCAAGGCCGGCATGAGCGATGAATTGATCGCCGAGGCCACCGGCTACGCCGAGACGGACAACGAGGAGATCCTCTCTGCCCGCAGGCTGTTTGCCGAGCGGCTGCAAAAGCATAAGGACGAGATCGCCGGCGAGGCTGATAAGGTCCGCGCCGCCGGCGGCCTGTTCATCATCGGCACCGAGCGGCACGACTCCCGCCGTATCGATAACCAGCTGCGCGGTCGTGCTGGCCGTCAGGGCGACCCCGGCGAGACCCGGTTCTACATCGCGCTGGAGGACGATTTGATGCGGCTGTTCGGCGGTGACCGGATCACCAATATGATGGAGCGTCTTAACGTGGACGAGGATACGCCCATTGAAAACAAGCTGCTCACCAAATCCATCCAGCAGGCGCAGACCACCGTGGAATCCCGCAACTTCCAGGCCCGTAAATCCGTGCTGGAGTACGACGACGTGATGAACAAGCAGCGCGAGATCATCTACGGCCAGCGCAAGCAGGTGCT
>SAMEA104315427__coassemble_1409_pt1 | contig 11768 bp, 14 predicted proteins | sample SAMEA104315427__metabat2_low_PE_034 | metagenome-assembled genome bin SAMEA104315427 (sample SAMEA104315427) | gut metagenome | biome: Monkey gut; feature: monkey-associated habitat; material: faeces | place: China | collected 2013 | reverse complement strand
TAAATTGGCTGTTTTTTCCCGACCCAAATTGGCTGTACACTCCCGGCGCTAACAACTCACCGTGCGTTTTTCAAGTTTTGGGATATTATCTCACATCCTTGGGTGAGATGCCATGCGGGTGGTTATTGTGCGCTTACAAAATGATGTGCAGGGGAAAACAAAAGGGCCGATAATCCATGCTGCCTGTTTGCTTGCGGATTATCGGCCCTGCGTCTATGCGTCCGGCACTTATTGCTGTTTATAGGTATATATTGCGTTTGCTGTTTTCCAGTACGACCCATACCGGTGATATTGCGTAATCTGCCGCAATCACCGCGCTTCAACCTGACGTACACGCCGCAGTCCTTATCCTCTGCGACAGTGCTGTCTTCCGCTGTCCAGATGCTTGACTCCATCGCTTTTGTTTTGAGGACTACTTCTCGGATCTCACTTTTGGTGGGAATCGTGATATCAAAATCCCCCGCTTCAAAGAAGCCGAACACCGCGCTGAACCGAAAACCTACATAAAGCGTTCCGTCCTGCTCCTCGGCATAATAGCCACAGAAGCCCTCCGGAAATGAGTCGGGATAAAAACCCTTGATTTCCACCGCATGATCGCTGACAGATACCGACTCAATGCCTGCGCCCTGACAGGCCCGGAAGCCCAGTGTCTTCCAGCCATAGCGCCCTGCCAGAAACACGGCCATGAGTAAAATGGCAGCCGTGAGCAAGCCTATGATGATTTTCCTGAAAATTATCATATAATCTTCTTTTCCGTCCTTTCACTCTGCAAACGGTCGGGCATCCAGCTTTTCCTTGCAGCCCAGTTTTTTTGCAATATGCCCCATAAAGACGCGGGAAATATACTTACCGAACAGGTTATATGTCCGCATCTGCTTTTTTGACATAAATTCCGGCGCGGTAAAGGCGTCCACAGCGGACTTTTCAAACCGGCCGCTCCGGGCAAAGACCCGCCCCATTTCTATAAAAGGGGCCAGCAAGCTCCCTGTTGGTAAGACAGTAATATTGCAATTTCTTGGAACAGGCATGATTTCGGTCATGCCTGTTCCGCTTTTAGCAGCTCGTCCACGGGGATGTAGCCTACGAGGTCATATTCGATATGTACCTTCTGTCTGCGCTTACCGCTGGACTTGTCTGGCGCTTCTACATAGACCGCCTTGACAAGCTCTCTGAGGGCATAAGGTGTCAGCTCCGTGAGGGTGCTGTTCCTCTTTACCCGCTGAACAAACTGCTCGATATTCTCTGCCTGCTGCTCCTGTTCATGGATTCGCTGTTGCAGACCCTTGACCTCAGCCTTAAGGTCTTTCTGCTCCTCGGTGTAGTTTTTGCTCATCATGGCGAAGCGTTCATCATCCAGCTTTCCGGCAACATTGTCCTCATAAATGCGGACGAACAGACGGTCAAGCTCTCCAATTCGTTTCTCTGCCTGCGCCAGCCGTTTCTTGCACAGCCGCATGGTTTCCTCACTCTGCACACGGAGCTTTTGCTCCATTTCCGAACGGAAATATGCCTCATAGCGAGTGACCACCGATATGACCTCTTGGATGTGCTTCCAGACGAGTTGTTCCAACACGACAGCCCGGATATAGTGTCCGCTGCACTTATCCTTGTTGGTTCGGTGAGTGGAGCAGATGAAGAAGTCCTGCCGCTTTTCAAAATAGCTGGTGGTGGAGTAATAGAGCTTTTGCTTGCAGTCGTTGCAGAATACCAGACCTGAAAACATATTGCTCTTGCCGGTTGCTGTTCTGCGATGCCGCTGCTGCCGTATCTCCTGCACCTTATCAAAGACCTCCAGCGAGATGATTGCCGGGTGAGTGTTATAGAAAATCCTGCGATTCTCCATTGGATTCTCCCGCTGCTTCTTGTCATAAATGGAGTTGGTGTAGGTCTTGAAATTGACCGTGCAGCCGGTGTACTCCATGTATTCGAGAATGTAGGCAACGGTGCTTTCGTGCCAACGGTACTCGTTATCCGGCGTCTGATGCGGCGTTTTTCTGCCCTCTCGCTGTTTGTAGGCGGTAGGGTTCAGAATGTGCTCCTTTTCCAGCAGAGCGGCGATCTGGCTTGGGCCTTTGCCCTCCATGCAAAGTGCAAAGATACGCTTCACAATCTGTGCCGCCTTTTCATCCACAATCCATGCTTTTGGGTCATCGGGATTTCGCTTGTAGCCATATGGAATGTTGGTAGTCAATCGCTCTCCACGCTCGCCCTTTGCCTTATTGACGGCACGAATCTTGCGACTGGTATCTTTGGCAAAAAACTCGTTGAACCAGTTCTTGATGCCTGCAATGTCGTTGTCGGTGCTGTTGGGGTCAATGGTGTCAAAGTGGTCGTTGACAGCAATGTACCGAACGCCATACTGAGGAAACGTGTAGTTGATGTACAAACCTGTCAGCGAGGAATTACGCCCCAGTCTTGATAGGTCTTTGGTGATGACCGTGTCCACATGACCGGCTTCAATTTCAGCAAGCATCCGCTGAAAGCCGGGGCGGTTGTTGAACTCAACACCGCTATACCCATCGTCAATAAAATAGGTCGGATTCGGAAAATGTCGGGACTTAGCGTACTCCATTAACATGATCTGCTGATGCTGAATGGAATTCGACGGGTCATCCTTGCCGCCTTTTTCCTTGGTGTCCTCTACGGACAGTCTGCAATAAAGTGCTGTGATTTTGTCAGTTGCCCTTGTCATATTGTTATCCTCCTTTGTCGGGGCAACTGTCTGAACAGGATTGGATTTTGGGTTTATATCAAGAGCGGCGTCGTTACTCATCGGCGTCCTCCGTGATATCTGTCTCATCATCGGCGGCGTTCTGCTCCATGATGCGTTTGAGCTTTCTATCAAGGGTTTCTGTTCCTTCATAGCTGCCCGTCACCGTGTATTCTGTGCCGCCATGCTCGTCCACGATTTTGATGTCGGGCAGCCAATAGGCGGACGGATTTTTCACTACGATGTTGCCCTTCTCATCGAAAGAAAACTCTCGCTTGGGGGCATCATCGGGGCGAGGCTCGACCTTGGCATAGGGGTCTGAATTGGAGAAATAAAAGGAACGAATTTCGCCGCCATCCTCACCGTTGTCAAAATCATCATCCGCAAAAATTTCATCCAGTTCTTTGTCGGTCAGTTCGATAATCTCATCATCTTTCTCTTTCGGATTCACTTCGTCAAGCCTCCTTCGCTTCATTCAAAATCATAATCTGTGTAGCAAAACAAACGGACGCCGTCAATGGTCGGGATGAACGGCTGCGCCGCCATTGACAGCTTCCGTCCGTTTCGCTTTTGGGCAGACAAGGCGGCATTTGCCGCCGATTTCCATTCTGGAAATGGCACTTGCTATTATGGAAAGGACGAATAGCAAGCAAATCAAGTGGGGCCACACTTGAGAAAATCGCCGTGCTTGCCACCTGCTGAACTTGCAGAATAGCAAGCACAGCAGGTGTATGTACACTCTGCGATTTTTGCAAAATCCAGTTTGCTTGCTAACCCCATAAATGGAGTTAGCAAGCAATGCACGGTGGTACCCACTCGTGCAAAAACTTGTTGGGCAGCATCCCAAACCCTTCAACAATTTCGGAGAAATTGGCTGCGCACCGTTGGCGCTGTTCCTCGTAAAAATCGTAATAAGGCAGTCACGACTTTTACGGTTTTCCCTGTTTAGAGATTTTCTCGCAATCGGCAGTTGGGAAAGTCCCCTCCATAGCCATGGTGCGAAGATAGGCACTAAGATTATCCGTGCCGGACTCCATCATTCGCTGCTTGATGGCAGCAAGCTCTTTTTCGTCTACAAAGAATTTGACCTGTATCGGTCGCTTGCGATTTCTATGATCTGCCATGGAAACTCCTTTTTTCTTTTACAGATTATTCCTTTAGACAGTATTATCTGTGTGCACTCAAATGATCGCTCAAAAACTCGCCTGCAAACTCCTGCTCACTCATCTTCATTCTCATGATAAAGTCGGCATAATTCTGAGCATCCACAGGAATTTTCAAGCCGTGCTTCAAAACGCTGATATCATCACGGGGCATAACATTCTTCTCATAGGTAGACCCTCGGTTCATCCGTAATATCAGATCATCGGCGTTCTCTGCTTCTGGATAAAGATAGTAGCCGATCTTAGCATCAAAGCGGAACATATAAGCAAGCACTTGTAGATAATCACGATTGCCGATGTTATTGATCGGCTTATATTTTGCGTCGGCTATCATGCGCTTTTCGCTGTTACGGCTGATGAAATCAGGGTAGATTAGCCCAACATTTCCATTAAAGAGGCGCTGAGCGCCCTTGCCTTCCTTGTTCATCGGATGATAGAAGGTATCTCCAATAAGCGAGTTGATATACTCCTCCCACAACCACGCACCATCAAACAGTATGCCGTATATCCGCTTCACACCCAAACCGATTTGATGCCTCTGATGTTGAAGGATCAAGAGACACAATCTTTGTAACGCAAGATACTCCCGAAAGTAGGCATGACGAACGGCATTCTTTTTGTTCTGCTCAATGATTTTCTGTCGGTCATAAGGCTCATATCCGGGAGTCGCATTTATTACGAGTTTCACCTCATCTTTTGCTTTGACAAGCAGCTTGTTCCCATAGGGCTTTCTCTTGATAAACTCTATGGTATGCCGCACCAGCTCCATTAAGCTGTTATCGTAAGAAAACTCCCGTTGACTATATGCAATCTTTCCTACGAATGGAGTGTTTGCCTCTATATGCCTTGCAATATCAATCGTACCTTTTACATTCCCGTCGTTGTAGCCGTGTCGAATATACTTTTTGAACAAACCCTTTCGCATAGCTGCCTGAAGGTAACGCGGAAATAGGAATAGAAAGAAATTGAACATCCGGTCATCCTGATTGGCATCAGATTCCAAATCTACGATGTTTGGGAAATCCAGAACTTTGCCCAAAAGATACTGAAAGAAATAGTCCTCGCTTCCTCCGCAAAATCGGGATTCGATAATAAGTCGCTCATTGCCGCAGCCGAGAAACCCCATCACATTGCCGGAGCGATAGGCGTCATTCACACTTTGAAGAATCATCTGGTCTTGTGTAATATCTCCTGCGTCCTTTACAGTATCAGGGAACACAAACACGCCTTCACGCTCAAGTTGTTCTAAGGTTTTATCTGCGATTTTACCTGTAAGATTTTTGACCTGCGAAAAAGTCTCTTTTTTCTGTTGGGAATTATCCTTGATCTTGACCTGCTTCATTCGCATCACCTCGGTCGGATTTCTGATAGCCGTATGCCTTTGCGAAACGGTTCATAATCCCTTCCTCGTCGTACATCCCGTGAATGTATTCTTGGAGAAGCGGTCGCAGATAGTCCGTCCAAAGCTGGTCGAAATCAAGCATTTTCAGCTTCAGAAAATAGGATGCACCGATCTGGTAATTCTCGTTCAAATCTTCAACCGCAGCAATCTCTTTGTTGAGCGCAGCCATTCTTCTGATTGCTTCAGCTTCCAGTTCCTCGTTTTCTAACGACGCAAGCATCTCAAGGCGATCCTCCGCCTTGATCTCTACGAAGCGGAATCGGCGGCGCATGGCAAAATCAAAGCTGTCTACGGAACGGTCGATATCGTTCATAGTCCCGATGATATAGACATTCTCTGGGATATAGAACTTTTCATCGGGATCAGAATGCAGATTGGAATACTGCGTAGAGATTTCTCCGGCTTTACCGCGATAGCCGGGGTCTATTGCAAAGAACAGTTCGCCAAAGATTTTTGAAATTTCGCCTCGGTTGATTTCGTCAATAATGAATATGTACTTTTTCAGTTCTTCTTGCTTTGCTCTTGTTTTTGAGGCAATGGTTTTCTTTGCTCGGATAGCTTTGTAGATGGCGAAGTCATACGAGTACCCTTGTGTAGCAAATGCCTTTCCGAAAAAGTTCGTAATGTCCTTTATTTTCTCAAACTTCTGCCCGGATTCCAGCATTTTTCTGACTTCATCCAGATTCAAAGTAAGCCTGTTGACCGTTGCATTTCCGGGAATGGAGATATTGATATGCTTGTCATCCGCGCCGGTAATGGTGAATTCATTCCCGTTAATCGTCTTAAAAGTGTCAACGCCAAATTCTATACCGGAGAAAAACTCCGTCATGGATTCCTGAACTGTGACCTCTTTTTCTACCGCTTCTCTGGATTTTTGTGAGTCCTCATAGTTCTTTCTGGCACGAGCAACAAACTTTTTGAAAATACCGTCCTGCAATTCAAAGCCCATTGTTCCGTCATCATTTATCTTCGGTCTTAGTCCCTCAACAAAATCAGAGTAGTCATAGCTCGGATGGAACTGGACAAACTCCACCTGTTTTTTCTGTTCATCCGTGAGGTGACTATAATTGTCCTCATAGCCGTTGCTAATGATATCCGCAGCAATTTCCTTTGCAAGATACGACTTGCCGGTACCGGGCGCGCCTCTGAAAATCAGATTTTTGGATTCAATTAGCATGGAAGAGAATGGATTCCGGTATCCTTTGAACTGTTGTACAAGCTCCTCCTGAATAGCGGCTTCCGTTTCTGCCGCTATGGTTTCTTTCTCATCTTTTTCTCGGTATGTCAGAATGAACCGATCTCCCGGTTCACCGAAACGCTTCAAACACTCTTGTACAAAAATAATCGTAGAAAAAATATTCCAGCAATAGATAACAAATTGGCGCCCGTTGTCATAGCTATATGTCAGGTACTCTATCGTATTGCGGTGCTTCTTGAAATCATCTACACTTGCATAAATACCTCTGATTATGTCGCTGTCCGGGTTATATTTGCAGACAGGGAAATTCTCCTTGTCCTCGACTGATAATGCGGCAAGTTGCTTCTCAAATACCTGACAGGCAATACGTGGCATGGTCTGATTGGAATTTCTTCTTTCACCCTTGCTGTAGGCTCGCTTGATTACATCTCCATTCGCTCTCTTGAAATAGGCATCCAGAGGCTTATAGTTATCACCAAGGCTCAGATTATCCATCGTAAAGCGTTCATCTGTGGACTCTACACTTTCAGCAGTAATGGATAACTCGAATTTTTCCTGCTGTTTTGTTTCTACAACGAAACCTTGATTTTCCAAATAGCTTTTTGCTTCCACCGCATCAAAGCCAACCGTGGAAATATCTGTCCCGTTTGCCAAGTGGTCAGCCACGGCTACAACATACTTCGGCGGATATTTTTTCCCATCCTCAGAAACAAGTACATATTTTACGCTCGTATTATGTTCGGGAACTCCGTTCTCGTCGATGAATTTCAATGCATCAATGATATTCTGCTTTTTCAGCTTCGGTATAGCCATGCTGCACCTCCCAATAGTGTGTACACACATTATATCACAAAGATAGCTGCGTTTTCAATAGGACACACAGAAGTTATCATCCTAATAATGTAACTTTTCTGTGAGCATAAGTTGATTTGACGGTTTTATGATGCCGGACATACCCTGTATCGAAATACCTACCCATCGGTTTTATTGTTTTGTGGGGTATTTAACGCAACCACAGATTTTCACACTCATCAACGAACAATATTCATTATAGTGTGATTTGCTGTTTCGTAGTGATTTTATCACGAGGATGATAACTACTTCACCCATTTCACTATCCTTGCTTTACAGAGCAGAAAACAAGCGGATTTCGACCCTTAAACGCACAAAAACAGGAGGCACCCAACCGAAGTGGAATGCCTCCTGTTTTGTCCAATCCTGTTTCGCAGTTGCCGATTTCGTAATTTTCTCAAATTACTATCTTATCGGCACACGCCTCATTTTCTCCCGGTTTTTCTCATCCATCAATCCCACACCGAACATATCGCCTTTGATCAGCGTTCCGGCATACGCGCAGCCGAGCTGTGGAGGCAGAGCTTCCAGAAACGCCTCGCAGCAGCGGCTCTGACTGGCCTCCGGAAAACCGCCTTGAAGAAGGAATGCCAGCCGTGTGCCGGGTGTTTTCTTGGGCTGCAAGCCGGAGAGAAATTCCAGCAGGATCCCCGGAATATTCTCTACATAGAGCGGCAGGGCGATCAGAATATTGGTGTTTTCCTGAAAGGCTTTTTCCGCTGCCGCCCACTGCCTGCGGTCGGAGAGATAGTAAACCTCTGTGGTATTGCCGCTCTCCGCATAGCCTTTTTGAAAGGCGGCAATGATTTTGGCAGTATTGCTTTTCGCCTGCGGCCTTGCCGCGCCGCTGATGATCACCAAATGCACGAAAGCACCTCCTCCGCATCCTCTATCGGATAAGCTCCCAGGCTCTCGCCGTCAAAATTCAGCATGACCCGCTCCATCCAACGGTTTAAGTACGCGCGATCTGCCGAACCCGCATACAGCAGACCGAAACGGAAGTTCTTGTGGTACCGCGGCACATGGCGGCACTGTCCGTCCACAATGCGGATATACATGGTCACCAGCGGCAGCAGCCGGTCGATGAGGTGCTTCATCCGATGATCCACAAAATTCAGCGCCGTACCGGATAGGAACAGCACGGCATCATGTTGAAGGTACGCTTTCAAAAGCTCCTCATAGCCGTCTTTGATGGTGCAGACGCCCGGCGTCACCAACCAACAGGCATTACAGCCCACGCAGGGGCGGAAGTTTTGCTCATAGGCGCAGATCACCTGTACGTTTGCGGAAGATTGCTTTAATATCTGAATGGCTGCCTGTGCCGTCGGATCGTTTTTAGGCAGCACATTGACAACCAGTAAGTTTTCTGCCGGCATCATTGCACCTCCTCAAACGGATTTCCTGCCAAGATAACGGAAGACCTGCTTTTTGTATGCTGCGTAACGGAAATTTCATGACCGTTTCCTCCCCAATAGGGTATCTTTCAGTGTGTTCAGCGCCGCATCCTCCACAAAGCTCACCTGCTTTCCGTAGGTTTCGATCATGGCCCGCGTCTCCGCGTTTTTCTTTTCTTCCGGCAGACCCTTGGCTTTGGCATAGAGCAGCGCCATCATGGCGCGGTGCTTCAGGTTCAATCTGCCGTAGTCGATGGCGCCCCGCAGATGAAAGATCCGTGTGCGCCGGAAAACATCCTCCGGCAGCTGCCGACGGATGGCACTTCTGATATTCTGAATGTTTTCTGCGTCCTGCACATCCGCAAGGCCGACCGTCACAAGGATAAATTCCGCTTTCGGAGGCAACAGCGGCACAAGCTGCCGCAGCCCCAGAACGCCTCCGGCATAAAGCGCGCCGAAATGGATGACGCAGGCATAGCCGGACAGGTCTTTCACGTCATGGTACGGCATAACCGGAAGATCTGTGCATTCGGCAAATTTCCGCGCATAGTGTTCCGTCGAGCCGTATTGGCTGCCGTAAGTAATGATCATTTTATCATTCGCCTCGGTTTCATCTGTTTGTATCTCCTGTTATCGCAGTGCAGGCTTCGATTTTCTGGTTCTGCAAAGCCGGAAGCTGTCAGATAAAACGTTTAATGACCTCTGTGCTTTTCTTTCCGCTTTTGCTGTTTCAAATCGAACTGACGCTGCTTCTCTGCCTCACGCTGTGCTCTGCTGATTTGTTTTCGTTCAGCTTTTATTTCCTCCCGCTGCATCTGCAACGCCTGTTGGGATTTCGTTCCAATGCCGGAAGCACATAGCTGCTTCCTCGCTTCGCGCTGTCTTCGTTTTGGGTTATCTGTAACCTTTTTCACCTCGGACTCAATCGCAGGGCTGAATGCCAACTTATCATAGTGCTTGAGAACGAACTCCCAAACTTCATAATCTTTTGGCTCTGCTCCGAAGGTCACCTTACATACAGAAAGCTTGCTGTTTGATACCCGTTCAAAAACTCCGACCCAGAACGGCTTTTCAAAAAATACTGTCAGCTTTCCAAATTCCGTGTCCATAAATTCCCTCCTGAAAATAAAAATAACAGGAATGGACAACCCGGAGGGGCAGGTTACTTACCTGAACGGTTTGTTCAGACGGCCGGGCTACCTACCGGCTCTAACACGCTGGCGCGTGCATTGCGTTTTTATCCTGATTTTGAATATACCTTTCTTACGTTTGCCGTTACCGGCGTTTGCGCTGATACCTTCCCCTAAGCTCGGTTTTTTGAAGAATATGCCCTTTGGCTGATTTGAGGATGTCTTCCTTTTTGGAGTTTTTATCCGCGTCTAACTTACAGTCAAGCGTATACAGTGTGAACAAATACTCATGATTCCAGTTGAACGGAGGCTTCGGTCCCCGATAGCAATGCTTCCCGTATGCAAGCCCCTGTTCGATATGTATCGGGTCTTCCATAACGCTTCCCTTCGCGATACCGCTGGGAATACATTCGACAGGCGGAATATTCCATGCGATCCAATGGTTATATCCCGGCTGCAAAGGATGACCGAGATCGTCCAAAGTGATCACCATCGTTTCCGCTTTTGCATCAATGCCTTCTATATGAAATTCCGGAGACTTATCTTCTCCAAATCCCGAATTGCGATCCGGTATCCACCCTCCCTCATTGAAGCAGGGTGTCGTGATTTTAAGCATACGTTTTATCCTCCTGAAAATTTCGATTTACCGCACAAGAATGCCTTTACAGTCACGATCCAGCTCCTTGGATTTTACGGTGATAATCAGTTCCTCGCAAGCTGAAACGAAGGCGACAGCACAGAGAATAATCCCCGTAAATCGTAACCCGCACAGGCAATAGAGAATCGGTGCGGCAAAGATCAATATACCTGTCAATTTATTTGCCCATGTATGCAGCGCTGTGAACACATGGTACTTATTAAATCCGATTCCATAGCTTACAAAACGCAGCAGCGCAATTGCCAAGGCGCACAGCCATAGCCATCGCGGGATGTTCATATTTATCACAGCAAATATGGTCAGGCATCCCACAAAAACAAAATCTGCGATGCTGTCCAGCTTTGCGCCGAGGGCACTTTCCTGATGCAATTTTCTGGCAAGAAATCCATCCAGTATATCCGTCAATCCGCTGCCCAGATAGAATATCCAAAAGAGCGCAGAAAACGGCGGAACAGCAAGCATAGCGGTGGAAAGCGGAATTCGTAAAATAGAGATTATGTAGGGTAACTGCTTCAATCAATTCCTCCTGTAAGTTCCGATTTTTTCGCATCTTCATAGTCATTTGTATTTCATATGTGTTCTCCTCCGCAATTTTGTTTTTCGGCTCTTCAATTTGGAAGGTTCAGTTCATCCATTCCTCTCTCGTAATTGCAAACACCTTTGTAATTCTACCCAATTCATCGCTAAACTCATCAACCTGTCGGCATCCGTAAGAGATTGCCGTTCTGCAGGACGGCTCGTTTGAATGAAACATATAGGAATAGATGATGTTGAATGGCGTATTCCGGAACGTCCAATCCCTGACCGCAATCGCTGCTTCTTTGGCAAAACCGTGTTTTTGCTGATCGGCTCGGATATGATATCCGATTTCCGGTTTTATCTGCCCGTTAATAGCCTGCATTGTCAGACCGCAATCGCCAATCATCTCGGCGGTGTCCTTCAAACATACAGCCCACAGTCCGAACCCGAATATCTGATATCTTTCTATATTTCGCACGATCCAGTTTTTCACCCTGTTTTCGTCAAACGTATATGGATAATGCTGCATGATATCCGAATCCGCCAGAACCCTGTATAGTGCGTCGAAGTCATCTTCGATCATTTCTCTTAGAATTAGGCGCTGTGTTTCAATAACCATACTTTTCTCCTGTAAATTTCGGCTTATCATACCGTATCGCCATCGGGACGCTTCACTACGATATAAACATTGTCCGGGAGCACTGTATCTGTTTTCCAGACTTTCTCAAATTCCTCGATGGTC
>SAMEA104315427__coassemble_1374_pt1 | contig 12035 bp, 8 predicted proteins | sample SAMEA104315427__metabat2_low_PE_034 | metagenome-assembled genome bin SAMEA104315427 (sample SAMEA104315427) | gut metagenome | biome: Monkey gut; feature: monkey-associated habitat; material: faeces | place: China | collected 2013 | reverse complement strand
GTGTCCTCCTGGGCCGCTGCCGTTTCCTCTTATGTGCCCGAGGGCTTCCCCGGCTCCCGTATCTCCATGTTCCTGAGCCAGATCCCCTACAACTACTACTGCATCCTGTCTCTGGTGATGATCGTCGTCATCTCCGTGTTCAACATTGACTACGGTCCCATGCTGACCCATGAGTACAACGCTCAGGTCAAGGACGACCTGTTCACCACCGAGCATCGTCCCTTTGCCGGCGCTGATGACTATGAGGAAGGCGAGAAGAAGTCCTCTGTTCTGGACCTGCTGCTGCCCGTTGTCGTTCTGATCGCCATGTGCATCGTGGGTCTGATCTGGACCGGCGGTATGTTCGATGCGGAAAGTGAAAACTGCGGCAACTTCATCATGGCGTTCTCCGATGCCTCTGCCGGCCCCGGCCTGTGCCTGGGTTCCATCGTGTCCATCGTGTTCACCTTCATCTACTTCTGGCTGCGCGGCCTGATTGGCTTTGAGAAGTCCTTCGAGTCCGTTCCCAACGGTTTCATCCAGATGGTCTCCCCCATCCTGATCCTGTGCTTCGCCTGGACGCTGTGCGGCCTGTGCCGTGACGACGGTCTGCAGGTGGGCGCGTTCGTGGAGAGCGTCATGGCCAACACCGGAGACCTGGCGAAGTTCCTGCCCGCTGTGATCTTCATCGTGGCCTGCTTCATCGGCTTTGCTACCGGTACCTCCTGGGGCACCATCGGCATCATGGTTCCGCTGGTCTGCGCCGTGTTTGACTGGGATTCCCAGATGACCCTGCTGTCCGTTGGCCTGGCCGCTTCCTGCGCCGGCGGTGTGTGCGGCGACCACCTGTCCCCCATCTCCGATACCACCATCATGGCTTCCGCTGGTGCTCACTGCTACCACCTGAACCATGTCTCGACGCAGATCCCCTACGGCGTGACCGTGGCTGCCGTTTCCTTCGTCAGCTTTATCTTTGCCGGTCTGATCCAGAATGTGGTGATCTGTATGATCATCGCCATCGTGCTGATGGTAGCGACACTGTTCGTTATCAAGGCGATCGTCGCCAAGAAGCACGCCGGTATCTTCCAGGAAATGGCCGAAGCCAACAAGGCGCTGGCCAACCAGTAACCGATAGGTTTCATAAAGAAAGCCCGCTGCGCGGGCTTTCTTTTTTTGTGTACACCAAACAAAATTTGGCGAAAGACAGCTGTTTTGCGAAGCGCTTAACGAAGGAACGCCTGCTGCGAACGGAGAGCTTACGCAAAGCGCCCGTTAAAAACGCGCTAAAAAAACGGAGATAGCGACAAGACCACATAAAAACGCACTAAAATTTGGCGAAAAGGGAGAAAGTGGAGTTCATAATTTGTTCAAATTCACCCAAGAGAGAGATTGCTGAAATGTTGACAATCTATGGAAAACAGGCTAAGATGAGACCACCATAAATCATGAGGAGGTAAATCTCATAATGGAAAAGAAAAGCACAAAGATCGCGTATGGCGTAGCGCTGGCGATCGTCGTGGTGGCCCTGGTTATCGCCAAGGTTTCCAATGACGGCTCCGGCTTTGTCGCTACCGGCTGGGCGCTGTTCCCCCCCGTGGTCGCCATTGCTCTGGCCCTGATCAGCAAGGAAGTGTATTCCTCTCTGTTCCTGGGCTGCCTGGTGGGCGCACTGCTGCTGGCGGACTTTGCTCCCTGGCAGACGGTCGTGAACTTCATCGGCGCTGGTGAAGGCGTCGGCATGATCAACGCCATCGACATCTCCATCCTGATCTTCCTGGTCATTCTGGGCATCATGGTGGACCTGATGAACAAGGCAGGCGGCTCCGCCGCGTTCGGCCGCTGGGCCAAGAAGGCGGTCAAGACCCGCTGCGGCGCACAGCTGCTGACCATGCTGCTGGGTATTCTGATCTTCATCGATGACTATTTCAACTGCCTGACCGTGGGCGCCGTCATGCGTCCCGTCACCGAGTCTCACAAGATCTCCCGCGCCAAGCTGGCCTACATCATCGACGCCACTGCCGCTCCCGTCTGCATGCTGGCGCCCGTGTCCTCCTGGGCCGCTGCCGTTTCCTCTTATGTGCCCGAAGGCTTCCCTGGCTCCCGTATCTCCATGTTCCTGAGCCAGATCCCCTGGAACTATTATTGCATCCTGACGCTGGTGATGGTCGTTGTTATCTCTGTGTTCAACATTGACTATGGCCCCATGCTGACCCATGAGTACAACGCTCAGGTCAAGGACGACCTGTTCACCACAGAGCATCGCCCCTTTGCCGGCGCTGATGACTATGAGGAAGGCGATAAGAAGTCCTCTGTTCTGGACCTGCTGCTGCCCGTTGTCGTTCTGATCGCCATGTGCATCGTGGGTCTGATCTGGACCGGCGGTATGTTCGATGCGGAAAGTGAAAACTGCGGCAACTTCATCATGGCGTTCTCCGATGCCTCTGCCGGCCCCGGCCTGTGCCTGGGTTCCATCGTGTCCATCGTGTTCACCTTCATCTACTTCTGGCTGCGCGGCCTGATTGGCTTTGAGAAGTCCTTCGAGTCCGTTCCCAACGGTTTCATCCAGATGGTCTCCCCCATCCTGATCCTGTGCTTCGCCTGGACGCTGTGCGGCCTGTGCCGTGACGACGGTCTGCAGGTGGGCGCGTTCGTGGAGAGCGTCATGGCCAACACCGGAGACCTGGCGAAGTTCCTGCCCGCTGTGATCTTCATCGTGGCCTGCTTCATCGGCTTTGCTACCGGTACCTCCTGGGGCACCATCGGCATCATGGTTCCGCTGGTCTGCGCCGTGTTTGACTGGGATTCCCAGATGACCCTGCTGTCCGTTGGCCTGGCCGCTTCCTGCGCCGGCGGTGTGTGCGGCGACCACCTGTCCCCCATCTCCGATACCACCATCATGGCTTCCGCTGGTGCTCACTGCTACCACCTGAACCATGTCTCGACGCAGATCCCCTACGGCGTGACCGTGGCTGCCGTTTCCTTCGTCAGCTTTATCTTTGCCGGTCTGATCCAGAATGTGGTGATCTGTATGATCATCGCCATCGTGCTGATGGTAGCGACACTGTTCGTTATCAAGGCGATCGTCGCCAAGAAGCACGCTGGTGTCTTCCAGGAAATGGCCGAGGCCAACAAGGCTCTGGCTGCCCAGAAGTAAGCGTTTGCTGAAACGGATTTACTCCCAATAAACGAAAAGACACCGTGGGGATCTCCCGCGGTGTCTTTTTGCGTCCACGCCGCGTGGGTGTGGAATAGCAGATAAAAGAGAAAAGGGGCGGGAACAATTCCCGCCCCTGATGCGTCTCTATTATGTTTGCGGCCTTTTACACTTCGATCCCGTACTGCGCAAACCGGGGGATCAAACCCTGCCGGGGGTGAGGATCGCCATCGTCGGGGATCTGGGCCAGATCATAGCCGGGATAGTCGTTGCCCTCGATGATAGCGGGGCCGTTTTCCGTCATACAGATGTCCCAGCCCACATAGTGGAACTCCGGATACATCAGTGCGGCTTTCAGGGCCAGCGCTTTGACCTCCTCATGCATGGGCATCTGATAGCCCTTCAGTTCAATGCCGGTGGTGGGATGGCGATCGTATTTCTTCAGCTCCTCGTCGTGGCCCTGACCGGCGATCTTGCCGGTATCCAGATCGAACCGCATGGTGATGCCGCCCCGCCCCATGTTGTCAAAAGCCATGCCGCCGGTGCCGGCCTTACAGGCGGCATAGATCACCAGCGGCTGGCCGTCCTTCACAAAGGTGGCCACGCGGATGCAGTTGATGGAGTCCGGATGCAGCGCCGCCGCCTGGGGATGCTGGCGGATGACCTCCTCACAGATGCCGAAGCGCTTCTCCGGCTGCTTCATATAGGCCCACATGGCATCCAGATCGGCGAAATCCTTCTTGTACAGCTTCTCGATGCCGCTGCCGCAGTCGCCATCGATGGGCTTGACGATCACCGCGTCCTTGTCCGCCATAAACGCCCGGAACTGCGCCTCATCGGCGGTGAACAGGTTCAGCGCCTCCCGCCCCATCAGGGGACGGAACTTCTCGAAGAAGGCGTTCTTATCGTTGAAGATGGCGGCGTCAGCGCGGTTGTTCACCCGCTTGACGAAGGCGGCGGAGCGCACGCGGGTCAGATAGGTGGCCCGCTCGGCGTCGTTCAGGTCGTAAAACTCAAACATCATATAGTCCGTGGGGCCGGCGCCGTAGCGCTTGGCACACCGCAGCATGTCGGTGAACAGGGCGGCCGTAGGCTTGCCGCAGATGGCATGGGCCTTTTCGGCGGTCTGCCAGATACGGCGCAGCGGTACGCTTTTGGCCGCCTGACGGAGAGAGCTCAGCTTCATAAAGGCAAATCATCCTTTCATCACAGGTGCTTATTATTATATCGGATTTATAGGAAAAGAAAAGCCCCCGCGGCCAAATTTTTGACGCCGCCCCATGAAAAAACCGAAACCCAGCCATAATGAGCGGGAATTTTTACAAAAAAATTTCCCCGACCCTCTTGACAGGTGTATGACAGCGTGGTATAAGTGTACTAGTACGTTTAATACACTACACTCGGGAGGAGTGATCACATGATCCATCTGGACTATCGGGACAGTCGCCCCATCTATGAACAGGTGAAGGACGGCCTGCGGCGCTTGATGGTCACGGGCGTGCTTGCGCCGGGCGACAAGCTGCCGTCGGTGCGGTCCATGGCCTCGCAGCTGTCCATTAATCCCAACACCATCCAGCGGGCCTACGCCGAGCTGGAGACGGAGGGGTACGTGGTGTCTGTCACCGGAAAGGGCAGCTTTGTGGCGGAGGGCGATACCCAGAACGCCGCCCGCAAGACGGAGCTGACCGGCAAGCTGAAGCCCATTTTGGAGGAGCTGCGGAATCTGGGCATGACCCGCGAGGAGCTTTTGCGGCTTTGGGAAGGAGAGAAGAAGTAATGTTAGAAGCAAAAAATGTCGTCAAGACCTTTGACGGCTTCCGGGCGCTGGACGACGCCACGCTGACCGTCCCCAAGGGCGCGGTATACGGCCTTGTGGGCCCCAACGGAGCGGGCAAATCCACCATTATCCGTCATTTTACCGGCGTGTATCGGCCGGACAGCGGCACGCTGACGCTGGAGGGCCAGCCCATTTACGAAAACCCCGCCGTCAAGCGGCGCATGTGTGTCATTCCCGACGATTGGTTCTATTTCTCCCAGTGGTCCATCCGGGAGATGGCCCGGCTTTATAAGGGCATGTACCCCACATTCAGTCAGGAGCGCTACGACAAGATGCGCGAGGTGTTCCCCCTGGACGACCGCCAGATGATCCGCCGCATGAGTAAGGGCATGCAGAAGCAGGCGGCCTTCTGGATCACCATGAGCTGCATGCCGGAGTATCTGATCCTCGACGAGCCGGTGGACGGCCTTGATCCCGTGATGCGCCGTCAGGTGTGGTCGCTGCTGCTGGGGGATGTGGCGGAACGCGGCACCACCGTTCTGGTGTCCAGCCACAACCTGCGGGAGCTGGAGGATGTGTGCGACCATGTGGGCATCATGAACAAGGGCAAGGTGCTGCTGGAGCGCAGCCTGTCCGATTTGCAGGACAACACCGTGAAATTGCAGGTGGCCTTCGGCGGCGACGAGCCGGAGATGCCCGCCGCTCTGAACGTCCTGCACCATGAGAAGATCGGCCGCGTCCATACCTATATTGTCCGCGGCGATCAGAACGACATTCTGGCCCAGGTGTCGGCCCTCCAGCCCATCCTGCTGGAGGCCATCCCCCTGACGCTGGAGGAGATCTTTATTTACGAGATGGGAGGTGCCGACTATGCGGTTCATGATATCGTCCTCTGATCGGGCGCTGGTACGCGCCGACTTCCGCCGCTTCTGGCCGCTGCTGTTCGGCTATGCGGTGCTGTGGCTGTGTGTCCTGCCGCTTGGCCTGTGGAGCCGCCGCGGCTATCTCACGCCCCGCCATCCGCTGGAGACCATGGTCAGCGTCAATGACTATCTGAGCGGTGTTACCGAAGCGGCGACCATCATTTCCGCCTGCTTCGCGGTGCTGCTGGCCATGGCGCTGTTCTCCTACCTGATGAACAGCCGCAGCGTAGGGCTGATGCATTCGCTGCCCATCACCCGTGGCCGTCAGTTTGCCGTCCACTTCGCGGTAGGCGTGGTGATGTTCACTGTGGTGCATGTGGCCGCCGCCCTCATCTCCCTGCCGGTACAGGCGAGTCTTGGCGCGGTGGACTTCCGCAGCACCATGGAATGGCTGGCGGTGGCGGAGATGACGAGCCTGTTCTTCTTCGCGCTGGCCACCCTGTGCGCCATGATCACCGGCTGGCTGCTGGCCATCCCCGTGATCTACGCCGGCGTCAACTTCCTCTTTGCCGTCTTTTACCTGCTGTACTACACCATTACCCAGATGTTCTACTGGGGCGTGGAAAACATCGGTTGGCCTACGTGGCTGAGCTGGCTGACCCCCGCTGTCCGCATGGTCGCCGTCGGCAGCTTCAAGGAACGCATGCTCTACGGCACCGATGGCGAAGGGGTCAATCATGCCGAATTTTATGTCAACTACCTGACTGCCGACGCGTGGAAAAACTTTCTCATCTATACCGCAGTGGCGCTGCTGCTGATCGCTACGGCGTATCTCTTCTGCCGCGCCCGCCACAGCGAGACCGCAGGCGACGCCATCGTGTTCTCCTGGCTGCGTCCCGTGGTGCTGTACGTCATCGCACTGGCTGGCGGTCTGGGCATCGGCATCCTGCTGTGGTATCTGGTGGCGGACGGCAGAGGACTGCTTTCGCTGCTGCTGTGCCAGATCGTGTCCGGCTTGGTGGTGTTCTTCGGCGTCCGGATGCTGCTGCACAAGTCCTTCAAGGTGTTTGACCGGCGGGGCTGGCTGGGCGCGGCGGCGCTGACCGCGGCGCTGGCGGTCATCTGCCTGTTTGTGCGGCTGGACGTCTTTGGCGTCCAGAAGTATGTCCCCGATGTGGATCAGATCGCGTCTGTGGATGTGATGTCCTACAGCGGTATCCCCAGCGTTGAGGGACTTTCCGACCCTGCGGGGCTGGAAAAGGCAACGGCGCTCCACAAGGCCATTCTGGAGCAGGGCCAGCCCGGCGATGCTGTAGTGGAGCAATACACGGCGACGCCCACCGGTGAGTATACCGGCGACGAGACGTATCCCTACTTTAGCTTCACTTACCAGATGAAGGATGGCAGCGTTGTCCGCCGCAGCTATGACCAGTTTGTCCGCCGGGGTACCCCCCTGTATGAAGCCTGCAATGACTTTTATAACGCGCCCTCGGTGCGGGAAAAGCGGGTCGATTGGCGCTTTGACACCCTTGACCGTGATCCGGCGACCATCACCGGCGGCTGGTTCAATAATTACAGGCTGGACGCGGAGTCTGCGGAGCTGACCGGCGCCCAGGCGCGCCGGCTCTATACCGCCCTCGAGGACTATTGGCAGGCGAAGCAGCAGGAGCCGGTGGATGTGCTGGATAGGCAGGAGGATGTGAACAACTGCTGCTTCTATCTGGAGTTCCTCTATACCGAAGCCCCTGCGGCGGATGGCTCGACAGACGAAAGCAGTACCGAAGCCTCCTGGAGCGTCGATGCCCTGCCCGGCGACTGCACCGAGGTGCTGGATCTGCTGGTGTCCTACGGCCTGGCCAAGGATGTCAGCGAGCTGCTGTACGACAATAAGTAACGCGGCGTAGCGATCTGCCGCGTATCACAACCACATATACCCGATGGGGTGGGCAAAATGCCTACCCCGCCGCGAAGCGCACCCTTTTTGCGGGTGACGGCACAAAGGAGGCCGTATCCATGTCTACTCTGCAAATCATCAATCTCGCCATTATGCTGGCGTTTTTCCTCTGCTATTCCTACCAGTTTTTCTATATTCCCGTGGCGTGGTGGAAGAAGGACGCGCCCCACCGGGAGCCGGAGCTGCACCGCATCGCCGTGCTGATCGCCGCCCGCAACGAGCAGGCCGTCATCGGCAATCTCATCGACAGCATCAAAGGGCAGGACTACCCCGCCGGCAAGGTGGATATCTTCGTGGTGGCCGACAACTGCACCGACCTGACCGGTACGGTGGCGGGCGCTCACGGCGCAACGGTCTATTTCCGCAACGATCAGACCCAGGTGGGCAAGGGCTACGCCCTGCAATACCTGCTGCACTGCATCGAGGACGACTATGCCCCCTATGACGGCTATCTGGTGCTGGACGCCGATAACGTGCTGTCTCCCAACTACATCACCGAGATCAACAAGACCTTCTCCGACGGCTACCAGATCGTCACCAGCTACCGCAACTCCAAGAACTACGGCGACAACTGGATCAGCGCCGGTTACGCCCTGTGGTTCCTGCGGGAGAGCCGCTATCTCAACGGCGCCCGCTGCCGCCTGGGCAGCTCCTGCGCCGTCAGCGGCACGGGCTTCCTGTTCTCCCGCAAGATTCTGGAGAAATGCGGCGGCTGGAACTTCTTCCTGCTGACCGAGGATATCCAGTTCACCATCGCCAACGTGATCCGGGGCGAAAAGGTGGGCTATTGCCCCACCGCCGTGCTGTATGACGAGCAGCCTACCACCTTCCGCCAGTCCTTCCGCCAGCGTCTCCGCTGGTCACGGGGCTATTTGCAGGTGTTCGGCCGCTACGGCACGTCCCTGTTCCGGGGTATCTTCCGGGGCAGCTTCTCCTGCTTTGATATGACCATGAACATCATGCCCGCGGCGGTGCTGTCCGGCGCTTCCATCGCGGTGAATCTGGGCGCGGCGGTCTATAACTGCGTCAATGGCGGCGACTGGACGGTGCTGGCGGCCTGCCTGCTGCAAACGGCGCTGAGCCTGTATCTCACGGTGTTCGTGCTGGGCGTCATCACCACCATCACTGAGTGGGACAACATCTATTGCACTGCCGGCAAAAAGGTGTGGTACGCCATCACCTTCCCGGTGTTCATGTTTACCTACATCCCCATCGTCATTGCCTCTCTTTTCCATAACCCTGCGTGGCAGCCCATTCACCACAGCCGCAGCGTGGATCTCAAGCAGATCTGCGCCGGCAAGTAAGGGCGGCCGGCGGGACAGAGGGCGTCACACTGGCCCTCTGTCCCGCACTTTCTCCATGCTGAGCAGAGCCGTGTGACAGGCGCGGCTGATTTTTTGCGCCCTTTCCGGGAAATCAATCATATTTTAGGAGTAAAAACCATGTATACTTTGGAAGTCAACGACCTGCGTAAGGTCTATACCACCCGCTTCGGCGGTCAGTCGGTGGAGGCGCTGCGCAGCGTCACCTTTTCCGTGGAGCAGGGCGAGTTCGTCGCCGTGATGGGCGAGTCCGGTTCCGGCAAGACTACGCTGCTGAACATTCTGGCGGCGCTGGATAAGCCCACCTCCGGACAGGTGCTGCTGGAGGGGCGGGACATCGGCAGGGTGAAGGAGGCAGACATGGCCGCCTTCCGCCGGGATCATCTGGGCTTTGTGTTTCAGGACTTCAACCTGCTGGACACCTTCACGCTGGAGGACAACATCTATCTGCCGCTGGTGCTGGCGGGGAAAAAGTATCCGGAGATGCACCGGGCGCTGCTGCCGCTGGCAAAGGAGCTGGGCATTGAGAGTCTGCTGAAGAAGTACCCTTATGAGGTGTCCGGCGGCCAGAAGCAGCGTGCCGCCGTGGCCCGGGCCATGATCACCCGGCCCCGCATCCTGCTGGCCGACGAGCCTACCGGCGCGCTGGACTCCAAGTCCACCGACGAGCTGCTGGGTCTGTTTTCCCGCCTGCACGCGGACGGCCAGACCATCCTTATGGTGACTCATTCCGTCAAGGCTGCCAGCCACGCGGAGCGGGTGCTGTTCCTGAAGGATGGGCAGGTGTTTTATCAGATCGGCCGTGACGGCGACACCGATACACGGTTTTACCAGCGGATCTCCGACGCGCTGACAATGCTGACAACAGGCGGTGAGCGGCAATGAAACTGTATTTCCGCCTTGCGTGGGACGGCATCCGCAAAAACGGAAAGCTGTACCTGCCCTATATCCTCACCTGCGTAGGCATGGTGACCATGTATTATATGATGAGCGAGCTGTGCGTCAGCGACCTGCTGCGGTATATGAAAGGCGGCGGCAGCTCACGCCTGATCCTGGGGCTTGGCTCCTGGGTCATCGCCATCTTCTCGGCCCTGTTCCTGTACTACACCAACTCCTTCCTGATCCGGCGGCGGCAGCGGGAGTTGGGCCTGTACCATGTGCTGGGGCTGGGCAAACGGCACATCGCCCTTCTTTGCGTCATCGAGACGGCCATGACCGCCGTTATCGCGCTGGTAGCGGGCCTTGCCATCGGCGTGGGCCTGTCCTTTGCCGTAGAGCTGGGGCTGCGCTCCTCTATGGAGACAGAGGCGGCCTTCACCTTCGCGATAAAGCCTGCCGTTCTGCTGCAAACCATCATGGTCTATCTGGCCATCTTCCTGCTGATCCTGCTGAGCGCCGTGGTGAAAGTGGGACGCGGCACCGCCGTGTCGCTGCTGCGCAGTGAGAGTCACGGCGAAAAGCCGCCCAAGGGCAATCTGCTGGTGGCGATATTGGGCGCGGCGTTGCTGGCGGCGGCCTATGTCATGGCGGTGTCCATTCAGGAGCCGCTGAAGGCGATGGGCATGTTCTTCATCGCGGTGATCCTGGTGATCCTTGCCACCTATCTGCTGTTCATCGCCGGCAGCGTGGCCTTGTGCCGGATGCTGCAAAAGAACAGAAATTACTATTACCAGCCCCGTCATTTCGTGGCGGTGTCCTCCATGGCCTACCGTATGAAGCGCAACGGCGCGGGTCTGGCCTCCATCTGTGTACTGGCTACCATGGTGCTGGTGATGCTGTCCTCCTCCGCCTGCCTGTACTTCGGCGCGGAGGACAGTCTGAAGGCCGCCTGTCCCAATGAATTTGAGCTGTCGGTGTGGATGGACGACGAAGCCGCGCTGCCCCGGCTGGAAAAGGCGCTGACCGAGGCGGGCAAGCCCTACGGCGTGAACGTCTGGGAGAAGGGTGCGGCAACACGGGGGGACGAGTGCAGATGGAACGCCGACTTTGACACCGGCCTTTCCACGGAGCAGCAGCTGGCGCTGGGCCGCGCCATCGAAGAGGCCCTGAGAAGCACAGGTGAATCATGGGGCTACTCCTATCAATTCCGGGCGGAGGCTGCCGACGATTTCTACGGTACCTACGGCAGCCTGTTCTTCATCGGTATTGTGCTGAGCGTGATGTTCATCTGCGCGGCGGTGCTGATCATCTACTACAAGCAGCTGTGCGAGGGCTATGAGGATCAGCCCCGGTTTGCCATCATGCAGAAGGTGGGCATGACGGCGGCGGATATCCGCCGCAGCGTCAACTCCCAGCTGCTGACGGTGTTCTTCCTGCCGCTGGCCGGCGCGGCACTGCACATGGCCTTTGCCTTCCCCATGATCCGGCGGATGCTGCTGCTGTTCGAGCTGCACAATACCGGCCTGTTTGTGGCCACGGCGCTCATCAGCTTCGCGGTGCTGGCGGCGGTCTACACGCTGGTGTATAAGGCCACCTCCAACGCGTACTATCGAATCGTAAAGGGCAGCGTATAAGAAAAAAGCTCCTGACCGTGAGTCAGGAGCTTTTTGTTGGGTTGCCCTTACCCTGCCGCACGGCAGACGAGACGGGCGCGTTATACCGTTGTAGGGGCCGATGACTCTGTCGGCCCGCCGCGTACTTGTTATCCCAGATAAAAGTCCATTGCCAGCATGAAGCAGAAGCCTGCCAGCAGCGCGGCGGTGCTCCTGTGCTGGCCGCCGTTCTCCGGGATCATATCCTGGCAGATGATATACAGCATGGTACCGCCTGCAAAGGCCAGCAGAAACGGCAGGATCGCCGCGCTGAGGGATACCGCGCCATAGCCCAGCAGTGTCCCGGCGATCTCCACCACGCCGGTGGACATGGCAAGCAGCAGCGTCCGCCGGGGCGATATCCCTACTTGCAGCATGGGCGCGATCAGCACCATGCCCTCCGGCAGGTTCTGCACGGCGATACCGCCCGCGATGGCCAGCGCGCGAGGGATATC
>SAMEA104315427__coassemble_1352_pt1 | contig 12222 bp, 8 predicted proteins | sample SAMEA104315427__metabat2_low_PE_034 | metagenome-assembled genome bin SAMEA104315427 (sample SAMEA104315427) | gut metagenome | biome: Monkey gut; feature: monkey-associated habitat; material: faeces | place: China | collected 2013 | reverse complement strand
CCGTCAAGGGCAGCCAGTTCAAGCAGCCCATGCTGGAGTTCTCCGGCTCCTGCGCAGGCTGCGCCGAGACCAGCTATGCCCGTCTCGTCACCCAGCTGTTCGGCGACCATATGTATGTCTCCAACGCCACCGGCTGCTCCTCCATCTGGGGCGGTCCCGCGGCTACCTCTCCCTACTGCACCAATAAGGAAGGCCACGGCCCCGCATGGTGCAACTCCCTGTTCGAGGATAACGCGGAGCACGGTCTGGGCATGTATACCGGCCAGAACAAGATCCGCGAGGATCTGGCTGCCAAGACCCGCGAGCTGATCGCTGTCGAGTGGGCCCGTCCCGAGCTGAAGGCCGCCGCGCAGGCATGGCTGGATACCATGGACGACGGCACCGCCAACGCCGAGCCTGCCAAGGCTTATGTCAAGGCGCTGGAAGAGAGCATCTGCACCGTGGAAGAGCTGGCCGCCGTTCCTCAGTTTGCCGAGCACGCTGCCGAGCTGAAGGCCAAGGGCGCTCTGCTGTGCGACTGCGCCGCCTGCACGCTGGCTGCCGACATCCTCAGCAAGAAGGAATATCTGGCCAAGAAGTCCATGTGGATCTTCGGCGGCGACGGCTGGGCCTATGATATCGGCTACGGCGGACTGGATCACGTCATCGCCTCCAAGCAGGATGTGAACATCTTCGTGTTCGATACCGAGGTGTACTCCAACACCGGCGGTCAGGCCTCCAAGGCTTCCAACATCGGTCAGGTGGCACAGTTCGCCGCTGCCGGTAAGGAAGTGAAGAAGAAGAGCCTTGCCGAGATCGCCATGCAGTACGGCTACGTCTATGTGGCGCAGGTGGCCATGGGTGCCAACCCCGCGCAGACCATCAAGGCCATTACCGAGGCCGAGGCCTATCATGGCCCGTCCCTGATCATCGGCTACAGCCCCTGCGAGATGCACTCCATCAAGGGCGGCATGATGAACTGCCAGAAGGAAATGAAGAAGGCCGTGGACTGCGGTTACTGGAATCTGTTCCGCTACAACCCTGAGGGCGGCGAGAAGAAGTTCACGCTGGACTCCAAGGCTCCTGCCGGCGGCTATCAGGACTTCCTGATGAACGAGGCCCGCTACTCCCGCCTGACCCGCGAGTTCCCCGAGCGCGCCGAAGTTCTCTTCCAGCGCAACGAGGACGAGGCCAAGGCCCGTTACGAGCACCTGCTGAAGCTCATCGAGATGTACGACAAGTAAGCGCAAAAAAGCATAATCAAATGGGCCAGCCGTAAGGCTGGCCCATTTGATTTTATTACGAAAGGTTTCAGTTCAGCTTAGCGGCCAAGGCGTCCAGCGCCTCGGTCATAGCCTCCTCGAAGGAGGGGTGGGGCCGCATGACACGCCGCAGATCCTCCGCCGTCTGGTGGTTCACCATGGCGGCGCTGATCTGACTGATCATGTCGCTGGCGTGCTGGCACATGAGAGCCGCGCCCAAGATCTCGTGGGTCTCGGCATGGGCCACGATCTTCATAAAGCAGCGGCCCGGATCCTCGATGATGGTGCGGGCATTGCCGAACATGGTGCACTTGCCCACGGCGGCGGGGATGCCCTGCTCCTTGGCCTCGGCCTCGGTGATGCCCACCACGGCGATCTCCGGCGTGCTGTAAATACAGCTGGGGATCACGTTCAGGTCAACATGGTCCTGCACGCCGCACATGCGCTCCACGCAGGCGGTGCCCTGAGCGGCGGCCACATGGGCCAGCTGCACCACAGAAGAGGCGTCGCCGATGGCGTACACGCCGGGGATGCTGGTCTGGAAGTTTTCGTCCACCTTCAGGCTCTTGCCCCGGAGATCGGGATTCATGCCCTCGGCAAACACGCCGTCCCAATAGGCCCGGCGGCCGATGGCGCACAGCACCTTTTCGCCGGTAACGGTCTTTTCCGTACCCTTTTGCAGCACATGGACAGCAAGGCCGTTCTCTGTCTCCTCCAGCGACTGCACCATGGCGTTGGTCAGCACCTCGATGCCCTGCTTCTTCATGATCTGCTGGAGGTTCTGGCCCAGCTCACGGTCCATATTGGGCAGCAGGCGATCCATGCCCTCCACCAGCGTGACGGCGCAGCCCAGATTGCGGTAGAAGGTGGCGAACTCCACGCCGATGACGCCGCCGCCGATGATGACCAGCGAGTCATAGAGCCTGTCGCTGCCCTCCAGCAGCTCGTCGGATGTCATGACGCCGGGAAGGTCGAGACCGGGGATGGGCGGCCGGACGTTGACGGAGCCGGTAGCAATGAGGATACGCTCTGTCATATAGCGGGACACCGTGCCGTCGGCGGCGGTGACATCCACCTGGCCGGGGGCGGCGATGCGGCCCACGCCCTCGATCAGATCCACCTTGGCGGACTTCAGCAGTCCGTGGATACCGCCCCGCAGCTTTTCCGACACGCCGCGCTTATAGGCGAATATCTCGCCCATATCGAAGGACGCGCCTGCCGCGTGAACGCCCATGGCCGCGCCATCCACCGCGTCGCGGTAGACCTGGGAGGCGTGGAGCAGCGTCTTGGTGGGGATGCAGCCACGGTTCAGGCAGGTACCGCCCACTTCGCGGCATTCCACCACGGCGGTATGCAGGCCCAGCGCGGCGGCCCGCAAGGCGGCGGTATAGCCGCCGGGACCAGCGCCGATGACGATCAGTTGATAGTCCATAGGTTATTCCTCCGGCTGCCAGCGCACCACGGGATGCCGGGCGGCCTTTACCTCGTCGGGCCGGCCGATGGGCATATGGTGGGGCGCGGTATGCATGGTCTCCGCGTCGTCATAGGCCTTCTGATACAGGGCGCGCAGCACCTCGGCGGCGTGCTCCAGCGTTTCGGGGCCTTCCGTCTCAGTAGGCTCCAGCATCAGCGCCTCGTGGACGATCAGCGGGAAATACATCGTGGGGGGATGGATGCCCTCGTCGATGAGGGATTTGGACACGTCCAGCGCCGTGACGCCGGTGGCCTTCTTCAGATCGCTGAGATCCAGCACGAACTCGTGCATACAGATGCGGTCATAGGCGGGGGTGTAGGTGCCCTTCAGCAGATGCATAAGATAGTTGGCGTTCAGCACCGCGTTCTGGGCGGCTTCGGGAATACCCTCCCGGCCCAGGGTCAGCAGATAGGCCAGCGCCCGGACGACAACAAGGAAGTTGCCCCGGAAGCCCCGCACCTGAATGTGGCCCGGCTCCTCCGCCGTGGCGCTGTGGGGCAGATAGGGGGCAAGGAAGTCCTTGCAGCCCACCGCGCCCGCGCCGGGGCCGCCGCCGCCGTGAGGCGTGGCAAAGGTCTTGTGGAGGTTCATGTGGATGCAGTCAAAGCCCATGTCGCCGGGGCGGACAACGCCCATAACGGCGTTCAGGTTGGCGCCGTCATAGTAGCACAGGCCGCCGGCCTCGTGGACAAGGCGGGTGATCTCCAGAATGTTGTGGTCAAAGATACCCACGGTGTTGGGGTTGGTCAGCATCAGACCGGCGGTATCCTCGCCCAGCACGGCCCGGAGGGCATCCAGATCCACACAGCCGTCGGGGCCGGAAGCGATGTTCACCACCTGATAGCCGCACATGGCGGCGGTTGCGGGGTTGGTACCGTGGGCACTGTCAGGCACGATGATCTTGGTGCGCTTTTTGTCGCCCCGTGCGTCGTGGTACTGCTTGATCAGCAGCACACCGGTAAACTCGCCGTGGGCGCCGGCGGCAGGCTGGAAGGTCATGTCGTCCATGCCGGTGATCTCGCAGAGATACTGCTTTGCAGTGTCCAGCACCTGCTGCACGCCCTGCTGGTCGGCGGCGGGCGCCAGTGGATGGACGGCGGTGAAGCCATCCAGCGCGGCCACCTCCTCGTCGATACGGGGATTGTACTTCATGGTGCAGGAGCCAAGGGGATAGAAGCCGCAGTTGACGCCGTGGACCTGCTGGCAAAGCTCGGTATAGTGGCGGGAGATGTCGGTCTCGCTCATTTCCGGCAGGGCGGGCTTGCTCTCACGCTGCAAGGCGGCGGGCAGCTTCACCTCCGGCACATCGCACGCGGGCAGAAGGCTGCAATGGCGACCGGGAACGCTCTTTTCAAAGATCAGCTTCATTTTGCCAGCACCTCCTTCACGATGGCTGCGGTCTTATCCATGGCGGCCTTGGTTACCTTTTCGGTGGCGCACCACAGGACGCCGCCCTCAACAGGCAGACCGCCCAGAATACCGGCCTCGGACAGGGCGGACAGGACTTCCTCCGTCCTGGGCATATCGGTAACGAACTCATGGAAGAAATCGCCGTTATAGCGCAGCTTTACGCCGTCGATGGCGCACAGGGAGTCCGCCAGATAGTGGGCCTTGGCCATGGACTGCTCCGCGGCCTGCGCCATGCCGTCAGGTCCCATGGTGGACATGTAGAGTCCGGCGGTCAGGGCGCACAGCGCCTCGTTGGAGCAGATGTTGCTGCTGGCCTTCTCCCGGCGGATGTGCTGCTCGCGGGCCTGAAGGCTCAGTACATAGGCGCGGCGGCCTTCGGCATCGGTGGTCTCGCCCACGATGCGGCCGGGCAGCTTGCGCATGTGCTTTTCGGTGGTGGCCATGTAGCCCAGATAGGGGCCGCCTGCCGCCAGCGGCAGGCCGAGGGGCTGCCCCTCGCCCACGGCGATATCCGCGCCGCAGTCACGGGGCGTTTTCATGATGGCCAGCGCGATGGGGTTGCAGCCCATAACGTACATAGCGCCTCCCTCATGAACGGCCGCGCCCAGCGCCTCAGCGTCCTCAAAGAGACCATGGAAATTGGGCTGCTGCACATAGAAGGAAGCCACATCGGGGGTCAGCATCTCCCGCAGGGCGTCCATGTCGGTCTTACCGTCCTTTTCCGGGACGATGCGCAGCTCGTCGCCGGTGCCGTAGCAATAGGTGCGGATGGTGTTGATGGTATCGGGGTGCGCGGCGGCGGACACCAGCGTGACCCGGCGCTTGCGGTCGCGGCACATGGCGGCGGCCTCGGCGGCGGCAGTCGCGCCGTCATAGACGGAGGCGTTGGACACGTCCATACCCGTCAGCATGCAGATCATGGTCTGATACTCGAAGATCGATTGCAGCAGGCCCTGACTCATCTCCGCCTGATAGGGCGTGTAAGCCGTCAGAAATTCCTCCTTGGCGGGGATATACTTGACGATGCTGGGGATGTAGTGATCGTAAGCGCCGGCACCCCGCAGGATCACGTCGTACACCCGGTTCTTGTCCGCCATGGCGCGGACGGCCCGGCCCACCTCCAGCTCGCTCATGCCGGAGGGAATGTTCAGCGGACGATCCAGATACATCTCCGCCGGCACATCGCCGTACAGCTCACGGAGAGAGGAAAGGCCGATGGCCTTCAGCATCTCCTGCCGCTGCTGTGGCGTAGAGGGGATGTAGCTGCCCATATCAGCCCTCCTGCGCGCAGAAGGCCTCGTAAGCGGCGGCGTCCAGCAGCTCGCTGGTGTCGCCCACGTTCTCCACCTTGATGAGCCACGCGTCATAGGGGGCCTTGTTCAACTGCTCCGGCTCATCCAGCAGTTCTTCGTTGACGGCGCAGACGGTACCGGACACGGGGGACACCAGATCGGACACAGCCTTGACGGATTCCACATCGCCGAAGGCCTCGCCGGCGGTGACCTCGTCACCCTCGCCGGGCAGGTTCACGAACACCACGTCGCCCAGCGCGTCCTGGGCGAAATCGGAAATGCCGATCACCACAACGCCGTCTTCTTCCTTCATCCACTCGTGATCCTTGGAATACTTCATTTCAGCGGGAAACAACATGATACTTTACCTCCAAAATTTTATTTTCGTTTTTGTGATATGTCTCGCAGCGTTCGCGTCCGCAGACGCGAATAAAATTCAATCATTTTTCGCCGCGGCGCGCGGCGGGTTTCTTAAAGGCCGGTCTTTTCCGCCAGCTTCTCCAGCGCGTCCTCGAACTGGGCGTCGTTGAAGCAGTAGCCCATCTCCAGGTGCTGTGCCCGGAGCTTCGCCACATCTTCGCCGATCTCCTTGCCCCGGAGGATGCAGTCCGCCATCAGGGATGCCAGCTGGGCAAATTCCTTCTCGCCGAAGCCGAAGCGGGTCATTTCACTGACGCCCATGCGCAGCGCGCCGGAGGCGGTGAAGCCCTCCTCGTCGGGGGTAGCCTGATAGTTGACGATGACGTTATTGCGCTCCAGCCGGTTGGCGATCTCCGCGCCCTCGCCGTAGCCCACGGAGACGATGACCTGATGGGTCTCGGTATAGTCGATGGCGGGATCGCCCATCACGTCCAGCCCCTCGGCCTTCAGGCTGCGGGCGAAGGACTTGGCGTTCTGGACAACGGCCTTCTGATACGCGTCCTTGAACTGGTTCATCTCATAGGCGGCCATCAGCATACCCACCTGGGTGCCCAGATGGTGGTTGGACACGCTGCCGGGGAAGGTGCGGGTCTCGATGGTCTTCCACAGGCCGTACTTCAGATCCTCCTCCTTGTAGTTGACGCCGATGACGCCGCGCTGGGGCCCGAAGAAGGTCTTGTGGGTGGAGCCGGTAACGATCTCCGCGCCCTCGGCAAAGGGATTCTGGAAATGGTCGCCGATCAGGCCCAGCACATGAGCCATATCGTACATGATGGTGGTGGGGATCTTCTGCTCATCCACAAACTGACGGATGGCGGCCACCGGCTCCTTATGCAGCACCATGCTCTTGCCGAAGATGATCAGCTCGGGACGATAGCGCTCGATGAGCTTCTTGGTCTCCTCCACGTCCATCTTATAGGGGTTGTCGGCGCAGACGGGGAAGTTCACCACGGCGGGCTTTTCCGTTACGGGGTCGATGGCGATGTAGTCGTGCAGGGCGCCCATGGGCTGGGCAGACAGGTGGCCGCCCTTGATGATGTGGTTGTTCATCACATAGCCAAGGCGCTTTGCCTCCACCTTGCGGTCAAAGCGGTTCTTCCAGTCCATCAGAGAGGAGAACACCGCCATGTTGGACATCTGGCCGCTGAGGGTACGGGTCTCCACCTCGGTGCAGCCGAAGTAGGCGCGCATCTCCTCCACCAGCAGCTGCTCCACCCGGTCGATAAACTCCGTGCCCTGATAGTAGAAGATATCCTTATCGTAGAAGGCCAGCACCTTCTTATGCTCGGCATAGCGGCAGCAGGGATCGCTGCCGGACAGCACGCGGACGGCGCGGCTGGGGGTATTCTCAGAGGGGATCAGGTTGATGCACTGCTCCTGCCGCCACTGGTGGTTCTCCAGTGCCTTCGTCAGCAGCTCCAATGCCTTGGGGGCACGGTCGCCGCTGCCTACCTTGTGTTCCTCCTCCTGCATGCCGTAGATCAGGGGACGGGCATAGGGAGGGGCGGCCACGCTCATGTGGCGGGCGGGGATCACGGCCTTCAGGCGCTTACCGCGGATGTCCACCTCTACCTCGTCATCCTCCAGGATATCGCTGTTGATATAGCACAGGCCGATGGCTCGCTTGCCGCTGGCCTCCAGGATCACGGTCTCAAGGCCCTCGCCCTCGCTCTTGAAATAGGGCACCATGGTGCCGCTGGTGACCCAGCCCACCAGTTTGCCATCCTTATAGATCTCCATACCGCCGCGCATGACGCCGCGGTCCAGCAGGGCGATGGGGGCGATCTTACGGGGCAGGACGCTCAGGTCGCTGAAATCGCGATCCATGTGCCTGACAAAGGACTCGTGCTGCTTTTCCAGTGCGGCGCGGCCGATGAAGTCGCCCTTCTCGGCGGCGAAGCTGACGGCGAACTTGGACAAAGGCACAGCGAAAATGGGGATCTCGCTGCCGTCGGGAGCGGTACCCATCTCGTGGCCGTACAGAGGCAGCGCGGCCTCCAGACGCAGGGTATCCCGGGCGCCCAGGCCCGCGGGACGCGCGCCCAGCTCCACCAGACGGTTCCACAGCCACGCCGCGTCCTCACTGCGGACATAGACCTCATAGCCCAAAGGCTCGCCGGTGTAGCCGGTCTTGGCCACCCGGGCGGTGTGTCCCTCCAGCGAGACGGTGCCCAGCGCGTTCTTCATCGGCTCGGTCAGCTGTACGCCGCCGGCCATCTGGGTCAGCAGCTCCTTGCACTTGGGGCCCTGCACCGCGATGGCGGCCCACTGGCTGGTGATATTCTCGATCTGGCAGTCGAAGCCCTTCAGCGCTTCGTACAGATGGGCAAGATCCTTGTCGGTGTTGGCGGCGTTCACCACCAGCAGATAGCTGTCCTCCTCGAAGAGGTACAGATAGGCGTCGTCCACCGCGCCGCCGTTCTCATTGGGAATGATGCAGTACTGGGCCATGTTCAGGTCCAGCGCGCTGACGTTGCTGGACAGCACATGCTGCAAAAACGCCTTGCGCTCCGGGCCGGTGATGCGCAGCCGGCCCATGTGGGACACATCGAACAGGCTGCATACCTGACGGGTATACAGATGCTCGGCAATGATGCCGCTGGGATATTGGATGGGCATTTCCCATCCGCCGAAGTCCACCAGCTCCGCCCCGGCGGCTACATGGATGTCATACAGTTGGGTACGCTTCAGTTCGCTCATTTCTTTGTCCTCCTTCAAATTTGTTCCAATTTCAAGCAGCAAAAAAGGACACAAAGCCGCTTCACAAGCCAGCTTTGTGCCCCCGTTGAGTTACCTGAGAGATTCCCCTTCCGCTTACCGGAAGAGTTGCACCTTCGGTGGTCGGGTGTTGCCGCCCGGCCTTTTCGGAGTATCGTCCGGAACCGGTCCTTTTGCCTGAGAGCTTCTGCGTTCCCCTTCGGCGCCGCCCGCGGCGGTCTCTCCCGATCCCATCGTCCGATGTTTTCCCTTTTCAGTTGTCCCGTATTGGTTTTCGGTATTTTTACTCTAGCACAGGGTCTGTTTCGTGTCAATCATCCTTTTTAGGGAAAGGAAAATTTTCAGCTTTTCCACCAAAGGTCACTGGATCGCATTCGGTAATATGTCCAACATGTCTCACCGGTCCAGCAGAGTCTCCACCTCCGTCAGGGACGGCATGGCCGGGATCGCGCCCCGCCGCGCAACGCACACCGCCGCCACGGCGCAGCCCCATCGGGCGCAGTCCGCCGCTTCGTCGGCGGTCAGCTCCTCCGGCGCTTTGTCCAGCGCCAGCATCCGGTGCAGAAAGCCGCCCCAGAATGCATCTCCCGCGCCGGTGGTATCCACCGCGTTCACGGCAAAGCCCGGCACGAAGCGCCGCCCTTCCGCTGTGGCCACCAGCGCGCCCTTTGCGCCCAGCGTCACCGCCGCACACTTCACGCCTTGGGCCAGCAGCGCCGCCGCGGCGGCGGCAGGGTCGGTCTCGCCGGTCAGCAGGACTGTCTCTTCGTCCGAAAGCTTCATCACGTCCACATAGGGCACCATGCTCCGCATGTGCAGCGCTGCCGTTTCCGCGTCAGGCCACAGGGCCGGGCGGTAATTGGGATCGTAGGAGATCACCGCCCCGGCGGCTCTGGCCCGCTCCACCGCGGCGAAGGTGGCGCTGCGGGCTGGTTCGTCTGTCAGTGACAGGGACCCGACATGCAGCACACGGCAGTTATCCAGCACGGCGGCGCTCAGCTCCTCCGGCCGCAGGCAGGTATCCGCGCCGGGCTTCCGGGCAAAGGAGAAGCGCCGCTCACCCTTGTCGTCCAGCGCCACAAAGGCCAGCGTCGTAAACACGTCCTCCGCCATCACCAGGCCGGATACGTCGATACCCCCGTCCAGCAGCGTCTGCCGCAGAAAGCGGCCGTGCATATCGTCCCCCACCTTTCCCAGAAAGGCGGTCCTTCGTCCAAGCCGGGCGGCGGCGGTCAGCACATTGGCCGGCGCGCCGCCGGGATTGCGCTCGAAAAGCCGCATACCGCTGTCGGAAACGCCGCTGTCGGTGAAATCGATCAGCAGCTCGCCCAGCGCCGCAATATCGTACCGGGCGCTCATTCCGCCGCCTCCGGATACTCGTTGCACAGCAGGCGGTAGGGCGGCTCGTCCTCCTGAATGGCCGGGAAGCGGCCCACAGGAGGCTCGAACCGGTTATCGGTGTTGTCGTCGTTGCACTGGCTGACCTCACCGATCAGCACATTGCCGGTACCCGGCTCCACCTCAAAATCGTGATAGAGATAGGGCTGGATGGAGATGCTCATGCCCGGCGCAAGCCGCAGCTGCGTTCCGGCGGGAACGGTGCGGGTAACGCCGTCCATATGCACGGTCACATCGCTCTCCCGGTCGATCCCCTCATCCGGAAGAGCGTTATACACCCGGATCAGCAGCGTGCCGCCGCCCCGGTTGATGATGTCCTCCATCTTATGCCAGTGGAAGTGGTTGGGGGAATACTGGCCCTCCTTGAGGAACAGCAGCTTCTCCGCGTAGGTCTTGGGATATTTGTCCGCCATAGCCAGATTCCCGTTGCGCAGGGTGATAAGGGAAAAGCCCACCTTCTCAAAATCTCCCAGGCCATAGTCTGTAATATCCCAGCCCAGCATATTGTGGCGGATCTCGTCATACTCGTGGCCCTTATTGGCCCATTCCTCCGGTGTAAAATGGCAGAAGGGCGGCAGGGAGAACCGGTATTCCTTCACCATGGCCTCCATCTCCCGCAGGGCGCGGTTGATCTCTGAACGTTTCATTGGGCGGCATCTCCTTTTCCAATTTTTGCTATTTATATAGGTGTTGGTATGCGCTGGTATGATTTGATAGTATATTTTACCACGCCTGCACGGGATTGCAATATCCCCGGCGGCACTTCTGGGCATTTTGCCAGATTGAGCCGCCCCGTTTTGTGAGATACGTAAAAATCGCCGAAAACGTTTCCGTTTTTGGTCCGCCACTTGTTGACAAACCGCAAAGACGTGTCTATAATGACACTATTCAGGCGGGCAACTGTTGCGCGCCTTGAAAAATTTACATGGAGGATCATTGTTATGAAGAAGTTTCTTGCGCTTCTGCTGGCACTGGTGATGGCTTTTAGTCTTGTCGCCTGTGGCGGCGACAAGGCTCCTGCTGATGATCAGCAGGACGGCGATGCTGCACAGTATCCCGAGTATTTTACCGGCATGGATCAGCTGATCGCTGACGCTCAGGCCGAAGGCGAGCTGGTCGTCTACGGCTCCTGCGAGGAAGAGTATCTGGCCGCTGCCTGCCAGCACTTTGAGGAGCTGTTCGGCATCAAGACTACCTATCAGCGTCTGTCCACCGGTGAGGTGCAGGCCAAGATCGAGGAAGAGAACGGCAACCCCTCCGCCGATGTGTGGTTCGGCGGCACTACCGATCCGTACAATGTCTGCGCTGCCGAAGGTCTGCTGGAGCCCTACGCGGCCACCAACGCTTCCCACCTGATCAGCGACATGTACAAGGACGCTGACGGCAACTGGTACGGCATCTACAAGGGCATCCTGGGCTTCATGGTCAACACCGACGAGCTGACCCGCCTGGGCCTGGAAGCTCCCGCTGACTGGACCGACCTGCTGAAGGAAGAGTACGCGGGTAAGATCTGGCTGTCCAACTACAACACCGCCGGTACCGCCAAGCTGGTGGTCAACACCATGATCCAGAAGTACGGCCACGACGAGGGCATCAAGTATCTGGTAGATCTGGACAAGAACATCGAGGTCTACACCAAGTCCGGCTCCGGCCCCAGCAAGAACGTTGGTACCGGTGAGTGCGTCATCGGCATCGGCTTCCTGCATGACGGCATCACCCAGATCGTGGACAACGGCTACACCAACGTGAGCCTGATCATTCCCTCCAGCGGCACCTCCTTCGAGGTGGGCGCTACCGCTATCTTCAAGGGCGCTGCCCACTCCAACGCCGCCAAGCTGTGGATCGAGTACGCGCTGTCTCCCGAGTGCGTTGAGCTGGCTGCCAAGAACGGTTCTTACCAGTTCCTGGTGATCGACAACGCCGAGCAGCCCTCTCAGGCTTCCGAGTTCGGTCTGGATCCCAACAACGTCATGGAATATGACTTCGAGGATGCCAAGGCCAACACCACCACCTATGTGGAGGAAGTCATGGCCGCTCTGGCCAACGCCGGCGCCAACACCGGCGATGCCTCCCGTTTCCAGACTGAGTGATCTGACGGACGGTATATAACGGTTTTATTACCCAAGCAACCTCTGCGGGGCGGCGGCATATGCCGCCGCCCCGCTTGTTTTTTACGGTTTTCGACTATTCTGACTTACCATTCCTTTCGGGATGAGAAAGACTAACTATTAAAAGTCAAGCCCCAAATGAGTGGAAAGGTGAGAGAAAT
>SAMEA104315427__coassemble_1227_pt1 | contig 13623 bp, 10 predicted proteins | sample SAMEA104315427__metabat2_low_PE_034 | metagenome-assembled genome bin SAMEA104315427 (sample SAMEA104315427) | gut metagenome | biome: Monkey gut; feature: monkey-associated habitat; material: faeces | place: China | collected 2013 | reverse complement strand
ACTTGGCACAGATACCACAGGTTGAACGCCCCATAGAGTGGCAAACTCTGCGAAAGGCCTCGCGGCGAGGCAGCTGCCGGTAAAACGCGAAAAAAAACCCCGGACATCCATCGATGTCCGGAGTTTTCTGTGTACGAAGCGGCGTTATTCCGCCGCCGCGCGCTGGCAGCGCACGGTCACGCGGGCCGCGCCGCCGTAGGTGCAGGTGAACAGCGTCAGGTCAAAATCACCGGCGGTCATCGCCGCCACAGCGTCAGGCGGAAGCTCCGCGGTCTCGGCCACCGTATACTGCCAGACCCGGCCGGTCATGTCTGTCAGGCTGACGCTGTCGCCCGCCGTCAAGGCGGACAGCTGCCCGAAATGGCGGGAATAGTTGTGGGCGCAGATCACCAGATCATGGGTGGCGGTGGAACCGGAATAGCGGCACGGCGCGCTTTTCAGCCGTGTGTAGTCCCACGTTTCCATCACAGGCAGCTCAAGTCCCAGCGCGGGGATGGACAGATAGCCGATATACCCATCGCCGTCGATCTCCCGCGCCGGCATCTCCTCGCCGGATGGCTCCGCTGTGCCGATGGCCTCCTTCACCTGGGGCAGCACCGCCGCTGCCGCCTGATCCGCCCGCGCGTCCTCCTGCCGGTTGTGCAGCACAAAGGCCATCGCGCCGGCCAGCAGCGCCGCGCCCAGCACCATGAGAACAATGCCCAGCTTACGTCTCATAGCGCCGCTTCCTTTGGCCAAAGCACAGCCACCAGCCCAGGGCGAACAGCGCCAGTCCGGCGCAGGCCAGCACAGGCACCGGCCAGTTCAGCTGCCCCGTCTGCGGCAGGCGAGAGCCGGGCTTATCCGGTGTGGTCGGGGGATCCGTCTTTGGCGTGGGCCTGAACTTTCCCGCCGCGTCGATGTCATAGCGGTAATGGCCGTCCTCGTCCATGGGCACAGACACCAGAAACGGCGACAGCAGCTCATAGCCGGTGCACCGCTGGGTCTGGACCACCAGATACAGCCCCGGCGTCACCTTGGAAAACACCGCCTTGCCGCCGCTGTTTTTGGCGCTGGCCACAGGCTGGATCTTCTGGGCGGCGGCATAGTCCTTCAGCTTCCGGGCCAGGTCGGCATCCGGCTTGTCCAGCGTGCCGGAGAAGCCGGAAAAGCTTGTCCCCGCGGTGCTGAAGCGGTAATCGCCGTCCTTCTCCGTCACGGCGCCCACCCGGTACAGGGCAAAGCTGCCGCCGGACAGGGCCTTGCCGTCATATTGCAGCGTCAGGGTGATGGAGCCGGTCTTTTTCAGATCCGGCGTCTCACGCGCCCAGGCAGGTACGGCCGCCGTCCACAGCAGCAGGAGACACAGCAGCGGCAATATGCATTTGTGCAGAAAACGCTTCATGGGCGTTCCTCCTCACTTTTTCTTTCCCGTGGATACCAGCAGGGCGATCAGCAGTCCCAGCAGGATCGGCGCGGCGACAATGGGCGCCACCAGCACAGGGTCGATCTGCAGGGCGTCTGCCGTGACGCGAACGGCCGCGGCGTCTGCCTGATTTTCCACGCGGTGTCCCCGCACCAGCAGGCGATGGGTGTTGATGCCGTAGGGCGTACAGGTGACCAGCGTGCACAGATCCTCGCCCTCCTGGATCTTCAGGGCTTCCACATCCTCCGGCAGGACGATCAGGATCTGATCCACCTCGTAGGTCAGTGTTTCTCCCAGCGTCTGGATCAGGAAGGTATCGCCCTCCACCAGCTCATCCAGCCGCGTGAACAGCTTGGCGCTGGGCAGGCCCCGGTGGGCCGACAGCACGCAGTGGGTGCTGTCGCCGCCGATGGGAAGGGAGGTCCCGGCAATGTGGCCCACGGCGATTTGAAGCACCGCCTCGTCGGCGCCGTGATAGATTGGCAGCGAGCATTTGATCTTGGGGATCTCGATATAGGCCATGATGCCGGTGCCGGTCACATCCAGCTGGGCGTCATAGTCCGCCTTTTCTTCGTCAGAAAGCGTCAGGCTTTGTCCGCGCTGGGCCAGCCGGGCGTTGTAGGCCGCCGCGTTTTCCCGCAGCCGCTCATACGCGGACTGGTCCAGCTCCGCCGCGGCCTGCGCGTAGGTGGCAATGGCCTGAGACTGATGAAAGGAGTTCCAGTAATCGCTGACCGTGGGATACAGCAGCAAAGAGAGCCCTGCCAGAAAGACCAGTATTAAGATGACCGTAGGCAAATGCTTCTTCATGGCAGCGTCCTCTTCGCCGCCGTATCCGAAGGGGAGCGGCGTCCCCTTCGGATCACAGCGGGTAACATAAGCGGCAAATTATTTGTCGGACTTGCCCATCCGTTTTCTGGTGATCAGAACCACCGCCGCGCCGATGACCAGCACAGAGCCGACCACATAGAAGATGGTGGTGCCGATACCGCCGGTGGAGGGCAGCTCCGCGCCGGCGTTGTTTTCCACAGTCAGGCCGAACAGATGGTCGGTGCCAACCATCAGAGTGGCGTTATTGCTCGTGACCGTCCAGTTGCAGCCGTTGTTGAGGGTTGCTTCGGCGGTGATGGTAACGGTGATAGGATCCTTCAGCAGGTTATAGCCGTTGGGGGCCACCAGCTCGGTGATGGTGTAAGTACCCGCGCCCAGACCCGCAAAGGTCAGTACGCCATTTCCGTCCACATAGCCGGTGGCGTTGATCTGGGTGGGTACGGTATCCTTATCAACCACAGTGACCTTCTCATACTTGGTCGTGGTGCTGTCGTAGCTGTCAGCGTTGTAGTCCGCAGAGGACTTATCAGTAACAGGGGCGGTGGTGGTGTATGTACCGTTCTTCAGCATGTAGTAGGTACCGTTCGTGGATTCCTTATACATTTCCTTGTTGACCAGCACGACCTTCATGCCGGTACCTTCGATCTTGAACTTGGCGCCGGTCAGGGTCTTGGTGGGCTCCTTGCCGTCCACCTTGGTGATCTTGATACCGGTGACGTAGGTCTTGGTGACAGATTCCGGGGTCTCGCCGGTGGGATCATTGGGGCCGGGAACGTTGTCGCCGGAATAATTAAAGTTGGGGTTATTGGAATAGATCAGCTTGACCGTGTTGGGGTTGCCGACGTTGGGATCCAGGTTTGCGTCCTGATTCAGTGTCGCGGAGTAGGTGACGGTAACCGCATCTCCGGTCGTATAGTTAATAAAATTCTTAAAAACAATCTTCAAAGAAGTGGTTTTACTAGTTTCATCCCTGTTCACTGTCAGAGTATAGTCGGTATCCGCAAGGGCTGTGCCGCCAATGGTGATCTTCATATCATCATTGAAGGTCAGGCCCTTGGACAGAGTATCCTGCATGACAAAGAAGTACTTGGTGTAGCCCTTCATGTTGGGAACTGTGGAGGTGATTTTGTAATTCACAGACTCGCCGATGCTGGCCTCGTTGGCATCAACAGGCTTGTCACCTTCCATGATCTTCTTGTCCACAGAGGGCGCGTCGGCCTTGACGTTGATCTCAGCGGTGGGCTTGGCAGTGGTCAGTGCGCAGGCGGCGGTGACGGTCTGCTTATCAGGCGCGGTGGCCGTACCGGTGACCAGATAGTAGCCGGGCTCCTTCAGGGAGATGGTGGCAGTCTCGTCGTCGGCAGTCACCGTGCCAGCGGCGGCAATCCTATTAGCAGTGGCATACGCCAGCGCGGCCTTGGCAAAAGCGTCCAGCGCGGCTGCGTCCATGGCGCCGACCGCAGCAATCAAATCATCGCCGCTTTGGCCACCATAGGTGAAGCCTTTAAATTTTTCGCTGACCGTATAGGCAAAATGGCCTTCGCCATCATAGGTGACGTCAAACAGCTTATAGGCACTGTATTTATTATCGTTGATGGAAATGTTCTTGTTCGCATTCTTCACGGTGATGCTGTACGTTTCTCCGGCGGCGAATGCCGGGACGGTCAGGGCCAGCGCCATCACCAGCGCCAGCAAAAGGGATGCCAGTTTTTTCATTGTCTTCATGTGTTTCTATCCTTTCCGGTTATATCTGTTTGTGTGACAGGGGGGGAAGCCTTTCCCATAGAAGCGTCATTCCGCCTCCTTTCGCCGCCGCAGGCACAGCGCCAGCGCGCTGCCGCCCATCAGCAGCAGGCCCGCCGCAAGGTACATGGCCGCGCCGCTGCCGCCGGTTTCCGGCAGGGCATAGCCTGCCGTGTTGGTGGCCGTAATGGTCACGTTTTCCGTGATGGTAAAGGTAACGGAACCATCCTCCTGGGGCGTCAGCGTCGTGCGGCCGCCGTCAAAGCTGACAGAGAAGCCGTCGTGGTTTTCCTCCCGGATGGTCACCGTCGCGCCATGGGGGATGGCGACCATTGTGCTGGCACCATTTTCCAGGGATACGGTTTTCTTGATTTCTTCTCCGTCCAGCGTGTAGGTAATGGTGAAGGTAAACGCCTTCTTGGTGTCGCTGCCGGAGACTACCTTTGTCAGCGTCAGCTGCTTGTCCGCGGGCCGGTTGCGGACCTTCAGCACCAAACCGCTGCCATCGCCGTTCGACACTTCGACCAACGTGCTGTTCTCCTTCAGGGTCACAGTGCCGTTCTTGTCCACCGTAAGGGAGATGCCCGGCGTCAGCTTCTGATATCCCGGGGGCGGCGTGATCTCCTCCAGGGTATAGTCGCCGGGGAACAGGCCGGACAGCCGCAGAATACCGCCGCTGTCAACGGTCAGGTTTGTGGTGGACTCCCCCTGTGAAGCGGGAGTCTCTACCGGTACCAGCAGCCAGCGCTGGGCGTCCGTGTTGTTTTTCTCCCACAGCTGGATCACGTCGCTCTTCGCCGGATCGCCGCCACTCAGGTCCATGGCATACTTCTTGCCGGCAATGACCGCCTTGCGGGGCTGGAAGCAATAACCGTTCCCGTCCGGCGTCAGGAACCATTTCTGACAGTCATTTGCATCAGCGCTGTTGCTATTCTGCCAGAAATGGATCATCGTGCCTTTATTCAGCGTACCGTTGTCAAGATCCAGCCAACGATTATCGGACCGCAGCTGGAAGCTGTACGAGCCGTCATCCTGTCTGTATACCTTGTATTGCTGGTACAGCGCTCCGCTGACCTTCTCCTGCAGCTGCGCGCTGTAGGGATCTGTTACCGGCTGCGCCTGGCCCACCACATAGTCCGGGTCCTTGGCCAGGGCGATGTAATACAGCTGGCTGGTGTCGATGGTATCTCCTGTCTGCGTCGGAGCGGTATAGACGCCATTGCCGCCGCTGATGAAAGACACCAGCTCTTCCGACTTGTTTCTCAGCTGGAATAGCTGGAATACAGCGCCGGCCAAAGGCGTGGTGCCGTCAATATCCAGCTTTTGCAGCGTCAGTCCCACCGTGTGGATGGTGTTGGTGAACAACACCGTGTTGGACACGCCGTGAATGATGGTGCCCTTGGCCTCGTTTCCTGTTTGCAGCACGCCGTTGACCGTGCTGGAAACGGTATAGCCGTCCGCAGCTGCTTCCGTCACGGTATAGCGGATGCCGAAGGGCAGGTACTTGATGATGATATACTGGCCGTCTTCCAGCGTGAAGCTGCTGCCGTCGTGGATGATCAGGTCGGTGTCGCCGATCTGATTGCCCTCCTTACCGTATTTGTTATAGGCATAGTCATCCAGGATCTCCGCGCCGTTCGCGTCATAGAAGCGGATCTTGAAGGTAAACCCCTTATCGGCGTCTGTCTCGTTATTGGCGTTTGTCTCGCCCACCAGCTGCTTCTGCACCTTCAGCTCGCCGGTTTTCTGCTCCAGATTGATGCCGGAGACGGAGGGCAGCGTGAAGTTCATATAGCAGGTGGAGCCGGACGCGCCGCGCTCGGTATAGAAGAAGGTCAGGGTAAATTCCTTCTCGCCATTTTCATCCCACGCAACCGTTTCCCGGTTGATGTAGTCCCACAGGTTCACATACTCGCCCACGGAGGAGTGAACGCCGCCGATGTCGCACACCAGCTGGCTGTCTAAGAACACCCACATATCGTCGTCACCGAAGAAGTAGTACTCCAGCGGGCCGATATAGTCCTTGGACAGCGTGAACTTGAGCGCGTACTGCATACCGAAGAAGCTGTTGTGGGCGTTGCCGTCGTCGCTTACGGGGAAGGTTCCTGCGTGATCGGCCGCAGAAGTCGGCCCCTTGAAGTTTTGGTCAAAATCGTAATAGCCCCAGAACGGCACATCATCTCCGTCTCTTCCGAACTTAGGATCTTTTCCGGATACCTGATCCATAGGCCAGAAATTATTGGTTGCAATAAACGTCTTTTTCTTGTTGCCTATGCCATCGTAAATTGTAGTATTATTGGGGGAGGGATTAAAAAAGTTCTGTAGCCCGCTGGCAGTCAATCGACCATTCACCCTCGCGGAGGATAGCGTATAAGTATCACCGGAACGTGTAAATGTCAGATCGCTATTCTGGTCATATGTCGTTTTTCCCGTGGCGGTGCCATCGTTAAAAAGATGCGGGACGCAAAGCCATTCGTTATAGACGATCTTATTGTCCTTTAACTCTTTTGCCAGACCAAACGTACAGCCATAATGGGATGTGTCCCCTGGTGTGCTGTATCTGTTCAAATAAACGTTATTGAACTTGTAGTTGGCCAGGCCGGTACCGCAGTTGGCGTTGCCGAAAGCCAGCACATCCGCTTGATTTGTTGTTTTTGCCAATTCCCACGAGCGGTCCGTATGCACTGTATTGGGAGCGTAGTTTCCGCTTGAGTTGATCCCCTTGCCTTCCGTGCCGCCGCTGATCCACCGATCGCCGCTCTTCTCACCATTGGTGATATCATAATCATAGAAGTTGGCCGGGGTGGTAAAGTCACCGGTGCTGACGTCATACACCAGACGGATCACGGTTCCGTCGGCAATGTATATCACATTATTCTTGCCTGCGCTTGCCTGCCGATTGGTAAAATGGATATCCGCGGAGTATACATCCCAATCGCTTTGGTTGGGACTGCTCGGATCCTTGTCTCCTTTCAGTACCCAGACTTCTTTCAGAACATAGTTGGGATTGTCGATCAGCTTGTTGACATAGGCGGGGTTGGGCGCCTTGATGTACTGATATGAGCCGCTGGTATACATCGGCGTCAGCGTGCTCTCTGTCTTGACCTGATACAGATGGGATTGCTGACCGTTGTTCACCCCTAGGGCCGTAAGGTCATTCGTCTTGTTCAGATACAGCGGCTTTGTATTCAGCGTGCCGCCGTTTGAGGGAAGCTGTCCTCCGCTGGTATCAATGACCGTCAGGGCCGTATCTCCGTTTTGCGCGAAACGCGGGATGTACGCGTAGTACTGCACCGTATAGCTGGGATTGGGTGTGCCGGCCTCCAGGGCCATCACGCCGTTGGATACCGGTACGGTCAGCGTGGGCACAGCGTCCTCTGCCTGCATCAGCACGCTGTCCACCGCTTCCACCGGCTGTCCGTCCGTCTGCTTCAGAACCGTAAACACCACGCCCAGCTCCGCCTCCGGCGCCGCATCCTCCGCCGCGGCCAGCTCCGCCAGCATCGGCTCGATCACAGCAGGCTTGACCTCCACCTCCGCTGTCAGCGTATAGCCGGTGGTGTCCAGCGGCTTTCCGTCGCTGAGCAGCGTCACACTGCGGACGATCATCTGCGTGTTGTCGTCTGTGCTTTGCGCGTCCGCGGCATATACCGCCAGTTCTCCGTTATCTTCGGAAGCGGGCGCGCTCTTGCTGCCCGCATAGTCGGCAAAGGGCTGATAGTCCTCGTCGCCCGCGTTGATGGGCCTGACCTCCATCCGGGTATCCTCCGGCAGGATGCCCTCGCCCTCCACATGAAGCCGCAGGGCGATCTGATCATCCTCGTAGGTCAGCTCCTGCGTCCGCGGTGTCAGGCAGCTATCGTCATGGATATGCTCTTTTTGCTGGCAGGTCACGGTACCGGCGGCATCGGTGCAGTCTCCGCCGTGCTGGTGGGACAGCATACCGCACTGGTACAGGCTGTGCTCCGCCAGCTCCAGCGGCACATAGCCCAGCACGGTCTTATCATCCGGCAGGTCGTAGCGCTGGCGCTGCACGCAGTTGCCGCTATTTCCTTCGATGGTATGCAGGACCTGACAGCGCTCCTCTTCCTCACCGACCATCCGTGTGGCGTCCTCCAAGGCTTCTACCAGCCCCACATGATCCGCTTCGCCATCGTCGTCCAGATCAAAGAACACGATGTCGCCGGTCCGCGGTGTATGCTGTGCCGGCGCTTGGAACAGCTTCAGCTCCGTCAGCGTACTCTGCCAGCGGGGGCAGCTGGATTCGTAAGGCACCGCCTCGCCCGGTATGCCGGCATAACGCAGGCAGAAGGACACGAACATGGCGCACCAATCGCCATAATCGTCGCCGTACCACTGACCGTAGCGGGTGATCCCTTTCTGGGCGCCGGTCTCCGTGACAATGTAATTTTTCTCGCTTTCATCGTATCCCAGCTGGCTCTGGGCGATGGAAATGACATCCTCTGTCCAGGTATGGCGCAGCTCCACGCCGGAGACACTGCGTTCCCAGACATCTGCCGTTTCCCGATCCGCCGTTGGGTCAGAGTAGCAGATAAGCGTGTGCTCATGCTCCGGCAGCTGGCAGCTGAAGACCTCCTCATAGCACGCGTCCGTATGGACGTGCGCTGCGCCGGTTTCCTCCATACCGCAAATCAGCACAGGCTGCGCCTGATAGCATTCCGCGGTATGGATATGACCTTCTTCCTCCTGGCAGCTCAGTTGGCCCTGCTCGTCATAGCAGGCTTCCTCATGAATATGTCCGCCTTCCGGCAGCTCACAGGTCAGTACATCCTCGGTCTGATAGCAGTCGTCCGTGTGCTGGTGCGCCGTTTCTGTCTCTTCCAGACCGCAGATCAGAGTTCGGGTATAACACGCGTCACTGTGGACATGCTCCTCGTATCCGCAATACGCGGTTTTTTCCAGTGTTATGGCAGGCAGGATCAGCGCATAGGTGGTACAAAACACCACGACGCAGGCCGCAATGATCAGCACCCTGTGCCAAGCGTGCCGCTTTGCGCGGTTACGATTCAATTCTTCCGCCTGTTGGGGAATACGATGATTCATCGTTTCGTTCTCCCTTTTTGTTAATTGACAAGTCCCAGCTGAGAAAACGGCCAGACACGGAATACGATCCGGCCTACGATCTGCTCCTCGGCCACACAGCCGATAGCGGTGTTGCGGGAATCGACAGAGGTGGAGCGATGGTCACCCATGACAAAGTACCGTTCGTCCGGCACCTGATAGGGCAGGCTGATGTTGCAGTCGCCCAGTGCGCGCTCCGTCAAATAGGGCTCATCCAGCGCCTGTCCGTCAACGGAAACGTTTCCGGCCTCATCGATATCTACCCAGCTTCCAGGCCCGGCAATCAGCCGCTTCACCAGGATTTTATTGTTATAGTAAAATGCCACGATATCGCCCTGCCTGAAGTCCGACTGCTTCAGGGAGATAACGATCTCCCCCTCGTCCACAGTCGGCGTCATGGAGCTTCCGTAGATCCGCAGGACCGGCAGAAGCAGCGTGGCAACCAGAACAGCGATGGCGGCAACGACCACCAGAATACTGATCGTACTGCGCAGGACGCTGCTGTAGCGGCAGCGGTACTGCACCCGTGCCAGCTCCGCCTCCAACTGCTGCGTGGTCGGCACGGAACGCGGTTCACCCTGTTTCATATCTCCGCCTCATCAGTCGTCTGGGACAACAGCTCTTGCAGCCCGGTCTGCTGCCGGAGATAGTCATCCAGCTTTTTCTTGACGTCCCGCCAGCACTCATCAGAGTCCTTCTGTGCCTGCTGGACAGATGCTTCCGCGTCCTTGCGCATCTGGTCGCAGCGCAGGCGAGTGGCTTCCTCCATGGCGGCGCATTTTTCTTCCATATGCGCGCTCTGATAGCGGATGCTTTCCAGATACTGGTCCGCTGCCCGCTGCGCGGCCTCAAATACGCCGTTAAGCTGCAAGGATGCCTCGGCAATGGACCCGGCTTCCTGCAAACACAGTTCGCGGGCATCCAGCCTTTGCTGTGCCTGTGCCAATTCCTGACGCAGCGCGTCAAGCTCTTTGCTCTGTTCCACAAGAAGCTGGAGCAGTTCCACACGTTTTAATTTTTGAAGCTCCCGATCCGTCATATGATCCACTCCTTAACAGAATCAGGCTGTCTGTCACCTGTCTATTCACAAGGTTTATTTTTTTCTTTTATTATAGAGATATTTTCCACACTGTCAACGCTATTTCCTACAATTCTCCGTAATCTGCTTTGGTGGAAGTACATAAGCTGCTGCCTCTTTCCTGATGACCGCCGCTGACGAACCCATCCGTGAAGCCGGTTACTACCTGCCCGTGGTGTTCGGTATCGTGACCGCCTGGGCCGCCGGTAAGGCTGGCGTGCTGGAGATCGACTACGAGGAGCGCGCCGCCCGCCGCAGCGCTCACGCCGCCGCGTAAGATCAACTCACCTACTCTTTTCTCTCCCTAATTCCATACATGCAAAAAGAAATGGCACGCGAACGCGTGCCATTTCTTTCTTGCGGTATGGGCTTCTATATAATCGAAAAAGACCAGCTTCAGCTGGCCTTTTTCGACAAATCAAGCCCGGCCATTTTGTAATGGCCGGGCTCCTGACAGCAAAACTGTCTGGCACATAATCAGTTAGTTCATCTGACGACGGCGGCTCAGATTCACCGTGCCGTCGGTCATGGAATTCAGGGAATCCAGGCTCTTGCCGGTACCCTCCGCCACACAGGAGATCGCGTCCTCCGCCACCACGGTGTGGATGCCGGTGCGGGCGGTGATCAGCTTATCAAAGCCATCCACCAGACTGCCGCCGCCGGTCATGACGATGCCGTTGTCGGAGATATCCGCCACCAGCTCAGGCGGTGTGCGCTCCAGCACGCCGTGAACGGCTTCCAGGATACGCTCCACCGGCTCTTCAAAGGCCTCCAGCATTTCGGTGGAGGTGATGGTCAGCGTTTTGGGCAGGCCGGTCAGCAGGCAGCGGCCCTTTACGTCGATCGAGGTCTCCTCCTCCTTCGGGAACACGCAGCCGATCTGCATCTTCATCATTTCGGCGGTACGCTCACCTACCAGCACATTATGCTTGCGGCGCATATACTTGACGATGGACTCATTGAACTGATCGCCGGCCACCTTGATGGAGGCGGACTCCACCACGCCGCTGAGGGAAATCACCGCGATATCCGTGGTGCCGCCGCCGATATCCACCACCATGTGGCCGTCAGGCTTGGCAATGTCGATACCGGCGCCGATGGCAGCCGCCACAGGCTCCTCGATCAGATATACCCGGCGCGCGCCGGCCTGAATGCCGGCATCCACCACGGCGCGCTCCTCCACCTCGGTAATGCCGGAGGGCACACAGATAATGACCCGGGGCTTGAACAGCTGGAAGCCGCCGGTGACCTTGTGTATGAACTCCTTCAGCATCCGCTCGGTCATGTCGTAGTCGGAGATCACGCCCTCCCGCAGAGGACGGATGGCCACGATATTGCCGGGGGTACGGCCCAGCATGGCCTGCGCCTCGGCGCCCACCTTCAGCAGGCGGCCCGTATTTTTATCGATGGCCACCACCGACGGCTCGTTCAGCACAACGCCCTTACCCTTGATATATACCAGAACTGAAGCGGTACCCAGGTCGATACCGATATCCTTTGCCAAAGAACACATAACTGCACCTCATCCATTTTCTTTTGTGTTATCGCACACGGCGAATTGCCGAATTTATCCCAATTAAGTATTATACTGACGGTTTTTTCGTTTTGCAAGAGCAACTTGCAATTGTTCACAGATTTGTTAAAAGAGAGACAGAATATGGCCGCCGCGCTTTCGCAAAACCGTCTGTAGGGCGGGGTGACCACACCCCGCCGCGTTGGCGCGCATGGCGTATCGTGCGGCGGCATGTGGTCATGCCGCCCTGCGAATCACGGCAAGGGCTGCCTGCGCTTATCCTACTATACCCCAAAACCGGCCTGTTTACTCCCGTACCATAGCCAGGGTCAGACATAGCACGTCCGCCGCTCCGGCGGTCTTCAGCACACGGGCGCACGCCGCCAGAGTGGAACCTGTGGTGCAGATATCGTCCACCAGCAGCAGGCGCTTTCCGGCAAACCGCTCCGGCGACACCGCCTCATATACACCGGCGACATTGGCCCGCCGCGCCGCCGCGTCCTCAAGTCCGGACTGCGGGGGATTGTCCACGGTTTTGCGCAGGGTCTCCAGCGGCGCCACGTGCCAGTCCACGCACAGGCTGGCCGCCAGATACCGGGCCTGGTCAAAGCCCCGCTTCCGCAGCCGCTTTTTGCTGACCGGCACCCATGTCACCGCGTCAAACTCGCCGCTGTATACCTCGGCGGCGCAGGCGGCCATCATGCTGCCGAAGCAGTTTGTGCCGCCAAGACGGCCCTTGAATTTGTAGTCGAGAATGGCCTTGCGCACGCTGCCCTCATAATACAGCGGCGCGGCGCAGCGGCCGAAGGCCGCGCCGCGGCGGATCTCCGTGCAATAGGGCAGCGTATCCCTACAGCTGCCGCACAGCAGCTCTTTCCCGGCCGCGCGGCCGCAGAAAGGGCAGACGCGGGGGAAAAACAGATCCATCAGTCCATCGGTCACTTTGTTGAGATCTTTATTGAAGTCCATATGCCGCCTCCTCCTTTAATCTGCGCCGCAGGCCGCTGTAGCGTCGCTGCTGGCGGTCGTTGGCCGCCATCTGCCCGGGCGCGACATCGTCTCCCACCAGGATCAGCAGTTCCCGCGCACGGGTGATGGCGGTATACAGCACGCCCCGCACCATCAGGGCCGGGGCCACCGGCGCCGACACCAGCACCACCGCCCGGTATTCGCTGCCCTGCGCCTTATGTACCGTCATGGCATAGGCAATGTCCAGCTGGTTCAGCAGGTCGGCGGTATACACGCAGGTGCGGTCGTCAAACCGGAGCGTGATCAGCTCGCCGGAGGGATCGATCTCCTGGATCGTGCCCACGTCGCCGTTGAAAATACCGGCGCCCATCGTGCCGTCGTCCTTTTCCCACACAACATCATAGTTGTTGCGGGTCTGCATGACCCGGTCGCCCTCGCGGAACACGATGTCGCCCCACAGCTTCTGCCGCTTGCCGGCGGCGGGCGGGTTCAGCGCGGACTGCAAGGCCCGGTTCAGACTGACCGTGCCGCATACGCCCTTGCGGGTGGGGGACAGCACCTGGATCTGCTCTGCCGGGATCCCCATTTTTCCCGGCAGACGGTCATGGCACAGCTCTACCACCGTCTGCACCAGCCGATCGGGGGCGCGGCGGCACAGGAAGAAAAAGTCGTTCTGGGTGTTTTTCAGTTCCGGAGCCTGTCCCATATTGACGGCATGGGCATTGCGGATGATGGCGCTCTTTTCCGCCTGACGAAAGATCTCCGTCAGGGATACGGCGGGGATCACGCCGCTGCGCAGCAGATCGCCCAGCACATTGCCCGCGCCCACCGACGGCAGCTGGTCCGGATCGCCTACCATCACAAGGCGGCAGCCGGGCCGCATGGCCCGCAGCAGCGAGGCCATCAGCTCCAGATCCACCATGCTCATCTCGTCCACGATGACGGCGTCGGCCTCCAGCGGCTCCTTCTCGTTTTTGCGGAAGGTCACCTCGCCGGTCAGCT
>SAMEA104315427__coassemble_1220_pt1 | contig 13729 bp, 13 predicted proteins | sample SAMEA104315427__metabat2_low_PE_034 | metagenome-assembled genome bin SAMEA104315427 (sample SAMEA104315427) | gut metagenome | biome: Monkey gut; feature: monkey-associated habitat; material: faeces | place: China | collected 2013 | reverse complement strand
CCAAGACCTGGCGCTTTTTTGACGTCAATTACGCCGTGGCCTCGCCGGAAAAGCAAATGGAGCTGTTCCTGGGCTACTGCGGTGTTCTCAACAGCCTGCCCATCGACGCGGGCATCAAGCTGACGCTGGTGAATCGCCAGCTCAACCGGCAGGAGTTCAGCCAAAACCTCCTAATGGCTTACCGGCAGGATGGCCGCGACTACATGCGCCGCGAGTATAACGGCATTCTGCTGGACAAGGCCAGCGGCAGCAACAATCTGGTGCAGGAGAAGTACATCACCGTGTCCGTGGCCAAGCGCAGCATCGAGGAGGCCCGCACCTTCTTCGCCCGCGTCGGCACCGACCTGACCGCTGGCCTCGGCCGCATGGATTCCGGCATACGGGAAATCACCCTCAACGAGCGCCTGCGGCTGTTCCATGACTTCTTCCGCGTGGGACAGGAATCGGCCTTCGCCTTCGACCTGCAAACCGCCCAGCGGCGCGGCCACGACTTCCGCGACGCCATCGCGCCGGAAACGCTGCAATTCTTCCACGACCACTACGCCGTGGACGAGCGTGTAGGCCGCACCCTGTTCCTGCGGGAGTACGCCAGCTTCATCAAGGACTCCATGATCACCGAGCTGATGGACTACCCCCGGAACATGATGCTATCCATCGACATCGTGCCGGTGGCTACCGATGAGGCTGTGTCGGAGATGCACCGGCGCATCATGGCGGTGGAGAGCGACATCACCCGCTGGCAGCAGCGGCAGAACCACCACAACAATTTCTCCGCCAGCATCCCCTACGATCTGGAGCAAATGCGGAAGGAGACGCGGGAGTTCTTAGACGACCTCACCGCCCGCGACCAGCGGATGATGTACGCGCTGGTGACGCTGACCCACCTTGCCGACAGCGAGGAGCAGTTGGAGCAGGATACGGAAGCACTGTCTGCCATCGGGCGTTCCCACGGCTGCCAGTTTGCCACTATGAAGCACCAGCAGGAGGACGCGCTGAACACGGTGCTGCCCTACGGCCTGCGGCGTATTGACGCCATGCGGACGCTGACCACCGAGAGCACCGCCGTGCTGCCGCCCTTTAAGACGCAGGAGATTATGGACACCGGTGGCCTGTACTATGGCGTCAACGCTGTGTCCCGCAACCTTATCATCTGCAACCGCGACGCGATGCTCAACGGTCACGGCCTTTATATGGGCGTGTCCGGCAGCGGCAAGTCCATGATGGCCAAGCAGGAGATCGGCTTTGTGGGGCTGAATACCAACCACGATATTATTGTAGTAGACCCCGAGCGGGAGTACGGCCCTCTGATCCGCGCCCTGGGCGGCGAGGTCATCACCATCTCCGCCTCCAACGGCAGCTACGTCAACGCGCTGGACATTTCCAAGGAGTACGGCGACGGGCGCAATCCGCTGGTGCTGAAAAGCGAGTTCATCATGTCCCTGTGCGAACAGCTCATGGGCGCGGGCGAGATCGGCGCAAAGGAGAAGTCCATCATCGACCGCTGCACTGCCAACATCTACCGCAAGTACATCCGCAAATACGAGGGCGATCCGCCCACGCTGAAAGACCTCTACGATGACCTTATGCGGCAGAAGGAACCTGTCGCCCATGAGATCGCGCTGGCATTGGAGCTGTTCACTACCGGCAGCCTCAACGTGTTTGCCCATCAGACCAATATCGACACCCGCAACCGTATCATCTGCTACGACATTCAGGACTTGGGCGAAAACCTCAAGCCCATCGGTCTGCTGGTGATGCTGGACAGCATCCTCAACCGCGTCATTCGCAACCGGCAGCAGGGGAGGTATACCCACGTCTATATTGACGAGATCTATCTGTTCTTTGCCAGCCTCGGTGTGGGCGGTAAGAGCGCCATCAACAACTATTCCAGCGAGTTCCTTTACAAATGCTGGAAGCGGTTCCGTAAATACTACGCCACCCTCACCGGCATTACGCAGAATGTGGAGGAGTGTCTGCTATCCGACACGGCGCGGCTGATGTTCGCCAACAGCGAGTTCTTGGTACTGCTGAACCAGGCACCTACCGACCGTGCGGAGCTGGCCAAGCTGCTGGATGCCAGCGACGCGCAGATGGATTACGTCAGTGACGCACCGGCAGGCCACGGGCTGATCAAGGTGGGCTCTTGCCTTGTGCCGTTCATCAATGAGCTGCCCCGCGATACGGAGCTGTACCGCCTGATGACCACCAAGCCGGGGGAGCAAAATGCGTGACGTCAAGACCCGCGCCGCCATGGAACAGCCGAAAACGCGGCAGCAAAACGCCATACCCCGCACGGCGGTTCGTATCTTGCAGCGGCACTACGCTCAGCAGAAGAAGAAACGGCAGACCCAGCACCGGCGTCAGCCGGTGGAATACGCCACGGAGCAGGTACAGCAGGGGACGGCGGAGGTCACCCGTCTGACCTTCCGCACCACGCAGCAGCTTCAGCGGAAGTACGTCCTGCACAAATACCGTGCGCAGAAGGTACGGCAGCGGCAGGAGACAACGGCGGCACAGGTGCGCCAGCGGGATATGTGGCGGTCAACGGAGCAGACCGCCGCGGCGCAGCACACTGCCACAGTGCCGCGCCAACCGGCACAAAAACCGCCTACGGCTGCTATGACCGCCGCCCAGCAGCGGGCGAAGCAGCAAACCCAACGCGCCGCCCAGCGGCAGATGCTCCAGCAGACGAAAGCCGCCGCCCGCAAAGCGGGACAGCGGCTGGAGCAGATGGCACGGGCGGCAGGCAAGGTCGTCCGCGCCGGTATTGAGGCGATAGCCGCAGCGGGCGGCGGTGTGATGCTGTTCCTGCTGCTGGCCTTGCCGGTAATCGCGGTTGCGGCGGCGCTGTCACCGGCTGGTGTTCTCGCGGACAGTCACACCATGGAGCCCACCGGCGAGGCCATGGAGGTGTGGGAGCGCCTGCCGGACGATCTCTCCATGGAACGGCGCATGGTGGTGACTTATGCACTGACGCTGGTGGACAAGGTGGACTACTTTTGGGGCGGCAAATCGCTGGTGCTGGGCTGGGACGACCGCTGGGGTGAGCTGACGGAGGTTACAGCCGAGGGCAGCGACACCACCGGCACGGAGCAGCCCTACGGCCTGGACTGTTCCGGCTTCGTGGACTGGGTATTTTACAACGCCAGCGGCGGCGAGTATGTGATCGGGCAGTGCGGCGGAGCCATAGAGCAGCACGCCAACTGCGTGAACATTGAGTGGGACGAGGTACAGCCGGGGGACTTACTGTTCTATCCGGAGGATGAACACGTCGGCATCGCCGCAGGCCGCGACTGGCTGGGCCGCCTGCTGGTGGTGCATTGTGCCTCCGGCACAGGCGGCGTAGCGATCTCCCACCGGACCGGCTTCGAGACAGCGGCAAGGCCGGTGTGGTACGGGGATGAATAGAGGGCAGAGGAATTTCCTCTGCCCTGCTTTATGCGAAATAGTGCAGAAAGGTAAGCGTTTGATTGAATATGAACTCCCAATATGATATGATCGATATACAAACGGACTCCAATACTAAAGATAGGAGGCAGGGTATGTTTAGTACAGATAAGCCGATTACCGATGCAAGCGAGGACAAATTGGGACGCAGTGGGTTTGCAGAGCGCTTAGCAAAGGCGATTATCAATTTCGATACAGCGGATAGCTATGCGATAGCTCTACAAGGAGCATGGGGGTGTGGAAAGACGTCTGTATTGAACATGGCGATTCAAAAAATTGAGGAAACCACTGATAAAAAGACGGTTATTATCAGGTTTAATCCGTGGAACTTTACGACTACGGGGCAATTGATTGATCAGTTTTTTGCAACTATGTCAAGCAAACTGAAACTTTCCAAGAGCAATGAGAGACTACAAAAGGTTGGGGAATTGGTTGAAAAATATTCGTCCATTTTGGAATATACGCAGTATATACCGGGCGTGGGCTCGTATATGAATGCGCTTCCTAAAGTAGCAAAAGCCTTTGGCGGGAGGATGCGGAAAAATGCAGGTGAGAAGTTAAAAGATGCGGTATATCAGAAAGAAGAAATTGAAAAAGAACTGCTGTTAATCGATTCTCGCATTTTAGTGGTAATTGATGATATCGACCGTTTACCAAATGACCAAATACGATTGATTTTTCAACTGGTAAACTCTGTTGCAGGCTTCCCTCATACCGTTTATTTGCTGTCATATGACAAAGGGATTGTTGCACGTGCACTGGATGATGTGCAAGGCCAACGTGGGGCGGAATATCTTGAAAAGATTGTTCAAGTGCCTTTTGATTTGCCTCCCATTGATAAGTATCGTGTCCGGTCTATCTTGAAAGGTGAATTGGAAAAAATACGCAATATTCCAAACTCTAGCGAGGTTGATTCTGCACATTGGGAACAGGTTTTTGGCTATTGTATTGCCCCTATCGTAACATCCTTGAGGGATGTCAAGCGATTTTGCAATGTACTGTCCTTTTCCTATGCTGCGGTAAAACCTGAAGTGGACTTCTCTGATATGGCAGGTATAACGGCCATAAAGGTATTTGCACCAACTATTTATGAATGGATATATGCAAACAGAATGTCTCTTGCGGGAAGCTATCGTGGAGGTAGCATAGCGTTAAACGGGGTTAAAGATTATCGGGCAGAAATGAAGCGCATTGCAGAACGAATATATCCTGATGACCCAGAGTATATGCTCGATGCTTTGGCGTGTTTGTTCCCTTCCTTTGGAAATCGTATTACCTATGCAAGTGATTTCCAAACACCAGCAGAATTGCACCAAGCCCTGCGAATTGCGAGTGAATCTAAATTCGATTTGTATTTTTCGCTTTCTTTGGAAAACGTGAAAATACCGAAGATAGAATTGGACAATAGCTTGCTGCGGATGAATACATGTGAGCTAAGGGAATATGTAACAAAATTGAAAGAAAACGAATACCTATATGAATATATAATTGAGGTTGAACGGAATCTTTCGAGAATACCAGCAGATCGGGTACAGGTGCTTATTGAAGGCTTAGCATTTGAGCATGGCTCCTTTGACGGCGAGAAAACGTTAGTTGGTGCAAATGAAGTTGTCTTTAGAACCCAGTGCATTCGCAAACTATTGATGAAAATAGAAGATGAACAAGAGCGATACAGAATTATTGAGACGATTCTATGCTGCCCGGATATAAAGTCATTCGATGAGATAACAGTATTTATGTCTTTTGTTAGTAGAAATTACCAGGGAACACACGAGAGGGATGAAGCGCGATTAGTTGACGAAAATGAGATTGATGTTCTTCGAGGAATATACCTCAACAGAATTAGAGAATTCACAAAAACTACCTTTTTGCTGAATTCCCAAGTGGCTCAAGAGGCAACCGTGCTGTGGCGGAAAATAGACTGCGCAGATTATAAGAAGTACATAAAAGAGATTTGTCAGGATGACATTTGCGCAGTCAGAGTTTTAGCAACTTTTGTTAATGGATGGCGTAGTAATGGCGAAGTGGCTAAGTTTGAACTCTCTGAGGATTCCTACACGGAGATAATGGATCAAAAGAAAGCAATTGATGTCATAAGACGTACAAGGACAGAATGTGCTTTTTGGGATCTGCAACGAGATGATATAATTCGCATAGCTGCGTTTTCGCTATTAGTTGAAAAGAATGCGGGAAATGAGAAAATGGCAGAGATTGATGAGGTTAATAAGCGAATCGTTGAGTGGGAAAAAGAATACAAAGCGCAGCAATAGTAATGAGGGTAGAGAAAACTTCTCTACCCTCTATTTTTGCGTTTGTCGCTGTTATTTCCTTGGTGCTTCCCGAAACAGCAAATAAATACTGCCCCTCTAATGAAAGGTTTGGCAGAACTTATTCGTTATATAATTACAGGGATGCATAGCGTATTCCGATTCAGATGGAGGTACTGATATGAGAAAAAGAGTTTTTGCAATCGTTATCGCTTTCTTACTCGTCTGTGTTATGGGCTGCACCTACAGTTCACCGGCAGGAGACTCGCCTGACGAATTGCCTAGCACTGCTCCCACAGAGACGGATAATGCACCAAGCCAAGGAAGCACAAAGAGTGATCGGGATGCCCATACAGAGTTGTCTTTTTACCTGGATAATTCTGATGTGCAGAGAGCCGCTTCTTTGTATTGCGGCAAGAATTATTCTATTTACATCTTGGATGAAGGCTGGAGTTTTTCTACTCAAAACAGCGGAGATATCACTGTGGATTCGTGGGAAAGCACAGACAATTCTATGGCCACCTTGCTGGTTGTCTCACTTGGGGAAATGAGCCTTGAAGATGCCAAAGCTTGGGCGAATGAATTTGGGCAGGGATTTGAGTTGAGTGAGCGTAAACAGGGAGGATATCTTGGGTCGGATGATGGCGATAAAAATCTTATGGAAATGGACTTTGTAGAGGTCGATGACCAAATGATCGCTATTGTCCTTAAATACCCGATGGAAGAAACCGAAGGGCTCGGAACCTGTATTCGGGTGATGGCAGATACCTTTGCAGTAGAGAATTCGTAAATCGTCGAAAGAACTATACAAAAAAATCATTTTAGGAATTGCTTATGGGATACAAGGAAAAAGCGGTGCGGAAATGGAAAAAATGGGCGATTGCCGGTGTGCTGGCAATACTATTCTTGGCCCTTTTGCAAGTTAGGTTTGTTCGATACCCCTGTGTACAGGAGTACACCGTCGGGGCAGAAAATATAAAAGGAGAAGTGGACGTAGATCGCTTCGCAGAGATCAATGCTGCATTTGCCATTGGGGCCAATGAAAACGGCTATGCGGTATTTAAGACGCCAAATAGAGCCTTTTGGGTACTGCAGCAGCAATATGGCAAAGGCATTAGGGCCATTCAGCGTGAGTTTTGGCTGCTGCCACTGACGCAGTTGAACTATAAAGCATATATGACCTATGGAAGCCAGACAACGAAAGGTACTGCGGAGGAAATCAAGCAAGCTGGCTTCGTTAGTGCGTTCTTTGACATTTATGAAAACAGCTTTTAATGATCGGCAAAAGAAACGCAGGGCTATCGAAAAGCGCTGAATATGGATGCAGCAAGAGGCAGTAAGTCGCTATGACTACTGCCTCTTGCTTGTTATACAGTTTTATTCGATACCAATGATAGCAACAATCGGGGACTTATTCGCCGTTTTGTGCATCTGCAAATTTTGCCCTCTAAACTATCGGATACGGAGAGATTCAAACGCCTTGGGCCAGCGGGCATGACAACACAGCCACAGGAGATAACCACATACTGCGCCGATAGAGTTTGCCAGAAAATCGTTTACATCCGCCGTTCGGTATCCTGTGATAAATTGTCCGATCTCAACAACTAACGAGAAGCAGACAAATACGATCACAAATGTCCATGGGCGCTTTTCTCGCCAAATCAGCGGACAAAGAAAGCCGGCTGGAAGGAAGAGGACAATGTTCAGGATAAGCTGCAAGACATCTTCCGCAGTTTTGGGGATGTACGGGAGCAGTGTTAAACCGGATTGAAACCATGCAATATCTGGCAGGCGCAGCCGGTAAAATAAGCAAACCCAAATGGTATCTACGTCTGTAATTGCAGTCAGCAGAACCGCAAAGTACAGCAGAAAAACGGTAACACCGATCCGGTGTACAATGGCATTCTCAGCTTTTCTTCTGCGAAGCGTGAAGCAGAAGATCCAGTAACAGAGCGCCAAAAACAGGAATGTGGGCAGCGCCCAAAGCAGTGTTTGGATAATAGCAACTCTCATTTCAGATAGCGATCCTTTCTTATTTATGGGGCGGAAATCGCCTTACATATAGATAAACGGAAGAAAAAGAAAGTATCTTTCAAAAACTAAGAAAAATTATCCTCCGAAATGAGAATGACATTTTGGGCGGTGTAAATCAGTTCGTCATCGCTCAGATAACCATCCAAAAAGAAGCAGGTATTGCTTTTGGAATCAAACCAAGTAATGGCACTGCTTTGAGTATCGACAGTGGATGAATAGAGCTGTCCTCGATTTCCATTTATGGAGACATTTGAAACAGACATATTTTCCAGTCCTATAGATAAGGCACTGCCAGATTCCATGGGGCCATACTCAAAAAGAAGTCGATGGTTTCCTGAACGTGCCATGAATCGCATTGATGTTGTTCTGGAGTAGTCGTCCGGGGTCAAAACGATTTTTGCCTCACGATAATATCCTTCCGGGATATATGAAAGCTGATACTCTGGAAGATCCGAATCTGTGTACTCGCCGGAAAAACGATACATAACAAAAGTATCATACCACTCAGTAACCCAATTAACGACTGCGGCGTAGACTTTAGGACTGATAAGCATCAGCATGCCGAGGCTTAGGATGCCAATCAATGCGATGGTTGCCACCATTTTTGCAACTCGCTTCCAGGCGGGCCTCTGTCTGCGCTCAACCCATTTCTTTGGATCGGCCAGAAGGGATTGCATAGATTTCTGAAACTTAAGAGAAGTTTCAACCTGCTCTTCACTTGAAAACTCTGGTGCAAATTCTTCAGCCGCGGCATCTAAAAGGATGTCGCGAAGCAGTTCATTCTCTTGGCGTTCCGTCAAACTAATCCCTCCTCTCTCAAACGATCAATTAACAGTTTGCGTCCTCGAAAAATGCGTGTGCTGACGGTCGCTTCCGGAATGTTCAGATGCTGAGCAATTTCGCGGGTACTCCGCTCTTCGATAAAACGCAATTCTAGGACGGTACGGTATTTTTCAGGCATTTCGCGAATCAGTTGTGTGATGGATGCGGAAGAGTCCTCATGCAGATCATCGGTAACGGCCAAAGGCAGCTCATCAAGAGAAACTTCCGCTTTGTTTTTACGCAAGATAGAAATACATTCGTTCTTTACAATTATAACGCAATAGGAACCTCTTTTCTTGCATTCGATCGCTATGATTTTTTGAAAATTTTTGACAATTTTTATCCATGCGTTCTGAACGGCATCTTCACGAGCCATTTGATCGGCAGGAAAGTACTTCTTGGCAACGCGCAGCATGACTGCATGATACTCGGCGTAAAGTGCCATAAACTCGTGCTTTTCATGGTTAGTTTCTAATACAGATAAGTAAATCAGCAAAACGGTGCCTCCTATGCTTTGGTTCATCCTTTGCCCTGATAAGAGCGATAATAAAACACATTTTGGGCAGATGTGTTACTGCCGATTTTGCAGCTATGCGGAAATATTCGTCAGCATAACATGAATTATAACATAAAAAGAGTACAGCGCAACAAAAAAGCCGCCAAGAAAATAAAAGAACAGATATGAAAGAAAAAACATATTCGCTGCGTTGTAAGAAATATAAGACTTATGTAAGGAGGTTGATTTTATGAAACGAGGTTTAATTTTGCTGCTGATTACCATGTTGGCCGTGCTGCTGATCGGCTGCGGCGGGCAGGTGACCAAAGACAACACCCCGGTGGACTATCCGACCCTTTTCCAGCGGGCAGCGGACAGTGATGGGGCCGCTTCAGAGACGGCAGCCAGTGAACTGGCCGCAGCTTATGACAGCGATGCCGAAGGATTGCTGTCCGCTATGGAACAGTGCTCGGCAGAGGAGCTGGAGCCGGTTGTGATGATGCTGGTCTATGGAAAGACCTATGGTGATTTGGAGGCTTTCCGGAAAGACATCCAGCAGCGGCTGCCGCAAGACAGCACTGTTTTGGATGCCGTGTTGAAAGCTATTGACCGCTATACGACCACGGGCAGCACGGGTGCACAGAACAGCGCCGTTCCGGACGATCCTTCTCAGTTTGACAAGGAGATCATTCGGAACTTTGTAACCAGCCACGACTATAGCAGCGGCGCGGATGAAGAATTTTTTGCGATGGTGGCTAACGTGTACCGTCAGGAACCGGATACGCTGGCGGAGATCGTGGAAGGGCTGGATGACAGTCAGAAGGACTACATCGCCAGAGGTGTAGCCTATGACATTATTAACCATGGAAACTATACGCCCAGCGCAGATCTGGATACCAGCAATAGCTTTATCTCTATGGTAGAAGCTGCCATCGCAGATAAAAGCAATGGTGAGTTAGAACGTTTTCAGAACTGATTGAATTCGCCTTTGGTTCAGGCTAGCATCTTACTGGCTTAAGGCGAATAGCCAAAATCATCTTTATACCAGCAACTAAAAAGCAACGACTACCTTCTTTGCGGTGGTCGTTGCTTTTTTTGCGTCGAAAGATATGGAAATATCCTCGCTGCCGCAGTCCTCCGTTTCCGCCATTTGCGAATTTTTCAAAATGACGGAATGGAGGAAAAGCGCCGTGAAAAAGACGAAGAAAAATTTTTTGGAAAGTTGGCCAAAACGGCCTACTTCAAGCGGAGTATTTAGTAAGAGGGAAAGAGAGAGTCCTTTCCCGGCAGCAAAGGAGGATGACGCTTTGAAGCTTCCCTGGAACCAGAAAGAGAGCGTCCGGCACATATTCGACAGCTATTGCAAGAAGATACTGCGTCAGGAAAACGCGGATATGAAGCGGTCAGAGGTGCGCCGCAGGGCGCGGGAACGCAGTTTTTCGGAATTGCCCCCGGAGCTTCTTGCGAAGCTTTGCTACGAGGACGTTCACCCCGTGGAATTTGAAGTGTGTGGATACCGCATCCCCGTCAACGATGACCGTCTCGCGGCGGCGCTGGCCAAGCTCCTGCGGGAGAAGCGCGACGTGATCCTGCTGTCCTACTTCATGGACATGAGCGACCGCGAGATTGGGGAGTTACTGGACATGGCACGGCGGACAGTCCAGCACCGACGGACGGATACCCTTGCTGAACTCAGAAAACGAATGGAGGATGACGATGACTAATCTCTTACATACGAAACGTATCCACAATAAGACACTGCTCCCGTTTTCGGTGATCCACGCGGCGTCTCAGGGTGATGAAGCCGCCATTCGCTGCATTCTGAAGCGTTATGAGGGCTACATACGCCGCCTATCTACACGCTGCTTCTACGACGCCGCAGGGAACCTCTACTACTTCGTGGATAAAGCGGTGCGCGGCCAGCTTGAGATAAAGCTGATCGAGAGCATCCTGAAATTTGACATCATGCGAATCGCATAGCCTCCCCCTGTTTCGCGGCGGCGGTGTGTTTTCCTTTCCGCCCCGCCGCCGCGGTTTCCTCTTTGTGAGTGTGCATCAGCCATCAAAGGCTTGATGGCTAATGCAGGCTGATCAGGAGCCGATGTTGCACATTGACAAAGGATTGCTGCGGCAGCCCGGAATAGAGCAGACAGGTACGTTCGTGCCGGTGTGAGCCAGAGGACAGCGCCCGCCATGATCTTCCGCATGGGAGGGAGCGAAGCCGACGCTATCCAGAAACAGAGTGGCAATCTGTTGGCCATGACCACCGGCACCCTTAAAGATACTCCCGCATTGGACGCCCTCAAAGCATCGTGCGGCGCACCCATCAGCATGGGCCGGGGTGAGATTCCCGTGAGGCTGGCAGCCACCAGCCGCCTGTTTTGCCTGAGATTTTTACGACCGTAAAAGTGTGGGTAAGCAAAAGCGCACTTTGGGAAGCGTGTTATTGCTTACTCATCCTTACGCATATCACCCTGGTCCCCACATACCCTATAAAAAGGAGGAGTTGCCTATGACAGAAGTTGATCGTGATATTGCCTTGGTTTTGTTGAAGCGTCTATGGAAGCGGGAGTTGATTTCGGAAGAGACATATGTTTCTGCCTGCAACTCCCGTTTTTTTGACAAAAGACGTTTTACCTCCGATACTGGAGCTATGGAAGAAAAAATAGTGGAGGAGGACGATACCCATGATGACGATCCGATGGCTGAGAGAACAGATGAGGCTGGGCAAGTCGATCTTTGACCTGCCGCTGCGCGTGACCTTTTATGCCCGTGTCTCTACGGAGAAGGTGGAGCAGCAGGGCAGCTTGGAAAACCAGATTCAATACTACACAGAGTTCATCCAGAAGAATCCCAACTGGACGTACATCCCCGGATACATAGACGAGGGCATTTCCGGCACCAGCACCTACAAGCGGGACAGCTTTCTAAGGATGATCGCGGATGCCCAGCGGGGAATGTTTGACTTTATCATCACGAAGGAGATCTCCCGCTTTTCCCGCAATACGCTGGACAGCATCCAGTATACGCAGGAGCTGCTGGAGAACAATGTGGGCGTTCTATTCCAGAATGACAACATCAACACGCTGGACAGCGACAGTGAGTTCCGGCTGGTGGTGATGGCAGGCGTAGCACAGGACGAGGTGCGTAAGCTCTCTGAACGGCTGAAATTCGGCTTTCGCCAATCGATCAAAAACGGCCATGTACTGGGTAACAACCGCCTGTGGGGCTATGATAAAAAGGACTGCAAGCTGACCATCGTTCCGGAACAAGCTGAGGTAGTAAAGCAGATATTTGAACTCTATGCCACCGGCCAATATGGCCTACGCAGTTTGTCACAGGAGCTGACCCGCCGCGGCTACACCAGCTTGCAGGGCAATGCTTTCAACCCAGGCACCATCGGCCATATCCTGCAAAACCCCAAGTATAAGGGCTGGTACTGCGGCAACAAGACCCAATCTTTAGACTACCGCAAGAAGAAAACGCTGTTCCTTGATGAAAGTGAATGGGTATCCTACCCCGACCCAAGTATTCCGGCCATCGTGTCGGAAGAAGTATGGGATAAGGCCAATGCCCTTTTTAAGCAGAGGAGCGCCCGTTCGAAAGCCTATGGCGTAGGGTATCAGAGCCGGTATCCCTACAGCGGTAAGATCATCTGTGGAAAGCATGGAACGTCCTTTCACCGGCAATCCTTCAAAACGCAGGAGGGAGAAACGGAGTTTTGGAAATGTAAGATGTACCGTGAACACGGAAAAGCGGGCTGCGACCTGCCTACCATTCGCACCACGGAATTGGATACTATTTTGGCAGAGCAGTTTCAGAAGCTGGTAAAGCATCAGGGGCAGATTATCCGCATGGTGTTGGATTCCGTTACAAATACACAGAAGAAAGAAGACCACTCCAAGGAAATTGCCCGGTTGCAAGCGCAAATACAGCAGCTGGAGGACAAGAAAGAAAAGTTACTGGAGCTGAGTATGGCTGACGCCATTACCATGCAGGAATTCAAAAAGCGAAACAGCCGCTTCAATGAGCAAATCACCTCCCTGCAAACACAAACGATTGCCTTGCAGCAGCAGGAGCAGCAAAAGAAAATCGCGGCCACGGATACGGCTGCGTTGGAAAAGGCACTATGGGCAGATCTGAACTGCAAGGAGCCGATCCAATCAGAAGTGGTTGCCACGATTCTCGACCACGCTGTGGTATGTGCGGACAGCGATGATAAGTGTATCCATCTGGAACTCTATTTAAGGCTGGGCCAAACGGCTTCAGCCTATTATGAACGAGACAAATCAGCCTTTCAGACTGCATGTTCAAGAAGTATTACACGCAGGCGGAAGATCAGGAAGACCTGATCTCCATTGGCACCATTGGCCTGATCAAGGGGGTAAATACATTCAAGCCGGATAAAGGGATCCGTCTTGCTACCTATGCGAGCAGGTGTATTGAAAATGCTATACTATCGCAGCGGAACAAACGGCGGTTGAGGTGGCGGAACGGACGCCTTTTGAGGCAAAATGGCGCCTGCTGGCGAGAGTGGGAGTCCGCTGCTATATTCTGATTTCCAACGTATCGGGTGCAGTAAAAGTAGCCCCGCTCCAGATTCTTCAATTTCCGGTGATACTGCCGCACAAGTTTCAGGACGCAGAAAAGTTCAATTTGCAGT
>SAMEA104315427__coassemble_1196_pt1 | contig 13941 bp, 8 predicted proteins | sample SAMEA104315427__metabat2_low_PE_034 | metagenome-assembled genome bin SAMEA104315427 (sample SAMEA104315427) | gut metagenome | biome: Monkey gut; feature: monkey-associated habitat; material: faeces | place: China | collected 2013 | reverse complement strand
GCGTGGTCAAGGCAGTGCAAAGCGTGGTCAGCCAGCCGCTGCAGCTGGATTCCACCAATGTGGCGGCGCTGGAACGGGGCCTGCGGGCCTATAACGGCAAGCCCATCGTAAACTCCGTCAACGGCTCTCCCGCCGTGCTGGAGCATATCCTGCCGCTGTGCAAAAAATACGGCGCCGCCGTGATCGGCCTTACCGTGGACGGCGCCGGTATCCCCGCCAAAGCGGAGGAACGGGTGGCCATCGCCCGCCGGATCCGGGACGCGGCGCTGGCCGCCGGTATCCCGCAGGAGGACATCTATATCGACTGCCTGACCCTTACCGCCAGCGCGCAGCAGCAGGATGTGCTGGAGACTGTGCGGGCCTTGAAGCAGTGCAGGGAGGAACTGGGCGTCCGTACCGTTCTGGGCGTTTCCAATATCAGCTTCGGTCTCCCATGCCGCGCGTATCTGAACGCCACCTTCCTGTCGCTGGCCATGCAGGCCGGTCTGGATCTGGCCATCATGGATCCCGCCAGCGAGGAGGTCATGGCCGCCGTGTACGCCTACAATGTGCTGACCGGCCGTGACGCCCGGAGCGCCGGCTATATCGCCCGCTATGCCGACCACGTCCCCACGCCCGCCGAGTTTTCCCGTGCCCTTCACAACGCCCAGACAAAGGGCACGCCGGAGGAAGGGCCATACGATCCTCTGACAAAGGCCGTGGAACAGGGCCTGAAAGGCGAGGCGGCTGCCGCGACCCGCGCTCTGCTGCGGGAAAAGGATCCCCTGACGCTGGTGGACGACGCGCTGATCCCGGCGCTGGACACCGTAGGCGGCAAGTATGAGCGGGGCGCGCTGTTCCTGCCGCAGCTGCTGCAGGCCGCCAGCGCCGCGCAGAGCGCCTTCGACGAGATCAAGGCCGCGCTGGCCCGGACCGGCGGCACAGGCGCGGCGAAGGGCCGGATCCTGCTGGCCACCGTCCGGGGCGATGTCCACGATATCGGAAAGAACATCGTCCGGGTCATTCTGGAAAATTACGGCTTCGAGGTCATCGACCTGGGCCGCGACGTACCGGCGGAAACGGTGGTGGAGACCGCCCGGGAAAGGGACGTGCATCTGGTCGGTCTGTCCGCCCTGATGACCACCACCCTCAAAAGCATGGAGGAGACCATTGCCGCCCTCCATGCCGCGGGTCTTGACTGCAAGGTCATGGCCGGCGGCGCGGTGCTGACGGAGGAATACGCCGCGCGGATCGGCGCAGACTACTACGCCAAAGACGCCAAGCAGAGCGCCGATATCGCCAAGGCGTTTTTCCGCGCGCAGTAATGATCGCGCCTGCGATAAGCGCATAGAAAGAGAGGGCCGGTGGACCGGCCCTCTCTTTTACCTGTTAAAATGGCAGCGCTTTTTTGAAGCGCCAGCGCGGTCCGACAGCCATCAGCCGCGTTTTCTCTCCGTCCGGCGCTGGAAGAATTTTACAGCTTCCACAATAGGGATGACGCAGAAGGCCAGCGCCAGCGCGATCAGATACTCGTTCCACTCCACGCTGGTAAATTCGAACGCTTCGGCGATGAAGGGCACCTCGCACACCAGCGTGGTAGCCAGCAGGCTGCCGATGGCGGCGAAGGTCATCATCTTATTGCGGGTACGCAGCTTCAGGATGCTGCCCCGCTGGGAGCGCATGTTGAGACTGTGGAAAATCTCCGCCATGGACATGGTGACAAAGGCCATGGTGGTGCCGTCGGGGCTGAGACCATTGGTCGGGATCTCCCACACGCCGGACTCCATGAAGTGGCCGATGAAGAAGGCGGCGATGGTCAGCGCCGAGATGATCAGGCCCTGATAGGCCACGTCCACACCCATACCGCCGGCGAAGATACCGGCCTTGGCGTCACGGGGACGGCGGCGCATGATGGCAGGCTCCGCCTCCTCCATGCCCAGGGCCAGCGCCGGGAAGCAGTCGGTCACCAGATTGATCCACAGCAGGTGCACCGGCTCCAGAATAGTAAAGCCCAGCAGGGTGGCCGCGAAGATGGAGATGACCTCGCTCATGTTGGAGGACAGCAGGAACTGGATGGCCTTGCGGATGTTGTCATAGATGCGGCGGCCCTCCTCCACCGCGCCGACGATGGTGGCGAAGTTATCGTCAGCCAGCACCATGTCCGCCACGTTCTTGGTGACGTCGGTACCGGTGATGCCCATGCCCACGCCGATATCGGCGGACTTGATAGAGGGCGCGTCGTTGACGCCGTCGCCGGTCATGGCAGTCACATATCCGGCATTGCGCCACGCGTTGACGATGCGGGTCTTATGCTCCGGCTGCACCCGGGCGTACACGGCGATGTGGGGATATTCCTTCTCGAACTCCGCGTCGCTCATGGCGCTGAGCTGCGCGCCGGTGATGGCGCGCATGCCGTCGGTCAGGATGCCCAGCTCCTTGGCGATGGCCACGGCGGTGTCGATATGGTCGCCGGTGATCATGATGGGACGGATGCCCGCCTGGCGGCACTCCTCGATGGCGGCCTTTACCTCCGGGCGCACCGGATCGATCATGCCCGCAAGGCCCAGGAAGCACAGGTCGCGCTCCAGCGCGTCGGCCTCATAGGAAACCGGTTCCGTCTCATATACCCGCTGGGCGGCGGCCAGCACCCGCAGGGCCTTGTCGGCCATGGCCTTGTTGGCGGCCAGGATCTCCGCCCGCTTCTCCTCCGTCATGGGACGCGCCATGCCATGATCCCAGTAGCTGGCGCAGCGCTCCAGCACCACGTCGGGGCCGCCCTTGGTGAACTGGAGATAGCCGCTCTCCGTTTTATGAACGGTGGACATCATCTTGCGGCCGGAGTCAAAGGGCGCTTCCCCCACACGGGGCAGCTCATTTTGCAGTCGGGGCTTGGGCAGGCCGCACTTGGCGCCCCACGCCACCAGCGCCGCCTCGGTCGGTTCGCCGGTAACGGTGCCGTCCTCCGCCAGGGCGGCGTCGGAGCACAGGGTCATGGCGGCGGCGGTGCGGTCCCGGTCCGTGCCGTAATCGTCCACCACAGTCATCTTGTTCTGGGTCAGGGTACCGGTCTTGTCGGAGCAGATGATCTGGGCGCAGCCCAGGGTCTCCACCGCGGTCAGGCGGCGGATGATGGCGCTGCGCCTGGACATGTTGGTGACGCCGATGCTGAGCACCACCGTTACCACGGCGGCAAGGCCCTCCGGAATGGCGGCCACCGCCAGCGACACGGCGATCATGAAGGAGTGGAGCACCACATCCAGCGTAAACGCGCCGGCGCGCAGCAGCTGCACGCCGAAGATCAGCACGCAGATCACCAGCACCAGCCTGGTAAGGATGCCGGACAGCTGGGTCAGCTTGATCTGCAAGGGGGTCTGGCCCTCCTTGGCGTTGGCCAGCGCGTCGGCGATCTTGCCCATCTCGGTATCCATACCGGTCTGGGTCACCACCATGCGGCCCCGGCCATATACCACGGTGGAGCCCATGTAGACCATGTTCTTCCGGTCGCCCAGGGGTACGTCGTTGGCGTTGTCCCGCAGATGGATCAGGTCGATAAATTTGGTGACGGGAACGGATTCACCGGTCAGGGCGGCCTCCTCCACCTTCATGCTGGCGCTTTCCAGCACGCGGCCATCCGCCGGGATGGCGTCGCCCGCCTCCAGCAGCACCACATCGCCCACCACCAGCTCCTCGCTGCGGACGGTGACAACCTGTCCGTCACGCAGCACCTTGCTGGTGGCGGCGGCCATCTGCTGCAAGGCCTCGATGGCCTTCTCCGCCTTACTCTCCTGATACACGCCCAGCACGGCGTTGACGATCACCACGAACAGAATGATGATCACGTCGGCAAAGCTCTCGTTCTCCACCACCGCCAGCACAGCGCTGATGGCGGCGGCGGCCAGCAGAATGATGATCATGGGATCGGCCATCTGCTGGAAAAACCGCTTGATGAGGGAGTCCTTTTTGGCTTCCGCCAGCTTGTTCCTGCCGTTCTTGGCCAGACGCTCCGCCGCTTCGGCAGCGGTCAGCCCCTGCGGGCCGGACGCCACATCCCGCAGTACGGCCTCCGCTTGTTCCAGATAATGCTTCATATTGTCCTTCCTCCTGAATACGGGTATTTTACCCCGATATGCACAAAAAAGCGAGCCGCATGTACAGAAACAGAACTGTACATGAGTCTCGCTGTCTAAGGTTAAGCCAGACGTTTCCGTCATGCATGTTGACTTAACTCACGCCCGCGGGCGCGCAACTACTCCCCCATGAGATACACAGGTATTGATTTTACAGGCACAGTATAGCAAACCTTCCGCCTGATTGCAAGTAAAATTTTCGTAACATTCTTCCCGCAGCGTTCTGCCCGCATACGGGTGAAAAGGCGCGTCCGCCGTCCGCGGACGCGCCCTCTGTTTTCTTTTCGCCGGCGGGAGCGGCATTCACGCCCCGGTCATCCGCAGATAGTTCTGCTGCCAGCGCCACGCGTCCCGGCACATATCCTCCAGCGAGCGCTCCGCCCGCCAGCCCAGCATATGCTCCGCCTTCTCCGTATCAGCGTAGCACTCCGCGATATCGCCGCCGCGGCGCGGATCGATCTGATAGGGTACGCTGACGCCGTTGGCCGTTTCAAACGCCTTCACGATCTCCAGCACGCTGTACCCATGGCCGGTGCCCAGGTTGAACACCTCCGTGCCGGTATGCCCATCGGCGTACCGCAGGGCGGCCAGATGCCCCTTTGCCAGATCCACCACATGGATATAGTCCCGCACGCCGGTACCGTCAGGCGTGGGATAGTCGTTGCCGAACACATGGAGCTTCTCCAGCGTGCCCGCCGCCACACCGGACACATAGGGCAGCAGGTTATTGGGGATACCCTGGGGCATCTCGCCGATCAGGCCGGAGGGATGGGCGCCAATGGGATTGAAGTACCGCAGCAGCACAACGGACAGCGCGGGATCCGCCGCCGCCGTATCCCGCAGGATCTGCTCGATCATGTATTTGGTCCAGCCGTAGGGGTTGGTGCAGGAGGTGGGCATGTCCTCCGTCAGCGGTACCCGTTCCGGCACGCCGTATACCGTGGCCGACGAGCTGAACACCAGCTTTGTCACCTGATGGCGGGCCATGACCTCCAGCAGCGTCAGGGTGGTGTCCAGATTGTTGCGGTAATACTTCAGCGGCTCCTTCACGGATTCACCCACCGCCTTGAAGCCGGCAAAGTGGATCACCGCGTCGATGGGATGGGCCTTGAACACCTGCTCCAGCGCGGCGCTGTCCGCCACATCCACCGTGTGGCAGGCAGGCTTTTTGCCGGTGATCTGCTCCAGCCGCCGAAGCACGTCCGGCGAACAGTTGCTGAAATCGTCGGCGATGACCACCTCATATCCCTGCTCCAGCAGTTCTGCCGCGGTATGGGAGCCGATAAAGCCGGCCCCGCCGGTCAATAATACACAGTTTGCTTTCATCGCTTTTCCTCTCTGTCCTTCTCAATTTTTCCGGCCGGAGGTCTCCTTCTCGCGGGCCGGACGCTTCACTTTCTCTTTGTTGAACATGCAGAACGCCGTCATAAACAGGATGCGGATATCCAGCGCGGGCGTCCAGTTCTCAATATAGTACAGATCGTAGTCGATACGCTTCTGGATGGAGGTATCGCCCCGCAGACCGTTGACCTGCGCCCAGCCGGTGATACCGGGCCGTACCTGATGCTTTACCATATAGCGGGGGATCTCCTCCTTGAACCGCTCTACAAAAAACGGCAGCTCCGGACGCGGGCCGATCAGGCTCATGTCCCCCTTCAGCACATTGAAAAACTGCGGCAATTCATCCACGGAGCATTTGCGGATCAGCGAGCCGAACCAGGTCTTGCGGTCATCCTCGTTTTTGCTCCATCCGGTATTTTCCGTGCTGTTGACCTTCATGGAGCGGAATTTATACATATAAAAATTCTTCTTGTCCTTGCCCACCCGCTCCTGCTTGAAGATGATGGGGCCGGGAGAGGACAGCCGCACGCCGATGGCCGCGATCAGCATCAGCGGCGAGGACAGCACGATCAGCACCAGCGATCCCACCACATCGGCGGCACGCTTCAGGAAGGCGTTGCCCAGATTGTCCAGCGGAATACGCCGCAGGTTGATCAGGGGCAGGCCGTTCACGCTGTCCACCTGCGGGTTGGCCGGCATATAGCGGGCATAGAAGGGTACCACGGACAGCTTGGTGCCGTCCTTCTCGCAGGCGGCAATGACCTTCGGCATCCACTGGCTCTCCTCCGCCGGCAGCGCGATCACGACCTCGTCAGGCCGGGTCCTGGCAAAGGTCTCCTCCAGCGTCTCATAGCCGCCGCAATAGGGAAGGGCGCTCCAGTCGCCGCGCCGGGCCACATAGCCCACCAGCTGAAAGCCCAGATTCCGGTCAGACGCCACCCGGCGGACGTACTCCTCCGCGCCGTCGCTGTGGCCGATCAGCAGCACCCGCTTCATGTTATAGCCCATGGCTCGGTAGTGCCGCAGCAGCAGCCGCATGGCGGCCCGCTTGCCCAGCAGCAGCAGCGTACTGACCACATAGAAGAACACCACGCTCCAGCGGGAGGTCTCCCCCAGCCGCAGCACGAACATCGTGGACATCAGGATCAGTGCCACCAGCAGCTCCAGCATGGCGGCTTTGCTGGCCTCCACATGGAAGCGCACCGTGCGGAAGGAGGCGTACAGCCCCGCCACCGCGAAAACCACCAGCGTCAGCACCGCCGCGCCGGCTCCCAGCCACAGATAGTACCGCAGCGGCAGTCCCGGCGCGCCGTGGAATACGAAAAAGCGCAGCCAGTAAGCCGCCAGCATGGCCAGAAATACCACCACGCCGTCGCTGAGCACATGCAGCTGGTTCAAAAGTCGTTGATTCTCTCGTATCATTCCGTTTTTCCTGTCTCCATTACGGATAAGTATCGTTCCATGACCTGGGGCAGCACCGTTTCCAGCGAGAAGTCCTTCACCCGCTCCTGTCCGGCACAGCCCATGCGCCGCCGCAGCTCCGGCGAGGCAGCCAGCCGCGTCACCGCCGCGGCAAACGCCCCGGCGTCATCATAGGGGAACAGGCAGCCGTTTTCCCCCTCCGTCACCAGATCGGTGTGGCCCTTCACAGCCGTGGCCGCCACAGGCAAGCCAGCCGCCATAGCCTCCATCACGTTGAAGGGCAGTCCCTCCGACCGGCTGGCAGACACGGCAATGTCAGACGCGGCCAGCCAGTCCGGGATGTTGCTGACAAACTCCGGAAAGATCACCCGCTCTGCCACGCCCAGCTCTGCTGCCAGACGGCGGCAGTCCTCCAGCAGCGCGCCGCGGCCCGGAAGGATCAGCCGTATGGTTCCGGGAAGCGCTTCCATGGCCCGCAGCAGCATGCCCTGGTTTTTCCGGCCGGAAAACTCCGCCGGGTAGATCAGCGCCACATCCTCCGCCGACAGGCCCAACCGCTGCCGCATGGCCTGCCGTGTGCCCGCCGGGACCGTCAGGCGGTCCAGCGCCACGCCCATGCCGGGGATCTCCGCGATCCGCCGGGCCGCGTGATGGGTCCGCGCCCATTGGGTATCCCAGTGGTTCATGGTCAGCAGCAGATCGGTCTGGGGGGCGGTCATTCTTTCCGCCTGCGTCAGGATCAGCTTCCGTGCCGCCGGGGTATCGTCGTTAAACAAATAACCATGGGCTACATTGATGATCTTCGGCCGGTCCTTCAGTCCTTTGGCCGCCCAGCGGGTAAAGAACGCCGCCAGCGATGTGTGGGCGATCACCAGATCATACCGGCCCATCATTTGCCGCAGCCGCGCCGCCGCCCGGAAGTTCTCCGGCGCGGTCATCTTTTTTGCCAGCGGAAGGGCCGTTACCGCGTCGGCCCACGGGATCTCCCGCGTTTCGCCGCCGCAGGCCGCCTCCACCCGCCAGCCCAGCTCATGAAAACGCCGCAGATAGGGCAGGTGGAAGCTGGCGATATGGGAAAAGGTGGACGCCGTATAGAGCACCGCAGGCATATCCGCCCCTCCTTTCATGGTCATCCCAACCGCTCCGCCAGGTATGACGTTATCTCCTCCGGCAGCTGGATCGCGCCCAGATTATCGGCATTCCAGCTGTCCAGCCGCTGCTTCATCTCCGCTATGCCGGTCCGGAAGGTCTCTCCTCCGTCGTCATGGGTCATGGCGATGCGGAAGCTCTCCTCCCAGGTCTCCGGGTTGGAGGATGTGTAATCCGTGAATTTCTTCAGCATGGCAAAGCCGCCCTCCACATCGTCCATGGTAAAGCAGGCCTCCGCCAGATACCGCGGGATGGAGTTGGAGTTCAGGGCCGCCAGATCCGCCATATACGTTTTGATCTGCTCCGTCATCTCTTCGGGGCGGTCTTCCTCCTGCGCGGCGCTGTATACATAGCTCAGCTTGTAGTCTGCCCACTCATAGGGATCGGTCTCCGCCGCCTTCACAAGGCTCTCATAGGTCCCCTGCTCCGCCGTCGCGGCGGCAGCCAGGTTCAGCGACAGCAACACGGCGAATACCGCAATGCCCAGCGTCTCGCCCCAAACGATCCCGCGGCGGGCGCGTTCTCCGGCAAAGGGCAGGGGCAGCAGCTGCCCGCAGGTCAGGTTAATGACCGCAAACGCGCCGTAGCCGAAGCAGAGGAAATAGCCGTTGGAGAAATCCACCTCCACAGCCGCATGGATCATCATGAACAGCATGACAGCGCCCAAAGCCGCCGCCATAGGCTGCGGTTCCTCCCGGCCCCTGCGCCACAGGCGGAATACTGCCGCGGCGTGGGCCGCCAGCAGGGCCAGCCACAGGATAAAGCCGATCACGCCCAGCTCCAGCAGGGTCTGGATATAGTGGTTGTGGACCTGCTTGACCTGATAATGATAGGTCTGCACGCTGTATATGCCGTTTTCAAAGGCGCCCATGCCGAGACCCACGATGGGGCTGCGGCGGAACAGCTTCAAGCCGTCGCTGCAATACACCAGACGCTGCACTACATTGCCCTCGGACCACAGGTTCTGGATACGTCCCGCAACAGCCTCCGGCAGCAGCACATACTTCAGCTTCAGCGCGCCGGCGGATACGCCCTCATACCGGATGGCGGCAACACGCGCGCCCTCCGGCGCGGAAATGGTAAAGGTCACGGAGCGGTTTCCCTCCGGAATGGTGAAGGACGCGCCCTGCGCCGTGCCTGTGTAGGCCGTCTGCTTGGTGTTCATCACCGCGTCCTCCCGGCTCTGGGTCTGGATCTGGATCTCCACTGCCCCGTCGCTCTCCACTGTCAGCGTATAATCGCCCGGCTCCAGATACGCGCCGCGCTGGATGCTCTCGCCCGCCGCCAGCGTCACAGGGCCGGTCCAGTTCACCGCCGCCGCCAGCGCGGCGATCACCAGCGCCAGCGCAGACAGCAGCACGATATTGACGGTCCTCATTCTGCCCGCCATCCGTTCCGCCAGCGGGCGGCCCACAAACAGATCCAGCACGCACAGACCCGCCGCGCACACCAGCAGCCCCAGCAGCGGCCAGAGCGTACCGGCCGCGCTGTCCGCGGAGAGCGCCGCGCCGTTATAGGCGCTCAGTCCTGCCAGCGCGGCCGCCAGCGTCAGCACCAGCGTTTCCACCATCAGCACAAACGAAACCGCCCGCTGGCTGCCCCGCTCCATCAGCAGGAACAGCAGGAACGCCGCCGCGATAGCGGCAATGGCGCCGCGGCTCATGGCCATCAGGAACGCCGTGCAGGTAAACAGCAGACACACCAGATGCAGGCACCGCTCATTCCGCTTCCGGGCGCTGACAGCCAGCCCCAGCGACAGCAGGATCACCACGCCGCCGCAGGCGCCGAATATGTTGGGGTTTTCAAAGATGGTCCGCAGGCGCTGCTCCTGCCACGGCTCCGACACGCCGATCGGCACGCCCAGTCCGTTGACCAGTCCGCGGAGAAGGTGATAGAATACCCGGGTGGAAACCATATCGATGCTGAAAAAGGCTGCCAACGCGCCTGTCACCTCCAGCACCGTGGCGGCGCAGCGGCCCGTACCCTTCACCCGCTCCGGCTCCGCCGCCATCAGCAGCAGCGCCATGCACGCCGGCGCGATCACCTTCAGAAACTCGTACAGGGCAAATTTCCCGGAAGGCGCGTACAGGGTGGAAATACCATCCATCAGCACATAGGCCGCCAATGTCAGCGCGGGCCACGTCATCCGCCGGGCCAGCGTACCGTTGGCGGCGATCGCCCCCACAATGGCCGCCAGCATCAGCAGCAGTGCGGGCACCTTGTTATAGCCATGGGACATCAGGCAGGTAAAAATAAAATAAAGAATGGCCAGCACAGGCACCAGCCAGGGGCGTTTCAGCTCCTGCCGCAGCTTCACAGTGCCGGCAAGCGGCTCCTTGCGGCCTTTGTTTTTCGCCATAACATTCTCCTTATATCAAGAAAATACTCTTTTCAGTATACCTTTCCTGTCCGCTCCTGTCAATGTACGGCACGAAAATAATGTGCCCGCCGTCCTGCCGGACAGCCCCTTCCGGCAAAAGAAAAAGCTGCCCGCAGGCAGCTCTTTCCTTATGTAGCAATACTTACTTTGCGCTGAGATACTCGTCGATGGATTTTGCGCCCAGCTTGCCCGCGCCCATAGCCAGAATAACGGTGGCCGCGCCGGTAACGGCGTCGCCGCCGGCGTACACCGCCTGGCGGGAGGTCAGACCTTCCTCGTTGACGATGATGCCGCCCTTCTTATTGACCTCAAGGCCCTTGGTGGTGCTCTTGATCAGGGGGTTGGGATTGGTGCCCAGGGACATGATGACGGCGTCCACCGGCAAATCGAACTCGCTGCCCTTCTTCTCGATGGGACGGCGGCGGCCGGAGGCGTCAGGCTCGCCCAGCTCCATCTCGATGCAGGTCATGGACTTGACGCAGTCCTGCTCGTCGCCATTGATCTGAACGGGGTTATTCAGCGTCTTGAAGATGATGCCTTCCTCGATGGCGTGCTCCACTTCCTCATGACGGGCAGGCAGCTCCTCCATGCCGCGGCGGTAGACCACCCACACCTCGGCGCCCAGACGCTTGGAGCAGCGGGCGGCATCCATGGCCACATTGCCGCCGCCGACGACGGCGACCTTCTTGCCCTTCAGATCCATGATGGGGGTATCGCTGTCCTCGCGGTAGGCCTTCATCAGGTTGATGCGGGTCAGGAACTCGTTGGCGGAGTAAACGCCCTTCAGGTTCTCGCCGGGGATATGCATAAACATGGGCAGGCCCGCGCCGGAGCCGATAAACACAGCCTCGAAGCCGTTCTCTTCCATCAGCTCGTCGATGGTGATGGTGCGGCCCACCACGGTGTTGGTCTCCACCTTCACGCCCATGGCCTTCAGGCCGTCCACTTCCTTCTGGACGATGGCCTTGGGCAGACGGAACTCGGGGATGCCGTACACCAGCACGCCGCCGGCCAGATGCAGCGCCTCGAACACGGTGACCTCATAGCCCTTTTTGGCCAGGTCGCCGGCGCAGGTCAGGCCCGCGGGGCCGGAACCCACGATGGCCACCTTGTGGCCGTTGGATTCGGGCTTGGTGGGCGCTTCTGTGCTGTGGGCGTTGTGCCAGTCAGCCACAAAGCGCTCCAGACGGCCGATACCCACGGGGTCGCCCTTCTTGCCCCGGACACAGTGCATCTCGCACTGGCTCTCCTGCGGGCAGACACGGCCGCACACGGCGGGCAGAGAGCTGGTCTGGTGGATCACCTGGTACGCGCCCTCGTAGTCCTTCTCCACGATCTTCTGGATGAACTCGGGGATGCGGACGTTAACGGGACAGCCGTCCACGCAGGGATGGTTCTTGCAGTTGAGGCAGCGGGCGGCTTCGTCCAGCGCCTGCTCCTCGGTATAGCCCAGCGCGACCTCCAGGAAGTTTTTATTGCGGACGTTGGGGTCCTGAGAGGGCATCTCGTTCTTCTTCAAGCTCATATTCGCCATGATCACTTTACCTCCTGCTTGTACAGATTGCAGACTTCCTCATGCTTGCGCACTTCGAAATCGTGATACATCTGATTGCGCTTGACAGCCAGATCCCAGTCCACCTGATGGCCGTCGAAGTCGGGGCCGTCCACGCAGGCGAACTTGGTCTCGCCGCCCACGGTCAGGCGGCAGCCGCCGCACATGCCCGTACCGTCGATCATGATGGGGCTCATGGACACGGTGGTAGGCACGCCGTAAGGCTCGGTGGTCTTGGAGACGAATTTCATCATGATCATGGGGCCGATGGCAAAGATCTCGTCATATACGTTGCCGGCATCCAGCAGCTCCTTCAGCGCCTCGGTGACCAGGCCCTTCTGGCCATAGGAACCGTCGTCGGTGCAGACCTTCAGCACAGAGGAAACGGCCTTGAATTTATCTTCCAGAATGACCACGTCCTTGTTCTTGAAGCCCACCACGGCATGGACCTCCGCGCCGCAGTCGTGGAACTTCTTCAGAACGGGATACGCGATGGCGCAGCCAACACCGCCGCCGACGACACAGACCTTCTTCTTGCCCTCGGTCTCGGTGGGACGGCCCAGAGGGCCGACGAAATCATGCAGGCAGTCGCCCTGCTGCTTATGGCTCAGCTTTTCAGTCGTGGCGCCCACCGTCTGGACAATGATGGTCACAGTGCCCTTTTCGCGGTCATAGTCATGGATCGTAATGGGGATACGCTCACCATTCTCATCCACGCGCAGAATGATGAACTGGCCGGGCTGCGCCTTTTTGGCCACCATGGGTGCCTCGATCTCATAGAGGATCACAGTGGGTTTCAGCGCTTCCTTTTTCACGATGCGATACATACTTACTCCCTCATTTCTGTTTTTTCCTATCCTGCGCCCTTTTCGCAGGCGGTGCCGGTACTTTGTCTATTTTATCACGATGCCCGTCCGCCGTCAATGCATAACTTGCACACTTTTGCCAAAATCAGCCGTGCGTCACCGATAGCCGGCCGGGACCGGCATTTCCGCTTCTCCCTATTCCTCCCGCGGCGTCAGCTGCGTCCGGGCATTCCGCCGCCGTCCGATCACGCCGTACACGATCCGGTAAGACGCCAGACCCCAAGGGATCGCCGCCGCCGCGTCCAGCACGGTGTGCTGCTTCACCAGCAGGGTGGACGCGATGATCAGCAGCCCGTACAGGGCGGCGAACCACCGCCATCCGGACCTGCGCAGGCCGGGGGTCTGCCGCACGGAGACCACCGCCGCCACAACGCCCAGCACGTGGACGCTGGGAAAGACATTGGTATTGGTGTCCAGTGTATAGGTCAGACGCACCGCCCAGGTAAAAATATCCGTCACCGCCAGATCCGCCGGACGGAGGTCCTGTCCGTTGGGCACCAGAACACAGAACGCCGTGGCGCTGAAAAACGACAGGGCCAGCATCCAGATATACCGCCGGAACCCCTCCGGGTCCTTCAGGATCAGATATACGCCCAGCACCGCCAGCAGCGGGCTCCAGCTCATATAGAAAAAGATGAAGTACGGGCAGAAGGGGATCAGCCGGTCGATGGCCAGCTCCGTGGCCCAATAGGGGCCGGTGACACACTTCTCAATGGTAAAAAACGCCGCCAGATAGGCGGGAAGAAACAGCCCCCACCACATGTGGGGATGGCGCTTGACAAACGTTCTGATGGCTTGCATGGTCTCCTCGCTCCTCCTTGTCACTGTGACATTTGTCATAGTGTATTGTACCACCGGAGCCGGAAATTACCACCCCTCTGTCCGTGAACTTTCTGCAAACAGTGCCGCAGTGCCGCTTTCTACGTCTGTTTCCGCGCAAAAAAAGAGACGCTCTTGGGGTGCGGTCCAATAAAAATGCTTTTGGAAAGCAACGCGATTTGATCATGCTGCCTCCTGTTTCTCAAAAGCATCAATTCTCCCCAGCTAATGACGGATGCCCGCAGCCGCGCGGGGAAAAGGTTACAGTTTGGAAACAAAACCCAAAAAAGGGTTGACGATGGAAAA
>SAMEA104315427__coassemble_1191_pt1 | contig 14010 bp, 16 predicted proteins | sample SAMEA104315427__metabat2_low_PE_034 | metagenome-assembled genome bin SAMEA104315427 (sample SAMEA104315427) | gut metagenome | biome: Monkey gut; feature: monkey-associated habitat; material: faeces | place: China | collected 2013 | reverse complement strand
CAGATGGTAGAACAGCCCCGGCAGCACCTGCCGCTCCTGCGACATTTCCAGATCCACCCGCCGCAGGCAGTCCAGAATGCGGCCTTCCCTGTCGCACAGGATCAGATTCGCGTGGCGGCCCAGGGCTTCCAGAATCAGGGCAAAGCGGCTCTGCTCGCCCATTTCATCGGTGGCCTCGATGTGCAGCGTCACCACACGCTCCAGCGGCGCCTGCTCGATAGACACGATGCGCCCGCTGCCGATGCGCTTGCGCAGCAGCATGCAGAACATGGGCGGCTGGGACGGATTGTCCCTAAGTTTTTCTGTCATATGGATGCGGGGCTGGTTGGGGTTGGCGCACAGCAAAAGCCGCCGGCTGCCCCGCAGAAGCAGCACCACCTGATCCCGGGCAGGCTGCTGTATTTTTTCGATCCGCGCGCCGATCAGCTGCGGCGCAAGCTCATCCACCACTGCCCGCAGGCAAACGGCATCCAAAGGCATGGCTCATTCCTCCATCATGATGTTGAACAGCTCATTGATCCGCTGCCGCTGTCCGTTCAGATACAACCAGCCGAACAGCGCTTCCAGCGCTGTGGCCTGCTGGTATTGGGCACGGCTGGCGTGCTGGGGCACGGAATGGACATTGGCGTTGCGGCCCCGCTTGAACACGGCTCGCTCCTCCTCCGTCAGCAGCGGCAGGATCTTCTCGCTCAGCTCCGCCTGCTTCGGGGCGCACACCAGCTCGATGGTGGCCCGGTGCAATCCCTTTCCGGTGGCCTTTCCGTGGGCACACAGCCATGTACGCACCAGAAGCTCATACACGCCGTCGCCCAGATGAGCAAGGCCGATGCTGCTGATGCTTCTGATCTCATCAGCAGACAGGTGTACCATAAAATAATCTGTCATATTCACTTTCACTCCTGATTTCTCAGCCGGGAGAGGATCGACTCTACCCGGTAAATGGCGTCATCCACCTGACGCTGGGCATCACGGATCTTCGACTGCACCATCATGTCGGCCAAAAAACCGTCAAAAAAGAAATCGGCGAAGGTAAGGAAATCTCCCGTGTTTATGTTCAGCGATTCAGACACGTCCGCCAGTTCACGGCTGAAAGCCGTCAGATCACGCTTGGCCTGCTCCATATGCCGCCGCGCGTCATCTATCTTGCTGTGCTTGGCAAGGGTGCTGAACAATCCGCCGCCAAACAGATCCAGCAGGCCCCAATTTCCGGCGCTGTTCAGCTCCCGACGCGCGCCGTACAGACTGTCCAGCGCACGTTCACCGGCATCGATCGCTTCCTGCCGTTCGCGGTCTATCCTCATAATAACAATTCCTCCCCCGCTTTTATCGTAGTTTTCAGTGTATCACAGCTTCCGCGCTGTTGCAAGGCGCTGTCGGCCCGTCCGCGCCGCCCTCATGAAATTTTTGCAGAAATATGAAAATTAGGGGTTGACTTTTCTTTTTCCATCTGCTATATTAAGCAAGTCGGCAGCGACAAGGAAACAAAATATGGGGGTATAGCTCAGCTGGGAGAGCGCTTGAATGGCATTCAAGAGGTCAGCGGTTCGATCCCGCTTATCTCCACCAAAGAAACACCGCAACGAAAGTTGTGGTGTTTTTGTTATACCGCGGGGCTGCCGCCGCGCACCGCTCCTGTGCGGCATCAATTCATGCATTGTTTACAATCTGAGCACCCCCGCCATATTGCTGTACGCTTTCAAGCGTGCTATAATGATCAATCATACCATTGATTGACAAAGGCAGGCACGCTTGACAGCGCATATCGTTCAAACGCGCGATATGCCCGATATACATTATGAAAAAGAACGAACTGACTGCCGCGCAGCAGAAAAAGCTTGGCATTGCCGCCATTGTTGTCGCCGCCGCGGTTTCTGTACTATTGATATGGCTGGCAGGGATCCCTCTGGTACGCTTCGCTTCTCAGCCGGAACGCTTCCGGCTGTGGGTCAACTCCCATGGCTTCGGCGGGCGTCTTGCTTACATGGGAATGGTGATCCTTCAGGTCATCGTGGCGGTGATCCCCGGCGAGCCTTTTGAGATCGCCGCCGGTTACGCCTTCGGCGCCATGGAGGGTACGCTGCTCTGTCTTGCAGCCTCTTCCATTGGAAGCATCTGCGTTTTTCTGCTGGTCCGCCAGTTTGGCCCTCGTCTGGCTGAAGTCTTTTTTTCAAAGGAAAAGCTTCGCTCCATCCGTTTTTTGCAGACCACACCACGGCGCGATCTTATCTTTCTGATCATCTTTATGCTGCCGGGCACTCCGAAAGATCTGCTGTGCTACTTTGCCGGACTGACCAACATCCGTTTTCCCGTATGGCTGATGATCTGCTCTCTTGGTCGGATCCCCTCTGTCATTACCTCCACTATCGGCGGCGACGCGCTGGGCACAAAGAATTACTGGGGCGCAATCCTCGTTTTCGCGGTGACGCTGGTGATCAGTGCCGGCGGCCTGCTGATCTATGACCATCTTCGTACCCGCCGTGAAAGCTCTGTCCCGCCGGGACCTGACCCAAAACAGCCGCCGCAGCCCTGACCGCAGCGCGAAGCATTCAATGCTCCGCGCTGTTTTTGCATTTCAAAAGTTCACTTTTTCCCTTAGCTTTTCCGGAAATGTGCGCATTTTTTTGCTCTATCACCGTAGTTTGGGCGAAATCACATCAATTTGCGTTATTTTTTTGTAATGTTTACCAAAAAGAAATTTCTTTCAAAATTTTGTGGCTTTTGACCGAATCCTACTGTTTACTTTAATGTGAAAGTGTGCTTTAATGTAATGGGTACAAATTGGTGTAACCATATGCCGCATGTCATGGAAAGGCATGTGGAAAATTTGAGGAGGAAAATTTCATGGTACAGTTTGCAAGTAGAATGGACCTGCTGAAGGGCTCTGAGATCCGTGAGCTGCTGAAGCTGACCGCACAGCCCGACATCATTTCCTTTGCCGGCGGCATGCCCGCTCCCGAGCTGTTCCCCGTGGAGCAGATGATGCAGGCTTCCGAGGCTGTTCTGAAGGAAAATGGCCGTATGGCCCTGCAGTATTCTTCCACCGAAGGCTATCCCCGTCTGCGTGAGCAGATCGCCGAGCGTATGCTGGCAAAGAACAACATCCGCACCGATAAGGATCACATTCTGGTGACCTCCGGTTCCCAGCAGGGTCTGGATTTCTCCGCCCGCGTGTTCCTGAACCCCGGTGACGTGGTGCTGCTGGAGAGCCCCTCCTATCTGGGCGCTGTCAACGCCTTTAAGGCTTGCGAGCCTACCTTTATCGAAGTTCCCACCGATGACGGCGGCATGATCATGGAAGAGCTGGAGAAGATCCTGGCCACCACCGAGCGTGTCAAGATGATCTATGTTATTCCCGATTTCCAGAACCCCACCGGCCGTACCTGGGATCTGGATCGCCGTCATAAGTTCATGGAGATCGTCAATCGCTATGAGATCCCCGTCATCGAGGATAACCCCTATGGCGAGCTGCGTTTCGAGGGTGAGTACATGCCCGCTCTGAAGAGCCTGGATACCAAGGGACTGGTTGTCTACCTGGGCACCTTCTCCAAGATCCTGGCCCCCGGCTATCGTCTGGGCTGGGTCTGCGCCGAGGATGAGATCCTGGCCAAGTACAACTTCATGGAGCAGGCCGCTTCCCTGCAGGCTTCCACCATCGGCCAGATGGAGACCTCCAAGTGGATCGACATGTTTGATCTGGACGCTCACGTCAATACCATCCGCGAGTGCTATAAGAAGCGCCGCGCCGTGATGCTGGAAACGCTGGCCAAGGAGCTGCCCGAGCCCTGCACCTTTACCCGTCCTGACGGCGGTCTGTTCGCCTGGGTCGTCCTGCCTGAGTACATGGACGCCAAGGAGCTGCAGATGAAGTGCCTTGAGAAGAAGGTCGCTTTCGTTCCCGGCGGTTCCTTCTTCCCCAACGGCGGCCACGAGAACACGCTGCGTCTGAACTACTCCTGCATGCCGGAGGAGAAGATCGTTCAGGGTATCACCGCTCTGTGCCAGACCATCCGTGAGAACCTGAAGTAATTGATCAACTACATCATACAGTATCCCCTCCCCTGGGGAGGGGATACTGTGATTCCGCGAAGAACCAGTGGTTTTTCGCCTTTGCAGCATTACCTGAGTCATAAAGGAGAACACAGCGGATGAAAAAAGTCAAGGTACTGATCGGCAACTACGGCAGCGGCAAGAGCGAGCTGGCATTGAACTTTGCCATGCAGTCTGCCGCCCGTGGCGAGCGCACTGAGCTGATCGATCTGGATATGGTAAACACCTATTTCCGGCTGACCGAGCGGGGAAAGATGGTGGAGCAGAAGGAGATCCGTCTCGTCTCCCCCAACTTCGCCTGTTCCGGTATCGAAACGCTCTCTCTTCCTGCCGAGGTGCAGTCCGCTTTCGTTCTGGACTGGGACAGCGTCATTTTCGATGTGGGCGGCGACGACGTAGGCGCCACGGCACTGGGCCGCTATCATCAGGACTTCGTGGATCTGCCGGAGGGCGCTCTTGAGGTACTGAATGTGGTCAACATCCGCCGCCCGCTGGCCAGTACACTGGAAAAGATCCACCGCTTGCAGGAGGGCATGCAGGCGCACGCCCGACTGCAGATCACCGGTATGATCAACAACACGAATCTTGCCACCATGACCACAGAGCAGGAGCTGTGGGACGGTTATGAGCTGCTGCGGCAGGTCTCTGACGCCTCCGGCATCCCTGTGGCCTATACCACCGGCAAGAAGGAATTTCTGGACGCCTTCCTGGCCCGGAATCCGGACCCGAAATATGTGGGTAAGCCCATTGCCATTGATGTATACATGCATCGTGACTGGGACTCCTATATTGAATACGGTCTGAATACCACCGATCCCAGAAAGGAAATGTATTGATCCCCGTATATCCCCCCGCAAGGGGATAGAGATATGGTAGAGAATTCAGCGAAATAAGAGAAAAGAGGTGTCAAATGTGGTTAGAGTAACCATCAATGAAAACCTTTGTAAGGGCTGCGGTCTGTGCGTCAGAGCTTGTCCGAAGGGTATCATTGAACTGTCCAAGGCAAAGATCAACGCGAAGGGCTATCACCCTGCGGAAGTCACCAACATGGAAGCATGCGTGGGCTGCACTTCCTGCGCTCGCACCTGTCCCGATGTGGTAATCCGTATCGAAAAAGACTAAGGAGGAAAAAACATGGCTTTGACTCTTATGAAGGGTAGCGAAGCTATCGCGGAGGCCGCTATTCGCGCCGGCGCCCGTTATTTCTTCGGTTACCCCATCACTCCGCAAACGGAGATCCCTGAATACATGTCCGCCCGTATGCCCGAGGTCGACGGCTGCTTCCTGCAGGCCGAGTCCGAGGTGGCGGCTATCAACATGGTGTACGGCGCTGCCGGTACCGGCGCCCGCGTCATCACTTCTTCTTCCAGCCCCGGCGTCTCCCTGAAGCAGGAAGGTATTTCCTACTGCGCGGGCGCCATGGTCCCCGCCGTTATCATCAACGTGATGCGCGGCGGCCCCGGTCTGGGCAACATCCAGGCTTCCCAGGGCGACTATTTCCAGGGCGTCAAGGGCGGCGGCAACGGTGACTATCACCTGCTGACCTTCGCTCCCGCTTCCGTGCAGGAGGCCATCGACCTGATGATGATCGCCTATGACAAGGCTGAGAAGTATCGTATCCCCGTTCTGTTCCTGGCCGATGGTATCATCGCGCAGATGATGGAGCCCGTGGAGCTGCCCGAGATGGTGGACTATAAGGTCGACCCCGAGAAGAAGCCCTGGGCCTGCACCGGCTGGAAGCCCGGCGACGATCCCGCGAAGCGCGGTATCATCAACTCTATCTACATCGACACCGAGAGCCTGGCCATCCACAATGATGAGCTGCAGGCTATGTATAAGGAAGTCGTTGCCAACGAGCAGCAGTGGGAAGAGTTCAACTGCGAGAACGCTGATTACATCATCACCGCGTTCGGCACCGTGGCCCGTATCGCCAAGAGCGCCATCACCGAGCTGAAGGCGCAGGGCATCAATGTGGGTCTGCTGCGTCCCATCACCGTGTGGCCCTTCCCCTATGACGCCGTCCGTAAGGTCGTCGATCAGCCCTCTGTCAAGGCTGTCCTGGACGTTGAGCTGAACGAAGGCCAGATGCTGGAGGATGTCAAGCTGGCCATCAACGGCACCAAGGAAGTCGATTTCTTCGGTCACTGCGGCAGCCAGATGCCCACCACCGCCGAGATCGTCACCAAGATTCTCAGCATGAAGGAGGGTAAATAAGATGGCTGTTCTGTTTGAAAAGACCAAGTATCTGACCGACAAGCAGTTCCATTACTGCCCCGGCTGCAACCACGGTATCATCCACCGTCTGGTGGCCGAGGTCATCGACGAACTGAGCGATGAGCTGAACCTGGACGGCAAGGTCGTCGGCGTGGCTCCCGTTGGCTGCTCCGTGTTCGCTTACGATTATTTTAACTGCGATATGTATGAGGCTGCCCACGGCCGCGCTCCCGCTGTCGCTACCGGTATCAAGCGCAGCGCCAAGGATCGTCTGGTGTTCACCTATCAGGGCGATGGCGACCTGGCCTCCATTGGTACTGCCGAGATCGTTCACGCTGCCCACCGCGGCGAGAAGATCTGCACCATCTTCGTCAACAATGCCATTTATGGTATGACCGGCGGCCAGATGGCTCCCACCACCCTGATCGGCCAGAAGGCCACCACCTGCCCCGCTGGCCGCAGCGAGGAGTGGAGCGGTCTGCCCATCAAGATGAGCGAGATGCTGTCTGCTGTTCCCAGCTCTTACTATATTGAGCGCGTGGCCGTTGATACCACCGCCAATATCGTCAAGGCGAAGAAGGCTATCAAGAAGGCCTTCAAGTATCAGATGGAAGGCAAGGGCTTCTGCATGGTCGAAGTTCTGTCCACCTGCCCCACCAACTGGGGTATGTCTCCCGTGGAGGCTATGAAGTGGCTGGAAGAGAACATGATCCCTTACTATCCTCTGGGTGTTTACAAAGACAAGGGGGCCGAATAACATGGAAAAAACTTTCATCTTTGCCGGTTTCGGCGGTCAGGGCATGCTCCTGATCGGTAAGTTTATGGCTATGTCCTGCATGCTGGATGGCAAGCACGTCTCCTGGCTGCCTTCTTACGGCCCCGAGATGCGCGGCGGCACGGCCAACTGCTCCGTCATCGTCTCCGACGAGCCTGTCGCTTCTCCTCTGGTGGACAAGGCTGACGTCATCGTCGCTATGAACCGTCCTTCTCTGGACAAGTTCGAAGAGCATGTGAAGCCCGGCGGTGTGCTGGTCATCAACTCCAGCATCATCGACCGCAAGGCCGTTCGTGATGATATCACCGTCGTTTACTGCGACGCCAACGGCATTGCCGAGCAGGTCGGCAACCCCAAGGGCGCCAACGTGGCGATCCTGGGCGCTGTCATGGCCAAGGCGGATGTCACCTCTCTGGACAGCATGATGGAAGCCATTCGCATTGAGCTGGGCGAAAAGAAGGCCCGCTTCCTGGAGGGCAACAAGAAGGCCCTGCAGGCCGGTATGGACGCCTGCAAGTAAGCAGATCTTCCATCAGGAATATTGCTGATCGCGGTCGGCACTCTTGGAGTGCCGACCGCTTTTTCTTCTTTCGTTTACTAAACAGAAAAAGAGCCGAAAAATAGTTTCACATTTTGAAACTTTTTATTGACGAATAACGGAATGTTTGGTATGATATAGTCGCCAACGGAAGGAGGTCGTTGATCATGGGTTCTTTCTCTAATTTTGTAGGACATCGTATCAAAAAATACCGTAAAAGCCGCGGGTATACCATTGAGCAGTTTTCCGCCATGATCAACAAAAGCAAGGCGACGCTGTCCAAATACGAAAACGGCGCCATTACGATCGATATCGAAACGCTCTATGAGATCTCGCAGGCACTGGATATTGATTTGAAATACTTTGTGGACTACCAGCCGCCAACGTTCCGCAATGAACCGGCACTGCATAAGAACGCATACTTTAATCAGTCGCTGGCCTATATGTACTACTATGACGGCCGTGTCCGGCAGCTGGTGCGTTCCCTGCTGCGCTTCTCTCCTGCGCCCAACGGGACCGCAGTAGAGGTAACCTTATATCTGGGCGTCAGCTCCTTTGACGATCCGGACCGGTGCCAGCACCTGTTCACCGGCGAAATGAAATCCTATGATACCATTACCCATATGGTACTGAATAACCAGATCAACGAAGCGGAGAAAATGTATATCTGCATGCTGAATCCTATGCAGAACCGCACTCCGGCCATCGGCCTGCTGTCCGGGATCGGCAGCACGCCCTTCTTTGCCCCAATCGCGCTGAAAGCATTGATCTCCAACGAGCCGCTGGAGGAAAGTGAGCGGCTGCTGGCCAGCATCAAGCTGGACAAGGATGACTATCATCTGCTGCGCTACTATAACATGATGGTCATTAACCGCCCTGCCAGTCTGTTCTTGCAGTAGGCGGCGCCAAAAAAATACATGCCGCGCACGACCTGACGTCTCAGAAGCTGGGACGTCAGGTCTGCTTTTTGATGTGCTGCCATTATGCCGCCGTCCGATGGAACAGACCGGTATTTTACGGCATACATTTTCTCATCTCACGCCGTCTAAGGCCCTCCCTGTTTTGTTCCACAAAATTCAATATTTTAAACTATTTATCACCATTTTTGGCGTAATATCCCAAAATAGTTGCAAAAATTGTACACATCGGTTACACTTTGGCTACAAGTGGCGCAAAGCCATTGACGGGCGATTTTTTTCTGCTATACTGGCCAGCGTAAACGTAAGACGCGCCTTCCTTTACAGAATTTTTTTCCAGGAGGAAACAACTATGAAAAAGATCGTTGCGTTGGTTCTGAGCCTGGCAATGGCTCTGAGTCTGTGCACCGCAGCCTTTGCCGCTGTCAAGGACGGCGACAAGTTCTACGCGACCCCTAACCAGGGCGCCGCCGTGTATGTTTACACCGCGGCTGACAAGTATACTGCCGGTGATAACAACCACCTTGAGTATCTGACGGCTGAGGACAGCACGCTGTATACCGTAGGCGGCAAGGACGGCAGTAAGCTGTACGTAGCCGGCGGAGCTGCCGCTGACATCACCCTGGGCTACAAGACCACTCTGGAGGATCTGACCTACCAGTACACCGCCGAGAAGGTGGAGGCACAGGCCTGGTCCTGCACTACCGACAAGCACTCTGCCGGTTACAAGTATGTGGATGCCAAGGGCAACACCCAGTACGCAGTGGACGCCAAGGGCGACGAGGCCGCTTTCAGCCTGCTGGTCGACGGCAAGATCGTGAAGGCCAAGGCGGATACCGTCATCAAGGGCCAGCACATCCTGACCGCTAAAGACGGTAAGCCCACCGCCACCGACAGTGTCGGCGTATACAACGCCTACTGCGCCGCCTGCAAAAAGACGCTGCGCGTCTCCAACAAGCAGATCAATGGCGCCGGTTACCTGTATAACGTTGTGACCGATCTGGCCGAGCTGGGTCTGGACAGCGACAAGATCGCCGTTCCCGCCGGCTATGATTTTGTGACCGGTGAGTGGTATGTGCTGGACGGCGTCAGCAATGGCGGCAGCTCCAACACCACCAAGCCCGGCATCAACTCCTCCAAGACCTTCGACGCTGGTATCGCCATGTATGTGGGCATGAGCCTGCTGTCCGTGGCTGGCGGCGCTGTGGTCATCGGCAAGAAAAAGGAATTCTGATCCATTCCAGGCATTCCTTTTCAGGCACCCTCACCCTCTCCGGGTGAGGGTGTCTGATGCTTTAAGGCTGACGGCGGGCCAGCGTTTTCCTCTTGCCCGCCGCCCCTTCTCTCCACAGACCACGTTATCCTTCCCACCCGGACAGGATCGTTTTTTATTGCGCCCGGCCCCGCTGTATGATACAATACCAATATACTACCATCGATCAACAGGAGGATACCGCCATGAAAGAGATCCGCCGCATTGCCATCGCCGGAGCCGGCACCATGGGCTATTCGCTGGCCCAGGCCTTCTCCGCCGCCGGATATCCCGTCAAGCTCTATGACCTGTTCCCCGCCGCGCTGGACAAAGCGCGTGACATGATCGCCTTGAATCAACAGACGGAGGTGGCCAGCGGCAAATTGACAGAAGCGCAGTCCGCCGATCTCGTTGGCCGTATCGCCTTCACCTCGCGGATGGAGGAGCTGGCGGATACCGATTTTTTGGTGGAGGCGATTCTGGAAAAGCTAGAGGTCAAGCATGATTTCTACCGTCAGCTGTGCAGCATCGTGGCAAAAGACGCTATTCTGTGCAGCAACACTTCCGGGCTGAGCATCACCAAAATCGCTGAAGCAGTCACTTATCCGGAGCGATTTGCCGGTATGCACTGGATGAATCCACCTCACATTATCCCCCTCATTGAGATCGTGGAGGGCGAAAAGACCGCTCCAGAGACGGCAGAACTGGTTCGCCAGGTTGCATTGGGCATGAAAAAAAAGCCCGTGATCGTCAAGGACGCCCCCAGCTTTGTGCTGAACCGCCTGCAGCAGGCTATTCTGCGGGAATCCCTTCATATTGTGCAGCAGGGCATTGCCACTCCCGAGGCGGTGGACGACGTGATGAAATACGCCTTGGGCTTCCGCTATGCCTGCTTTGGTCCCTTTGAGACCTGCGATCTGGGCGGCCTGGACATCCATCACAACATTGCCAAATATACCTTTGCCGACCTGTGCAACGCTACGGAGCCGTTTGGTCTTATCAGCGAGTGCATCGAGCATGACCGGCTGGGCGTAAAAAATGGTGCGGGATTCTATGACTACTCCGATGGACGGGATCTGGAGGTGATCCGTCATCGGGACCACATGTTCAACAAGCTGGCCCAATGCCTGTTCGAGGAGGAAGCGTAAAAAAATTCCGGCTCCTATGAGCCGGAATTTTTTACGTCTTTCCGTCACCAATCGCAATTGTCAGCACGGGAGATACCGCCCAGCATACCGCATGCCAGAGGAAAATCGTTGATGAGAATGCTGATCTCCAGCTTATTCTCTCCGGTGATCTCTGCCAGCTTGTCGGTCAGCGCTGTCATGATGGCGTTCTTGGCCTGTTGTGTGCGATCCGGGATGGCGGTCCAGTCGATACGCACAATGGGCGCGGTCTTACGAACATTCTCCGGATCCATCTCATGGATATAGACGTACACATTCTTCAGCGGTGTACTGGTGTTGGCATGGATCGTGGCAGCCGCGAAATCCATCAGATCCCGCTTCCACTCCCGGGTATGCTTTCCCGTAACGGTAACATGAATATGGGGCATCGAGCTATCCTCCTGTGTATTTTTTACGCTTCATCCGCGCACCGTCAGTCACGTCTCAATGGCCTGACGCACTCTTTTGAGCTTCTCCGCCAGTTCCGCAAAGGCAGTGCAGCTGAGGGCCTGCGCCGCATCGCTGAGGGCGGCGGCGGGGCGGTCATGCACCTCGATCATCAGGCCGTCCGCACCGGCGGCGGCAGCGGCCAGCGCCAACGGCGGCACCAGCTCCGCTCTTCCCGCCGCATGGCTGGGATCTACGATCACCGGCAGATGGGTCATCCGCTTCAGCAGCGGGATAGCGCTGACATCCAGCGCGGCCCGACTTGTCTGGGAAAACGAGCGGATCCCCCGCTCACACAGCACCACATTGGGATTGCCGCCCGCCAGAATGTATTCCGCCGATTGCAGCAGTTCCTCTACCGAAGCGCCCACGGCCCGCTTCAGCAGCACCGGCTTGAGCTGGCTGCCCAATGCCCGCAGCAGTTCATAATTCTGCATATTCCGCGCCCCCACCTGCAGCATGTCCACATGCTCAAACTGGGGCAGCTGTGCGGCATCGGTGATCTCTGACAGGGTGGGCAGTCCCGCCTCCCTGCCGGTTTCCGCCAGCAGCTCCAGCGCCGGCGCGCCGAAGCCCTGAAACGCATAGGAGGTACGGGGCTTATACGCGCCGCCCCGCAGCATCTGCCCTCCGGCCGCTTTTACCGCTCTGGCTACGCCCTGCATCTGCAAAGCGGATTCCACCGAGCAAGGCCCCGCGATCAGGCAGAAGTCCCGCCCGATCTGCGCGCCGCCCACCGTTACCACTGTGTCCTCAGGGTGGTTCTGGCGGGCAGCCAGCCGCCACACCGGCACCAGACGCTTCACGTCCTCCACATAAGGCAGCGCCAGCAGCCGCTGTTCGTCCAGCGTCCATGTCTGTCCCACCAGCGTCAGCAAGGCACGGCCGCCGCTGTCAGCCCGCGCCGCGCCGATACCCTCCCGGCTCAACTGGATCACCAAAGAGCGTATCGCCGCCTCCGGTGCGTCATGCTTCATGAAAACCAACATATATGCCTCCGAAAACCGGTCTGCCGCCGGTAATTTTGCAATATAGTATTATACCATCTTCTTTTCTTTTTGGCAACGCATCCTTTCTAATGCAGCATATCACATTTCTTAGCATCGTACATTATTGACAACTCCGATGAACCTGCTATAATGACCCAGAGGAGAAAGGAGAATCAACGCGATGTCTAATACTTTTGTTCTTAGCTGCTGCTCCACTGTAGATGTGCCATACAGCTATCTGGAAAGCCGCCATATCCCCGTGCTGTTCTACACATATGTGGTGGAAGATGTGACCTATGTGGACGACATGGGCCGGGATCCTAACGCGCTGCCCCGCTTCTACGCGATGCTGGCAGCAGGCAAGCTGCCCCAGACCAGTCAGATCAACGTAGCGGAATACGCAGAGTTTTTCGAAGGACTGCTGAAGCAGGGCCGTGATGTGCTGCATCTGGGCTTTACCTCCGGCCAATCCGGCTCCATCCACAACGCCTTTCTGGCCGCCGAGATGCTGCGAGAAAAATACCCGCATCAGAAGCTGCTGGTGGTGGATACTCTGTGCTCCTCCTCCGGCTATGGCCTGCTGGTAGATACGGTGGCCGATCTGCGGGACGCGGGCGTTTCCATCGAAGATGCCTATCAGTGGACGCTGGACAACCGCAATAAGGTCCACCATCAGTTTTTCTCCACCGATATGACCCAGTTCCGCCGTACCGGGCGTGTATCCGGCGCGGCCGCCGCCATCGCCACCGTGCTGAATATCTGCCCCATCATGCGGCTGGACAGCAAGGGGGCGATCAAAGCCTATGATAAGGTCCGTGGCAAGCACAAGGCCATCCAGGTAACTGTGGATACGATGGAGCAGCACGCCCAAGGCGGCCGCGACTATGACCAGCGGTGCTGGATCTGCCATTCCCAGTGTCCCGATCTGGCGCAGCAGCTGGCAGAGCAACTGGAAAGTCGGTTCCCGCGTCTGAAAGGAACGATCCGCATCTGCGACATCGGCACCATCATCGGCAGTCATGCCGGCCCCGGCACGGTAGCCGTATTCTTCTACGGCGATGAACGACCGGAAATGGAGTAAGCGAACCTGGCACAATATCCATCCCATCGCCCGGCGCTTCACAAATTGCGTGCGGTGGGCGATGGACGGTCAAGACCATACATAAAGCAAGGAACGGTACAGCGTCAGCCCGTACCGTTCCTTGCTTTATGTATTCCGCAGCTTACTTGACCTGCAAGCGATTCTCGCTGGACCAGCTGGTGATGTCCAGATTCCTGTACTGCTTGCGCAGGCGAGCCAGCTCCTCACTCTCGCCGCCCAGCGCGGTGATGCGGTTCACCATCGCCAGATCCGCGGCGGACATAGGCTCTTCCTTATTTGCGCCGCAGGCGTTGCAGCGATAGACCTTTCCATCATATGCGACATCACTGCTGCCGCAAACCGCGCAGCGAATCGTCTTAGTTACCAGTGCCATAGTATTGTACCTCCTTATTGTTTGTATCATTCTTTCGACTGTACTTATCTTATCACAACTTTAACTATTTGTAAAACGCATAATTGTACTTGCATGTATGAAAAAAAGTATGATATACTAATGATACCATCGATCGACAAGGGCAGACACGGTTTTGACGGGCGGAAATGCGCCCATACCGCGTCAAGCC
>SAMEA104315427__coassemble_1111_pt1 | contig 15130 bp, 14 predicted proteins | sample SAMEA104315427__metabat2_low_PE_034 | metagenome-assembled genome bin SAMEA104315427 (sample SAMEA104315427) | gut metagenome | biome: Monkey gut; feature: monkey-associated habitat; material: faeces | place: China | collected 2013 | reverse complement strand
ATCATCATCCCACAGCAGTTCATCCTCCCATGGTTCCACGACAGCTTCACCTCCCGAAAAAATATTTTTCTTTTTCTCAAAAAAACAGTTCCGATTTACACCCCGTTTTTCTCCTATTAGTGAAAGAGTAATCTAAACGCAAGTTACTAAGGTTACTTTCTTAAAACACAGAGGAAAGAAAGGAGAAACAAGTATGGAAAATCAGCGCAAAGACGCAGTTGGCTTACAGCCAACGGAACCGGATTTATTATATCAAAAACCAGCAAATTACGCAAGGAGGAAGCCTATGGAGCAAACGCAACAGGAACAGTTCATCATTCGGCGCATCGGCGGCACCACCTATAAGGTCAGGGTCGCATTCAGCGAGACGGCAGCGGAGACCATGGAGGAAAAGATTCTGCGGATGATCCGCAATGAAGGGGTTACAAACGACGGCACTTATGATATAATGGAAGCACCACATATGAGCCGTCAGTCTGAAAGGAGCGCATCATGAGCGTGAAACAGACTGAAAGCAAAATTACCGCTCTCTATGAGCGGCTGTCCCGTGACGATGACAACGCCGGGGATAGCAATTCCATCGTGAATCAGAAAAAATATCTCGAAAGCTATGCCCAGCAGAGAGGTTACACCAACTGTCGGCACTATACCGACGACGGCTGGAGCGGCGGCAATTTTGAGCGGCCTGCATGGAAACAGCTTATCGCAGACATTGAGGCAGGTAAGGTTGCCCATGTGATTGTCAAGGATATGAGCCGGGCGGGGCGTGACTATCTGCAAACCGGCTTTTACACGGAGGTGTTCTTCCGTCAGCACGGTGTCCACTTTGTGGCGATTGCCAACGGTGTGGACAGCGACGACCAGAACAGCAACGAATTTGCGCCCTTTCTCAATATCATGAACGAGTGGTATCTTCGCGACCTGAGCCGCAAGCAGAAAACAGCCATTCGCGTCAAAGGGGAATCCGGCAAGCCTACCACCAACTGCGCCATCTACGGCTATAAGAAAGACCCGGAGAACAAATACCACTGGCTGATTGACGTGGAAGCGGCTGCCGTGGTGCGGCGCATCTTCCAGCTGACCATTGAGGGCAAAGGCCCCTATGACATCGCCCGCATCCTGTTTGACGATAAGATCGACACCCCTGCGGTCTACTTCGGCAAGCAGAACAAAGGCGTCTGGAAAAGCAAGGAGGAGTTCCCCAATCCGTATAATTGGAGCGGCTACATCGTCGGGCAGATTCTCTCCAAGCCGGAGTATATGGGGCATACGGTGAATTTCCGTTCCCACAAGCAGTCCTATAAGGATAAAAATGCCGTAATGAATCCCAAGGAGGATTGGCTGATCTTCGAGAACACCCATGAAGCCATCGTGGATGCAGAAACATGGGAGCTGGCGCAGAAGCTGCGGAAAACGCCACGGCGGCATGACACGCTGGGTGAGGCCAATCCCCTGACAGGACTTGTATTCTGTGCCGACTGCGGGGCAAAGATGATGAACCACCGCTCAAGAGGCGGCACGGAGAATAATCCGTATCCGTCGGATTTTTACGATTGCTCCACCTATACGCTGGCACATCAGAAACGCACCCATGCTTGCAGCGGACACTATATCCGCAGCAAGGTGCTGCGGGAACTGATTCTGGAAACCATCCGGGCTGCCAGCACCTTTGCCATCTCCGACCGGGGCGCTTTTCTGGAGAAGGTGCGCTCTGCCTCCCAACTGCGGCAGGCAGAAGCAGCCAGGGAAACCAAGCGGAAGCTGAACAAGGAGAAAAAGCGGATTTCCGAGCTGGATACCATCATCAAGAAGCTCTATGAATCCTTTGCCGTCGGACGCATTACCGGCGAGCGCTTTGACAGCCTGCTGGCGGAATATGAGGCGGAGCAGAAAGCGCTGACGGCATCCGTCTCCGAAATGGACACGCAGATGTCCGCCTTTGCCGAGGACACTGACCGTGCCAATCAGTTTCTGGAACTGGCAAGGAAGTACACGGACTTCTCCGAGCTGACCACGCCCATGATCAACGAGTTCGTGGAGAAGATCATCGTCCACGCACCGGAAAAGATCGACGGCGACCGAGTGCAGGAGGTGGAAATCTACCTGCGGTTCATTGGACGGTTTGAGCTGCCTGTCACGGAGCTGAGCGAAGAAGAAATCAAGCGGCAGGAGCAGCTCAAGAGACACCGCATTAAAAGCCGGGAAAGGTATCAGAAAATCAAGGCTGGTGAACACGCTGTCGGTCAGCCTTTCATGCTGACCTGCAAGTGCTGCGGGCAGGAATTTGCCTCCAAGCGGACAAACACCCTGTTCTGCGGCCCTAACTGCCGCGCAAAATTCTACCGGCAGGAGGCGGTGGAGAGCCGCAGCCGGGCGTGTACCTGCGAAAACTGCGGCAAGGTGTTCACCACAACGAGGTCAGATGTGAAATATTGCAGTGACGATTGTCGGTATGCAGCACAGATCAAGCGGCAGGGCGCACGGAAGAAAGCCTTGCGAGAAGCTAAGAACGAGGAAGAAGCGAAAACAGCATAAGATAAGACGCAAACGGCGGCTTGCCCCTCAATGGGCAGGCCGCCGTTTTTTGCGCAGAAATGGAGGAACAATGAATCTTTTTGAAATAGTAAAATATGGCGTAAGCTGCCGGGAGGCGGCGGAGCGGTACGGCGTGGAGGTCAACCACTGCGGCATGGCCCTTTGCCCGTTCCACAATGACCGGCACCCCAGCCTGTATGTGGCAGACGACCACTATTATTGCTTCGCCTGCGGAGAACACGGCGATGTGATCGACTTTGTAAGCAAGCTGTTCCGACTCTCGCTGTATGATGCGGCGCAGAAGCTGGCAGCGGACTTTCAGCTTACACCAGACAAGCCGCCCAGCGCAGCGGCGCTCCACGCAAAACGCATTCAGACGGAAGCACAGCAGCTCAGGGAAAACGAGCGGCTGTGCTTTTCTGTTTTATCCGATTACGCCCATGTGCTGCGGGACTGGAAGGTGCAGTATGCGCCGCAGTCACCTGACGAGCCTGTTCACGCACGGTTCGTGGAAGCCTGCCGTAACCTCGACCGGACAGAATACTACTTAGATATTCTGTGCGCCGGGGATTCCCACGAACGTGCCGAAGTAATTCAGCAGCAGATGGCGGACGAAAAGCTGGACAGGCTGCGACGGAGGTTAGAGAAAATTCACAAGGAGGAATTGGAAGATGGATATGACACCGCAGACGTGGCCTGACTGGTACGACGGCAGACACATCAATGAAGTGATGTTCTGCCAGCAATTCTTGGACAAGCACCCCATGAAATGTGTGCGTGGGCGGCTTTTCACCGTGGACGGACTGATTGAGGACGAGGGACAAATCGGCAATCTCATTCTGGAGGAAATCTCCGGAGTTCTGACCTCCGGCCTGTCCAAAGTTGTGACAAATCTGCTTGCCAGCATCAAGCTGCAAGCGTATTCGCCGCCGCTGCCCATTGAAACCGACCGCATCCATGTTGCCAACGGAACGTACTTCATGGACGGCAGCTTTACCGCCGACAAGAGCTACTGCAACAACCGGCTGACGGTCGCCTACAACCCTGACGCACCCACGCCAAAACGCTGGCTGCAATTCCTGTCAGAGCTGCTGCAACCGGAGGACATTCCCACCTTGCAGGAGTTTTTGGGTTACTGCCTGCTGCCGACCACTAAGGGGCAGAAAATGCTCATGTTGATCGGCAAGGGCGGCGAGGGCAAAAGCCGCATTGGTCTTGTCATGCGCTCGCTGCTGGGGGACAGCATGAATACCACCAGCATCCAAAAGGTGGAGAGCAACCGGTTCAGCCGTGCAGACTTGGAAAACAAGCTCCTGATGGTGGATGACGATATGGATATGAGCGCCCTGCCCAAGACCAACTATATCAAATCCATCGTCACGTCCGAGTGCAAAATGGACATGGAGCGCAAGGGCGTCCAGAGTTACCAAAGCCAGCTCTATGTCCGGTTCCTCTGCTTCGGAAACGGTGCGCTGACCGCCCTGCACGACAAGTCCGACGGTTTCTTTCGCCGCCAGATCGTGCTGACCACCAAAGACCGGCCCGCAGGCAGAGCGGACGATCCGTTTCTGGTGGACAAGCTGCTGCGTGAAAAGGAGGGGATCTTCCTCTGGTGTCTGGAGGGGCTGCACCGGCTGATCCGGAACAACTATCAGTTCAGCATTTCGGGCAAAGCCAGGGAGAACATGGAGACGGTCAAGCGCAGCAGCAACAATGTGATCGAGTTTCTGCAATCCGAGGGCTATATCCGCTTTCGGGCAGACAGCGAAGCCAGCTCCAAGGCGATCTATGAAGCCTACACAAGATGGTGCGACGATAACGCACAGAAGCCCATGTCTGCCAACCGGGTCAGCTCTGAGCTTGCACAAAATGAGCGGCTTTACAACGTGGAGGCCACCAACAATGTCCATGCCGGCGGTAAGCGGGTGCGGGGATTTGTGGGCATTGAGGTGGTCAATCCGCTGCCGTATTGAAAACGAGAAACGGACTTCAAAATTGCCGTACACGACGTACACTCTGTACGGCTGTTTTTGATTCCATCCTAAAAAACCGCTTTTGCTTGTGCGCACCGTGAAGCATTTCACGGCAGCGTGTAAAATCTGTCGCCAAATCGGCGGCCGGTACGCAAAACCGGCGTACAGAAGCGTACAGAAGGCGGGCTTGCCGTACCAAACCGTACACCGACGGCTCTATTTTGCTATTCCAAAATCAATGCTTGTGAAATCCGTGAAGATTTTTGCCGCAGGTCGAACGGACTGCACCATCCGGTGATTTACCGAAGCGCGAAGGCGCTGCACCTGACGGCGGCATATTCTGCCGCTTCGTATGTTCTCACACAGAACGATGAAGCCGATAGGGTGTTGTTATGAACAGGGCATCACGGACGGAAATCTGAGCGGATTTGTGGCACGGCAGATTTTTCACCGCAAAGCGCACACAGTTCACTTACTCAAAAACCAATATCACGAAAATATGGAGGTAAAAAGTTGATGAAATCCAATCTGAGAAATGAGATCAAGTCGTACATCGTCCGTCAGGGCATGACCATGCAGGAGGCGGTTGATCTGCTGCGGGACGAACACGGCTGGTCTGACAGCGTTTCCAACCTGTCCAATAAGCTCCAGCGGGAATCCCTGCGCTATGTCGAGGCTGTCCAGCTTGCCGACGCGCTGGGCTATGAGATCGTCTGGCAGAGGCGGAAGTGAGGAGGATGTTCACATGACGGATACGGAAAAGAAGCTGTTGCAGGCGCAGCACCGATTGGAGGAAGCACAGGCGCGGGATCGCGTCAAGGAGCGAAAAGCCCGCACTCGCAGGCTCATTCAGGAGGGTGCAATTTTGGAAAAGGTGCTGCCGGAGGTGCGAACGATGGAGCCGTCTGCGTTAGAGGGTTACCTGATGCAGAAGCTGCCGCAGCACGATTGAACTCGCTGGAAGGTCTCCGGGAAACCGGGAGCCTTCCTCTTTTTTCTCCCGAAGGGCGCACTTACTCACCACCTGTAAAACAGGCGGTGGTATGCCTGCGGCATCGTGCGCTCTCCGAGGGGGATTGCGGCTGTTGCGACATCCTCCAGACAATGCCACAGCACCTGCGGGGGTGCTGCTGTCATCGTCTGCGCGATTGGGCAAATACCGTCGCTTCAACCGACGCTATTTCTCCAACCGCCTGCGCAAACCTGCCACCGGCAGCTTTGCCGCAGAGATGGACGGGCCTCCTGCCCGTCCATTTTCTCTTTTGCGAAAGAGAAACAGAAATCAGAAAAACGGGGGTGAATGAGATATGGCGATTTACCATCTGGAGGCGAAGGTGGTAAGCCGGGGCGCAGGCCGCTCCGCCGTGGCCGCCTCCGCTTATCTGAGCTGTTCCCACCTCTACAACGATTACGACGGGGTTCAGCATGACTACACAAGAAAACAGGGGCTTGTCTGGCAGCGGGTATTTCTGCCGGAATACGCCCCACAGGAATGGCAAGACAGAGAAAAGCTCTGGAACGCCGTGGAGGAAGTCGAGACAGCCAAGGACAGCCGATTGGCTCGTGAGTTTGTTGTGGCTTTGCCAATAAAGCTGAACCGTGAAGAACAAATCGAGCTGCTGCAAGAATTTGTCCGAGAACAGTTTGTGGCGGACGGAATGTGTGCCGATGCTGCCATCCACGACACGGACGGCCACAATCCCCATGCCCACATTCTGCTGACGGTGCGCCCACTGGACGAACGGGGCAAGTGGCAGTACAAGACCGAGAAGGAATACCTCTGCATGAAAAACGGCGAGGAACGCGGTTTTACTGCCGCCGAGTTTAAGGCGGCACAGAACGAGGGCTGGGAAAAGCAATATCCCTACAAGGTCGGCAAAAAGAAGGTGTATATGACACCGTCTGCTGCCGAGGCACAGGGGCTTGTTCGGGCTGACAAGCATCCCAAAAGCACCCGGTACGGCAGACAGAATCCCATCTCTGAACGCTGGAACAGTGAGGAACAGCTTGCGGCATGGCGGGCGGCGTGGGCTGACGTGTCCAACCGCCATCTGGAACGTGCGGGACGCGAGGAACGCATTGACCACCGCAGCAACGCTGCACGGGGTCTGGATGAGATTCCTACCATCCATGAGGGTGCGGCAGCGCAGGCGTTGGAGCGCAGGGGCATTATCTCTGACCGTTGCGAACTGAACCGGCAAATCAAGGCAGACAATACGCTGCTGCGGGAGCTGAAAGCCGAAATCAAGAAGCTGGCCGCACTGGTCGCTCGTACTGTCCCCGCCATTGCGGAAGGGCTGGAAAAGCTACGCAGCCGTGTGCTGATCTTCTGCTATCAGCTCTCTCATATTCGCAACGGCAAATCGCATATTCAAAAATTCCTTGCCGTATGGAAGCCGGAGCTGGAGCGTTACACCGGTCTGGTGCAGCAAATCAAGGAAAAGAGCAAGGAACGCAAAACATTGGTTGCCGAGAAAAAGGCATTGCCAATATACCATGTGAAACGCCACAAGGCGCTGGCTGTCCGCATTGCAGAGCTGACGGAAGATTTAGAGGAACTGCGTTCCGAAAAGGCGCTTCTTTTTCAAAAACTTGAGTATGCGGAGGATGCAGGCGCAGAGGAATTCCGCAAGGATATTGCCACCATGGAGGCTGGACTGAAAAAGCTGGAGGCGCAGGAGCAAAGATACTCTGCCGAGTTGGATAAGGCGCTGGCTGAATACGCAGAGCTGAAGGCACAGGCTTCGGATTTTGATTCGGTGGAGCTGTACCAAGCACGGCAGGTCCTCCGTCCTGCGCAGGAAAAGGCAGCGGAAAGGCAGTTGGAGGAAACCTTGCAGAAGAAGCCTTCTCTTATTATGCTGCTCAGTGCCAAACAGGAAACGTCTCGCCTGCTCAGAGAGGATGCGGAGGATCGACAGGCGCGGCAGATGGTTATGCAGCGGCAGAAAAAACAGAGAACAGTTCCGCAGAATCAGTCCAGGAAAAATGAGCATTGGGTGAGATAACGTCAGGCGGCGGCTGCATCGTAGCAGCCGCCGCCCGACTTATTCGATCTCCTGCTCCAACTCGGCAAACAGATTTGACGCAAAAAACTCCTGAATCGTGATACCCAAGCCATCGCATAGCTTTTTGATGGTTGAAATCGTTGCACTGTTGTTGCGCCCGCTGACATTATTATTGACGGTCGATTGTGTGACGCCGCTTATGCTGCACAACTTATTGATGGAAATGTCCCGCTGCCTGCACAGCTCAATGATCCGCGTCCGAACTGCTTCTCCGATGTTCATGCGTATGCCCCCTTTACAAAAGAGCATATCTAAAAGCACTTGAAAAGATTAACCCTTTTGAGTTATAATTATCTCAAATGAGTTAATTCGTAATGCTTGGTGGCTGGCTTACAATTTATCCATTCGATAGATTGGAGGTCAGATTATGGACTATGGTTATGCACGAGTTTCAACAAAGGAACAGAACGAGCAGCGGCAGATTATCGCGCTCACGCAGTTTGGGCTTTCGGAAAGATGCATTTATGTGGACAAGCAATCCGGAAGAGATTTCGAGCGGCCGCAGTACCGGCGGCTGGTGCGTAAACTGAAAGACGGCGATACGCTTGTTGTCAAGAGCATCGACCGTCTGGGGAGAAACTATGGAGAAATATTGGAGCAGTGGCGCATCATCACAAAGGAAAAAGCGGCGGCGATCGTCGTTCTGGATATGCCGCTACTGGATACCAGAAAAAGCCGTGATCTGACAGGTACGCTGATTGCGGACATCGTCTTGCAGCTTCTTTCCTATGTCGCGCAGACTGAGCGCGAATTCATCCGTCAGCGGCAGGCCGAAGGTATCGCCGCTGCGAAATTACGAGGCGTTCAGTTCGGTCGAAAGCCGAAAGAAAAGCCGCCGGAGTATCCGACGGTTCTGGAAGCATGGCGTAGGAAAGAACTGTCTGCAAGAGCCGCCGCCACAAGGCTTGGCGTCACGCATAAGACATTTCAAAAATGGGCAGAACAGGACACACTCCGCTGAAAAAAGTACAGGTTACTCCCCACAGTTATTTTTTGATGTGTTCCGGTTATATGTGTCGTAAAACGTTGCATTTACGCTGTTCGTATGATAAACTTTTCTTGATAAATATTAGAAAAAATGATCTTGGTGACTGGCTACGAACCTGTACCATGATATCCATTTGCGGAAAAGCCTGCTTGGAATACACTATGAATTGGAAGAGAGGAAATGTGCATGAACCTGACCGGCTACCCGTCTATCGACAAACCTTGGCTGCAATACTATTCCGAACAAGCCATCCATGCCCCGCTGCCGGAGGGGTCGATGTACGACTATATGACTGCCTGCAATGTGGGACGATTAGATGAGCCTGCGCTCAATTACTTCGGACGGAAAATCACCCATCGCCGTATGCAGACGGAGATCGACCGCTGCGCCCGTGCGCTCGCTGCCTGCGGCGTTAAGGCAGGCGATGTGGTAAGCCTGTGCCTGCTGGCAATCCCGGAGGCGGTGTATCTGCTCTATGCCGTCAACAAGCTGGGCGCAGTGGCGAACTTCCTCGTGCTGAACGCCACGCCGCAGGAGCTGCACGAGCAGATTGTCGCGGCGAAGAGTAGGGTCGTGATCACAGTAGACCTTGCGGAGAAGCAAATCACGGAAGCGGTGAAGGATTCCTGCGCAGAGCATATCGTTTCCGTTTCATTGGCACAATCCATGCCGCCCGTCACTGCCGTCCTTTTCAGGATGAATGCAAAACCTGCACCGACCACGCCGACCCCGTGGAACAGCTTTATGGAAGCCGGAAAAAACGTTGAGGCGATCTATCCCGCCGTTGCGAAAGAAAGCGCCGCCGTGATCGAATATACCGGCGGTACTACCGGAAAGGCCAAAGGCGTCGTCATTTCCAACGGCGCGGCCAACTCTGTTGCCTTTCAGTACATCACAGCGACAAGCGTGTTGGACATTCATCCGGGGCAGCGTTTTCTGGACATCCTGCCGCCATTCCTCGCTTATGGCGTGTTCTTTGGGGTTCACACAGCTATTTGCGCAGGACTTGAAAATATCCTCTGTCCTGACCCTTCACCGGCGAATTTCCCCAATCTATTTGTCCGATTTAAGCCGCATCATTTCAGCGGTGGTCCGCTGCATATCGACGCGATGATGAAGGATAAGCGGATTCAAAAAATGAATCTCTCCTTTGTCCATACAGCGGCATATGGTGGAGATGGCATGAGCGAAGAATGGGAGCTTACGGCATCGCAATTTTTAACCGAGCGTAACGCACCGTATGGACTACTGAAGGGGTACGGTATGACGGAAGCTGCCGCTACGCTGTGTACAAAAACGCACCGTACTGACGAGATGATCCCGTTGGCCCGCAACAATGTTCGTGTCTGTGACTTGGACACGGGTGAAGAACTCCGCATCGGACAGGAGGGCGAGATTTTCTTCTCCGGCCCCAGTATCATGACGGAATATTTCCGGAATCCGTCTGAAACTGCGGAAGCCTTTTATGAGAAAGACGGTGTTCGCTGGCTTCGTACCGGTGATTTGGGGTATGTATCGGAGAATGGCGGCTTTCATATTACGGGTCGCATCAAGCGCATCCTTTGGGCGGTCGGCCCGGATAATGTGCCATTCCGAGTTTACCCTATGGAAATTGAGCGCGTGCTTTGCACACATCCAAGCGTGAAGGCGTGTGCAGTAGTTGGTCTGGCCAACGGTGAAAAAGGTTTTTTACCAATCGCATATGTTGTTCTGAAAGATGACTCGCAAGATGAGAATATCGAAAAAGATTTGGCAAAGCTGTGTGCAAAAGAGCTGCATGGTAACGCGCAGCCGTATGCCTATCGTTTCATAGACAAGCTGCCCACTACCCCGGCGGGTAAGGTAGACTTCCGCGCACTTGAGCGCATGGCCGCAGAAGAAAGCTAAATGGGCATCTCATAGGTAGGTGGAGGAAATCAATATGCCGGATAGCACCGCTTCCTTCAAAAAAATAAGCATCCTCAAACGCTTAACCATGCCGCTTTCGGAGCTTGAGGTCTATTACCGCGAACAGCGGCGATATTGGATGGGGCAGGGAAAGAAGCTGCGGCACATTCGCTCCAGAGAGGCGTTTTATCCGCTGTTCGCGATGTTCCTGAAAATTGACCGTTGCTTCCGGAAGCAAACGATCAAAATTTTAGGAGAACTCCAAAAGCACGATGGGCAGGTCATTTTTGCTTGTACACATATTGGCGGTGAGGATTTAGAGCGAATATATGAGGCACTTGGGCGTGGCTGCTGGTGGTTTGTCGGCGATCCGTGCGTATTGTATAAGGATATTTCAGGATTACTTCTACATATAAACGGAAGTATTTTTCTCGAAACGCTGGATAAAACAGACCGTCATATTGCCTATTTACGGGCAGTAGAAGTTCTGAACGGTGGCGGCTCATTGATGATTTATCCCGAAGGAGCGCGCAATGGAACCGAGAACATTCCTGTTTGGCCCCTATTCCAAGGCACAGCGAAGATGGCGATGGAAGCCCATGTGAAAATCGTGCCTGTTGGTATTGAGCAATACGATAAGCGTTTTGTTATCAAATTTGGACAAGAGCTGCATCCGGAGGATTACGATTGCGCTGCGGAACTGACGCAGACCCTGCGGGATGCACTGGCGACCTTGAAGTGGGACATCTGGGAGAGCGAAGGGCTTCAAGCCCGCAGCTCGCTTCCTGAGGACTACGGAAAGAGATTTGTTGAGGAATTTGTGCAGCGTATTTATCCATGGGATACGCTGGAATCCATTGAAGCTACCCGCTTTCACGATAAGGTCGAGATGGAGCAGCGCGAGGCTTTTTCGCATCTGGACAAGCTGATCCCCAGCAGAGAAAATGCCTTTTTATGGAGCAATAGAGATTATGAACATATTGGCAGATGAACAACTGAAAATGATGGAGGCAGGGCTTTCCGAAGAAGAATATGCCCGACGGCGGGAAGCGTTTCTCTCGCTCTATTACCGGCTGCGCAAGCGTGAAGAAGGGCGCTGGTACAGCCGCCTGTCCCTTCGCCAGCGGCAGAAGCTGCATCCGCTGATTCTGTTTGCCTACCGCGCCAAGAATAGACTGGGTGGCTTTACCCATGAGGTTCTTGGCGACCTGCGGAGTAAGACAGACCGACCTATTATCTTCGCAGTAACGCACGTCGGTAAGTTTGACATTGAGGTAGGCAGTGAGGCGATCCGCTCCCATTACTACCTGTTGTCCGGTGACTATGAGCACTTGCAGGGCATTGTGGATGCGCCGTTTCTGGCTTTGAACGGCGTGATTTATTTCAATGAAACAGTCAAGGAGGATCGACGTTCTGCCACAGATCGTATGATCGGTTTGCTGCGCGAAGGCGGCAATCTCATGTATTTCCCGGAAGGAACGTGGAACATGACGCCAAACCTGCCGGTGATCCCTTGCTATTGGGGCATTGTGGACATTGCCAAGCAGGGCGGTGCAATGATCGTTCCGGTTGCTGCGGAGCAGTACGGGAAGCATTTCAAGGTCAATATCGGTGCGAATTTTGATATCAATCGTTATGGTGACGGTGCAGCAGAGAAGTCCCGCGCCATCAAAGACTTGCGAGATACACTTGCTACCCTGAAATATGAAATTTGGGAAACGGTTCCCGCGAAACGATCTGAGATTGCCACGGACGAGTGGGAGCAGTATACCGAAGCCAGATTCCGCGAATGGCCGTATTTTAGTTTGGACTATATTGCGGGCTTGATTTACAAGCCCAAAGGCGTAACCACCCCGAAGGACGCTTTTGCTCATTTGGACAATCTAATCCCCAGCAGAGAAAACGCTTTTTTATGGAGAGATCAAATAAGAGGGAAACGGAGCAAAGAACATGAAAGAGAGAAAACTGACGGGATACCCGTCCATCGACAAGCCTTGGTTGAAGTATTATGAAGGAAAAATCAGCGGTGAAATGCTCGTGCCAGGTGGCACCGTATATGATTTTTTGTGGCAGAATAACTCAGTTCACCCGAAAGATATTGCTCTCCGATATTTCTGGCGAAAGATCGACTATCGTAAGCTTTTTTCCAAGATAGATGATGTAGAACGGGCTTTGACAGCGTATGGCGTAAAAGCCGGAGAGATTGTTACCATGGCGCTTCCATCCATTCCAGAGGTTGTATATCTATTCTACGCACTGGCCAAAATTGGAGCCATCGCAAATATGATCGATCCAAGGCTTTCGGAGGAAGAACTTCGTTGGCATATAGCAGAAGCTGGTTCAAAGGTCGTGTTTCTCCTCTCCTCTATAAAGGCAAACAGCTTGCAGTTACACGGTGTAGAAACGATAGTAATGGTTTCCCCGCTGGAATCGTTGCTACCGCTGAATCACAAGACAATTCCAACGTCTGCTGTTCGCTGGAACACGTTTCTTCGAGTCGGAAAGGGCGGTAGCGCAAGTAAAACGCCCTGCGAGGCGGAGCGCTCCGTCTTGATGACGCATACCAGTGGCACAACGGGTTATCCCAAAGGTGTTCTGCTGGCTAATAACGCCATCAATGCGTTGGCAGTGCAATATCAATGCGTAATCACGCCAAAACGAGGAGATAGCTACCTTTGCGTGATTCCACCATTTATTGCATTTGGAGTGTGCGTGGCTATTCATATGCCACTATCCCTTGGCGTCACCACAGTTCTCATTCCACAATTTAATGCGGGAGAATTTGGCAAGATTTTGAAGAAGTATAAGCCAAATCATTTCACATGTACACCGACAAATTTTGAACCGCTCTTGCAAGAAAACTCTAAAATGGATCTTGATTTCATACAGACCCCCGCTGTTGGTGGGGACTCCATGGATGAAGAATTTGAGCAAGGGGTTAATGAGTATCTGGCTGCACACGGCTGCAAACATAAGGTCGTAAAAGGATATGGCATGTCAGAAGTCGGGTCTTCAGCATGTACGTGCTGGGATGATTGTAATTCGGTCGGCAGCGTAGGTATCCCGCTGCCTCAGATGACGATCTCAATTTTTAAGCCGGGGTCGGGCGAAGAACTTCCGTACAACGATGAAGGTGAGATTTGCTTTTCCGGTCCATCCATGATGCAGGGGTATTTCAAAAATGAGAGCGCAACAAAGTCAGTATTATGGAGACATGAAGATGGGCGGCTTTGGATGCATAGCGGAGATGTCGGCTATATGACGGAAGACGGCATGCTGTTCGTCATTGACCGTATCAAGCGTTTGATTCGGGTCGATGTGGACCATTGCATTTTGCCATCAAAAATAGAACGCCCATTGAAGGAATTGATCGAAGTGAGAACTTGTGCTGTGGTCGGTTTAAATGGGGATATTTTTGCTTTCATCGTCCTGAACAAAGAGTGCGACATAGAACAGAAGACACTGATTTCACGATTTGATGAATGGCTGGCAGGGAAAATCCCGACGTTTGCAATGCCAAAGAAATATGTATTTTGCGATGCACTACCCTTGACGCCGGTTGGTAAAGTGGACTACCGGACAATGGAGCGCATGATAGCAGGAGAAATTGACAATGATTATGAATGAATTAGCCGTGTTTTTACTGCGAACAAAAGCTATTGACGATTTACCTTTAATTGTTTCGATTGTTTCGATTGTAGCTTCAATTTTGCTTACAGCAACAAAGTCAGGGGAGAAGCAAAGAAATGTCGTGCTTATAACGCTGACGGGTATTCTTTGCGTCGCATGCTTTGGGATATCGGCAATAACGATTCATTACAATAACGAGTATTCTTTGGTTCCCGATATCTATGGTATGACTTATGATGATGCGCTATCCTCTCTGCGTAATGTTGGCCTCGATGGTCGATTAGCCCTTGCATCGACGAATGAGGACTTGGCAAACGCGGATACTCGCGTCGTATGGCAATCAAAAGAAGCAGGCAGCATTATCGACAAGGGATCAAATGTAATGTTTGTCATTGATGACAATTTCGCACTGGAATCATTTCCGCTATCTGCTTTTACAACAGCGGGAGAACCCAATACCACAGGCCGTGAGTGGTATTGGGATGCAGATAAATCAGAAGAAAACTGGGAAATCAAAGTACCCATCAATCAATTTTCTGTCCAAGGAAGCACAAAGATTCTAAACGGTGTTTATAAGTACTCCGGCGCAGTATTTACACTTGACCTATATTCGACCGACATGAACAGTATATTGTCAGATATAGTTGATCAGACATGCGCACAATACGCACCTGATTTGCCAATAGCTGATATGTATTTAATCGGAAAGCTTATACCGGCAGGAGACACAAACCAGTCTGCCTTGGACAGCTTCTCTACTTCTTTGACGCACGGCATAATGATTCTACCCAAATATCTAATGGAAGGTAAATATCAATTTGCTTTCTGCTTGTGCGATCAAGATGGAAATTCTTATGAATGGAGACATACTATTATGGTTGTGTCCAATGAAGATTGGACTTCAGTAACACCGTAACATAATTGATGTGTTATGAAGGTATTTGCATGAGGCTTAGGAAGCTGACGCTTATTGCATAAACTTCGCAGAAAATATCCTTGACAAATCTCGTCTCAGAAGCGTATTCTTGAAACCTATGCGAAGCAGAACG
>SAMEA104315427__coassemble_1105_pt1 | contig 15175 bp, 19 predicted proteins | sample SAMEA104315427__metabat2_low_PE_034 | metagenome-assembled genome bin SAMEA104315427 (sample SAMEA104315427) | gut metagenome | biome: Monkey gut; feature: monkey-associated habitat; material: faeces | place: China | collected 2013 | reverse complement strand
GGCTGCGGTACGTCTCCCGCCCGCGCCGCCGCCCTGGGCGCGGGCATCGGCCTGTGCGCGGATCTGGCCCAGTCGCCGCCCCGGCTGATGATGGCGGCGGTGTGCGGCTGCGGCGCGCTGGGCGCGTCGGTGCTGCGCGGGCGGCCCCGGCTGATCCGGGCAGGAGCCTTCTGCCTGTGCGCTGTGGGTGCGGCCCTGACGCTGGACGCCGACCGGCCCTGGATGACCCTGTACGAGTCGGCGGCGGGGGCGGCGGCCTATCTGCTGCTGCGGCGGGAGTGGCTGCCCTTCGGCGGGGGCGCGGCAGAGGAGCGGAAGCCGGAGGCGGCCCCGGCCATGGCGTCCGCGGTGAAAAAGGGCGCGGCCTTCCGGGACCTGTACGACGCCATGTTCCGCTCCGGCCCGCCGGAACGGGGCGAGAACCCCTCGGTGATCTTCGACCAGGCCGCCGCGCAGGTGTGCCGGGACTGCCTGCTGGTCAAGCGCTGCTGGCAGGCGGAGTACGGCCAGACCTACAACGCCTTCAACGACGCCTGCGGCCCCATGCTGAAGCGGGGCCGGGCGGAGGCGGAGGACTTTCCCCTGTACTTCACCAGCCGGTGCCTGCACTTTCCGGCGCTGCTGGACGCGGTGAACCGGGAGGTGTACGCCTTCCGCCTGCGGCGGCAGTACCGGGCGCGGCTGGCGGATATGCGGGAGCTGGCGGAAGCGCAGTACCAGCATCTGGGCGAGGCGCTGGAGGGCGACGCCCCGGAGCCGGAGGGCGCGCTGCCCCTGCGGTGCCGGGTGGGCACGCTGCTGCGGCCCCGGGAGGGGGAGACGGCCTGCGGCGACCAGCTGGCGGTGTTCACCGCGGGGCCGATGCTGTATATGCTGCTGTCCGACGGCATGGGCAGCGGCCCGGAGGCCCACGCCGAAAGCGCCATGACGGTGCGGCTGCTGCGGCAGTTCCTGAAGGCGGGCATCCAGCCCCGGCCGGCCCTCAGGACCATCAACACGGCCCTGACCCTGCGCTGTCAGGAGCGGGGCGCGTTCACCACCATCGACCTGCTGGCGCTGGACCGGCATACCGGCGCGGCCACGCTGTATAAGTACGGCGCGGCGCCCTCCTATCTGAAAAAGGACGGCGCGGTGACCCGGCTGGACGGCGGCAGTCTGCCTGCCGGATTACAGGACGCCCGCCAGCCGCCGGAGACCACCGGCGTGCGGCTGGCGCCGGGCAGCGTGCTGGTGATGGTCAGCGACGGTGTGACCGGCGGCGGGGACGGCGACCAGTGGCTGCTGACGCTGCTGGCGGACTGGACCGGCGGCGACAGCCAGGAGCTGGCCCAGCTGATCCTGGCGGAATCCCGCCGCCACGGCGGGCTGCGGGACGACTGCGCGGCGCTGGCGCTGCGGCTTGAAAAATCCGATGAAAACCATGAAAAGCGTGTATAACGCCTGCCCCGCCGGGACATACTTCTCTCATCAGGCACGACATGGACAGCGACGCAAGGAGGGTATGGTTTTGGTAAAAGGCGTTTCCCGGCGGGTCATCGTGGTGGACAGCCCCGACCCGCAGGTATTTGAACAGGCGATCTTCATTCTCAGCGGCGACGGCGCGGGCGTCAGCCAGCAGCAGCTGGTGGACCAGGCCGTCCGCGTGGCCAAAAGCTATGCCCGGACCCATGGCGTGCCGCAGCGCGGCTTTCACATGACGCCGCCCCTGTGGATGGCGGCGGGCAGCGCCGTTATCGGGGCGGTGTGGGCCATGGTGGCCCTGCTGTAACGCCGCGGCGCTATGCAGGCTGCACAGCATGACGCTGCTTTCTTTCCACATTTTTCTCCTCACTTGGGGCGGACGAGAACTCGTCCGCCCTCTTTTTTTCTGCAAAAAGGTGTGGTATAATAGGCGGACACGCTGTCTGGATACAGACAGGATATGATGATTTCCGGAGGATATGACCCTATGAGGATCGGAAACGTGGAGGTGGCCTCCCGTCTGGCGCTGGCCCCCATGGCGGGGGTGACGGATATGGCCTTCCGCCAGATCTGCCGTGAGCTGGGAGCCGGATACTCCTGCACGGAGCTGGTCAGCGCCAAGGCGCTGTGCTATCAGGATAAGAAGAGCCGTACCCTGCTGAAAATGGCCCCCAACGAGCACCCGGCGGCGGCCCAGATCTTCGGCAGCGACATCGCCTGCATGGCGGAGGCCGCCCAGATCGCGGCGGAGGTGTCCGGCGCGGCGGTGATTGATATCAATATGGGCTGTCCCGTGGGGAAGGTGGTCTCCAACGGCGACGGCTCGGCCCTGATGAAGGACCCGGAGAAGGCCGCCCGCATCGCCGAGGCGGTGGTGAAGGCCAGCCCCGTGCCGGTGACGGTGAAGATGCGCCGGGGCTGGGACAAGGGCAGCGTCAACGCCGTGGCGCTGGCGAAAATGCTGGAGCAGGTGGGCGTGGCGGCGGTGGCCGTCCATGGCCGTACCCGCGCCCAGATGTACGGCGGTCAGGCCGACTGGGTCACCATCCGTCAGGTGAAGGAGGCAGTGTCCATCCCCGTCATCGCCAACGGCGACGTGTTTTCGGCGGAGGACTGCCTGCGGATCCTGCAATTCACCGGGGCGGACATGGCCATGGTGGGCCGGGGCTGCTTCGGCAACCCGTGGCTGTTCCAGCAGTGCGCCGCCGCGCTGGCGGGCGAACCCATCCCGCCCTTGCCGCCCCTTGGGGAGCGGTGGGATACGGCGGTGCGGCAGGTGGAGCTGGCCCGCGCCGACAAGGGGGAGCACATCGCCGTGCTGGAAGCCCGCAAGCAGCTTTGCTGGTATCTGAAGGGCGTGTCCCACGCCAACTATTATAAGGAGCAGATCGTCCGGATAAACACCATGGAGGATGTGTACCGCGTAACGGCGGGCATCAAGAGGGATTTGAGATGAAGGATCAGGAAAACATCATTGCCCGGGCGCGGCGGGGCGACGCCGACGCCTTTGAGCAGCTGGTGATCGCCTACCGGGATCCGGTGTTCCGCCTTGCCCTGCGGATGTGCGGCAATGCGGCCGACGCCGACGAGGCGGCACAGGAAGCGTTTCTGGCCGCGTGGCGGGGCCTGCCCAATTTCCGGGGCGACAGCAAATTCTCCACCTGGCTCTATCAGCTGACGACCCACGCCGCCATCGACCTGATGCGGCGGCAGAAGCGGCAGATCGCCGCCGAGGATATCACGGAGGTCAGCGCGCCGGATCCCGCCCCCGGTCCCCAGCAGCAGGCGGAGCGCGCCGAGACCCGTCAGGCCGTCCGGGACGCCCTGCTGCGGCTGACGCCGGAGTACCGGCAGATCGTGACGCTGCGGTTCCTGCAGGAGCTGAGCTACGAGGAGATCGGCGCGGCGCTGGACCTGCCCTCCGGCACCGTGAAGTCCCGGCTGAACCGGGCCAGAGCGCGGCTGAAGGAGATCCTGTCAGAAAACGGGAACCTTTTCGGCGGCGGGAACGTCATACATACAGAAAAAGGAAAGGAGGCACGGTGATGGGCCGCATGGAATACGATCCGTTTGATGAAATACTGCGGGACGCTCTGGCGTCCGACGCTGTGCCCTCCGAGGATTTCACGGGGCGGCTCATGGAGCGGGTGCGCCGCACGCCCCAGGAGCGGGTGAGGGTCCGCCCCTATAAAAAGGTGCTGGCGGCGGTGGCCGCCTGCGCGGTGATCGCCGCGGCCATCCCGCTGCTGATGCCCCGGATGGGCAGCACAGGCTTTGACGCCGCTTCCGCCGACTGCGCCGATACCGCGGCGGAGGATAATGCCGACTGCGCACCGTCGGAGCAGCTGATGATGACCGAACCTGCCGCTGACAACGGGGAAAACAACAAGCGGCTGCCCCGATCGGACGCCGACAGCGAATATATGGAGACGCTGACGCTGACGGGCGGCGACGCCCAGGCGGCGCTGGCGGCGCTGGACGCGATGGATATTCAGCCCACGGAGACCGGGGATGACCGCTGCACCTATGACCTTACCCAGCAGCAGGCGCAGGCGCTGGGCGAAAGCGTGGACGCGCTGTACGGCGTGGAGGGCGGCCTGCGGCTGACGCTGGAGGTGACGGGATGAACCGTATCACCACCCGCCGTCTGGCCGTTTCCGGCATGATCGGCGCGGCCTATGCCGTCATGGCCATCTTCGGCTCGGTGTTCGGGCTGACCTTCGGCCCCATCCAGTTCCGGTTTTCCGAGGCGCTGTGCGTCACGCCGTTTCTGTTTCCCGAGGCGGTGGGCGGCCTGTTCGTGGGCTGTCTCATCGCCAACCTGTTCAGCCCCTACGGCCTGCTGGACATCATCGTCGGCTCTCTGGCCACGCTGATCGCCGCGTGGCTCACCTCCCGGTGCCGCAGCCGGTATCTGGCGCCGCTGCCGCCGGTGGCGGTGAACATGGTGCTGGTGGGCGGCCTGCTGGCCTTTGAGCAGACCGGCTTCACCGGCGCGTTCATGGCGGCCTTCTGGTACAACGCCTGCTCGCTGGCCGTCAGCGAGGCGGCGGTGTGCTATATTCTGGGCCTTCCGCTGCTGAAAGCGCTGGAAAAAACGAAATATTTCAGGGAACTGGCAAAAAAAGATTGACTTTTTCCGTGAAGATGGTAAAATAATTAAGCTTGTGTATTATGCGCGGGCATATCCTTGCTCCCATCGGTGAATGGGGGCCATCAGTCCAGAAGGAGGTGCAAAGTATGGCTAAGATTTCCGCCAACTATGAGGTCGTTTACATCATCGACCCCGCACAGGGTGAGGAGGCTGTCGCCGCGATCGTGGCGAAGTTCCAGACTCTGGCAGAGCAGCATGCTTCCAACGTCGTCGTCGACGAGTGGGGCAAGCGTCGTCTCGCTTACGCGATCGACTACAAGACCGAAGGCTATTATGTCCTGATGTCCTTCACCAGCGCGCCGGAATTTCCCCGTGAGCTGGATCGTATCCTGGGCATTACCGAGGGTGTCATGCGTTCCATGATCGTCTGCAAGGACGAGTAAGGAGGGCGTTTCATGCTCAACAAGATCATGATCATGGGTCGCCTGACCCGTGACCCCGAGCTGCGCCGCACGCAGTCCGGGACCCCTGTCACCAGCTTCTCTCTGGCGGTGGACCGTGATTTCAAGTCCCAGTCCGGCGAGAAGGAAACGGATTTCATCGACGTGGTGGCGTGGCGCAGCACAGCTGAGTTCGTCGCCAAATACTTTGCCAAGGGCCGCATGGCCGTGGTAGAGGGCCGGCTGCAGATCCGTGACTGGCAGGATAAAGACGGCAACAAGCGCCGCAGCGCGGAGGTCGTTGCCGACAACGTCTATTTCGGAGACAGCCGGCCTGCCGGGAACGGCGGCGGCTCCTTCAGCGACGGGCCTGCCTACAGCGCTCCCGCTTACAGCGCGCCTGCCGGCGGCTTCAATCCCCCTGCGGGCGGCGACTTCGCCGAGATCGACGACGAGGACGGCGACCTGCCGTTCTGATCCCCTGTCCGGGAAACATACTACTACGATAAGGAGGACTATTCCATGGCTATGGAACGTGAAAACAGACCCGCACGCGGCGGCGTCCGCAAGCGGAAGAAGGTTTGCCAGTTCTGCGTGGATAAGTGCGAGCATATTGATTATAAGGATGCTGCCAAGCTGCGCCGCTTCATCAGCGAGCGCTCCAAGATCCTGCCTCGCCGCACCACCGGTACCTGCGCCATGCATCAGCGCCAGCTGACCGAGGCCATCAAGCGCGCCCGTCAGATCGCCCTGCTGCCCTTCGTCACCGAGTAAGACGAACCGACCTGAAAAGCTCCACCCGTCCGGGTGGGGCTTTTTTTCGCGCCTTGGGGGGACGGTCTCCCGCCGGCGCTTCGCGATTTTTTCCCCGGAGGGTTTGCCATACCGCCCAGGGTGTGCTATAATCGATGACAACCTATACAGATCGGAGGAGGACAAAATGATCTATCGCGATTTCAAGGGTGAGAAGCTGTCCATGCTGGGCTTTGGCACCATGCGCCTGCCGGTGCTGGCGGACGGACAGATCGACGCCGCCCTGACCCAGGAAATGGTGGACTATGCCCTGGCCCACGGCGTGAACTATTTCGATACGGCGTGGCCCTATATGCAGAACCGCTCCGAGACCGTGGTGGGCGCGTGCCTGAAAAAGCATCCCCGCGACAGCTTTTATCTGGCCACCAAGTTTCCCGGCCACATGACGGCGGAGACCTACGACCCCGCCGATATCTTTGAGCAGCAGCTGCAAAAGTGCCAGGTGGACTATTTTGACTTCTACCTGCTGCACAATGTGTATGAAAATTCCGTGGGCGTGTATGAAGATCCCCGGTGGGGCATCGTGGACTACTTCATCGAGCAGAAGAAGCGGGGCCGCATCCGCCATCTGGGCTTTTCCTCCCACGCGGACCTGCCCTGCCTGACGGCGTTTCTGGACCGCTATGGCGACGAGATGGCGTTCTGCCAGCTGCAATTCAACTATCTGGACTGGACGCTACAGCATGGCCAGGAGAAGTACCGCCTGCTGGAGCAGCGGAACATCCCCCTGTGGGTCATGGAGCCGGTGCGGGGCGGCAAGCTGACGTCCCTGGCGGCAGAGGACGCGGAGAAGCTGCATGCCATCCGGCCCGACGCCAGCATCGCTTCCTTCGGCTTCCGGTGGCTTCAGGGCTTTGACAACATCGCCGTGGTGCTCTCCGGCATGTCCGACATGGCCCAGATGGCGGACAACATCCGGACCTTCGACCACCTGGATCCCCTGAGCGAGACGGAGCGGCAGCTTGTGCTGGCGGCGGCGGAGCATATGAAGAACTCCGTTCCCTGTACGGCCTGCCGCTACTGCTGCGACGGCTGTCCCATGGGGCTTGATATCCCCGACCTGCTGCATAAGTACAACCAGCTGCGGATGGGCAGCGGCTCCTCGGTGAAGATGCAGCTTGACGCGCTGCCGCAGGATAAGTGGCCCGCCGCCTGCCTTGGGTGCGGCGCCTGCGCGGCGGTCTGTCCCCAGAAGATCGCCATTCCCGACGAGCTGGCCGCCTTCGCGGCGGAGCTGGACAAGATCCCCAGCTGGGCGGATGTCTGCAAGGAGCGGGCAGCGGCCGCGCGGCAGGAGATGGCCACCAGAGGGCGCTGAGAAAAAGTGATACAGGGCATCCCCGTATACGCCGGTATGCGGGGGTGCTTTTTTGCGGTCGGCGGCTTTGAAGGGGAAAGTTTTCCACAGGTTATCCACAAGGTTATCCACATTTGCCGGGAAAATCGCCGTTCTGTGGGGGAGGTTTGGTGGGGGTTTGAAAATTGCGGCTGTTGTCTGGGGTTGTGCTGCGGGCTGACGCTGGCATCACAGGGAAGCGGGCCATGCATTTGCATCCGCAGCATCGTCGTCGGCGGCCCGATGTTTGGCCCAGCGCTTCTCCGCCGCCCTGCGCCGCTGCTCCACCGTGCGGTAGTACCGTTCGTCGTCCCGCCGCAGACTCGGCTGGATAAAGCCCCAGGCATAGTTGAGGGCGGGGTTCCGGAAGGCGGGGGCCTCTCCGTCCCGGGCATAGGCGAAAATGGCCATCAGCAGCTCATAGGCGTCCTCCATGGGCATCTGCTCGATCACGGCGCAGGTGTCGAAATACAGCATCACGCCGGGCTTTGTCTTTTCCTTCATCCTGATATCCTCCTGTTCCGGGGGAGAAAGCCCCCTTTACCCTTGGGGGAAAATTTGCCGGTTGTTGCCCTTTTTGATGCAATAAAATAAAAAAACAGCCCTTATCATAAAGAGCTGTTTTCTGTGGCCGCCGGGGAGCATGTCCGGCGCATGCGCGTCTCCGCCCAGTCGCTGAGCTGCTCCAGGATAGGCAGCAGGGCGCGGCAATCCTCCGTGGGGCTGTACTCCACCCGCACCGGCACCTCCGGATACACCGTGCGCACCACCAGACCGTCCGCCTCCAGCTCCCGCAGGGAGGAGGCCAGCACCGTATTGCTGATGCCGTCCAGCTTCTGCCGCAGGGCGTTGTACCGCAGCGCCCCGGCGTTGGTCAGGGCGCAGACGATCTGCACCTTCCATTTGCCGCCGATGACACCCATGGCGCAGTGCAGCGGACATTTCTCCATACAGGGGCAATCGTAGTGGGACATGGTAAGCTCCTCCTGACCTTGTTATGAAAATCTGCGTTCTTGCGTTTTCCATCTGTCGTGCTATGATTATAGCAGGTAAGAAAAAAGGAGTAAATAGTCAAAATGAACATCTATCTTCAGGGCCTGACCATGGGCCTTGCCTATGTGGCCCCCATCGGGCTGCAAAACCTGTTTGTCATCAACTCGGCCCTGACCCAGAAGCGCAGCCGGGTGTATCTGACGGCGCTGATCGTGATCTTCTGGGATATCTCGCTGGGCGTGAGCTGCTTCCTGGGCGCGGGCGCGCTGATGCAGGCGCTGCCCTGGCTGCAAAAGGTCATTCTGGCGGTGGGCAGCCTGATCGTCATCTGGATCGGCATCGGGCTTCTGCGCGCCAAAGCGAGCCTGGAGGGCGGAAAGGACGTGAACGTACCCGTCTGGCGGCTGATCACCAGCGCCTTTGTGGTGACGTGGCTGAACCCCCAGGCCATTATCGACGGCACCATGATGCTGGGGGCCTTCCGGGCCAGCATCCCCGCCGGAACAGACGTGTCCTTCATCTGCGGCTTCGGCTCCGCCTCCGTCCTGTGGTTCCTGACGCTGTCCACCGTGGTCTCCCTGCTGGGCAGCAGGTTCAACGAAAAGGTGCTGAACATCATCAACCGGATCTGCGGCGCGGTGATCGTGTTCTACGGGCTGAAGCTGGCGTGGAGCTTCGCCAGAATGATGGGCTGGATCGGCTGAGAGGTTTGGCGGATATTCTGACGAAAAAAGCGGGAAAAGTTCTTGCATATTTCCCAAATCGTGATATGATATCCCATACCTGCGCCCCCTGCGGCGTGATTTGAAAGCGAGGAATGAGATATGACATATCAGGAGATCCTTGACCGCTCCCGTGATCAGATCGGGCCTTACTGCAAATCCTGCAAGATCTGCAACGGTATGGCCTGCAAGAACACCGTCCCCGGCCCCGGCGCCAAGGGACTGGGCACCGGCTTTATCCGCAACTATCAGAAGTGGCAGGAGCTGTGCGTCAATATGGACACCATCTGCGAGAACGGCCCGGCGGACACCACCTTTGACTTCTTCGGTCATCAGCTGACCATCCCTGTGATGGCCGGCCCCGTGGGCGCGATGCAGCTGCATTACGGCGACAAGTACGACGACCTGACCTATAACGACCTGCTGGTGTCCGCCTGCGCGAAGGCCGGCATCCTGGCCTTCACCGGCGACGGCACCAACCCCGCCGTGATGGAGGGCGCCGTCAGGGCCATCGCCCACGCCGGCGGCGCGGGCGTCACCACCGTCAAGCCCTGGAATCAGGAGCTGGTGATGCGGAAGCTGGACATGGCCAAAAAGAGCGGCGCGTGGGCCATCGCCATGGATATCGACGGCGCGGGCCTTCCCTTCCTGAAGAACCTGACGCCGCCTGCCGGCAGCAAAACGGTGGAACAGCTGAAGGAGATCGCTGACTACGCCGGCGTACCCTTCATCCTGAAGGGCATCATGACCGTGAAGGGCGCGGAAAAGGCCGTGAAGGCCGGGGCGAAGGCCATCGTCGTGTCCAACCACGGCGGTCGGGTGTTGGATCAGTGTCCCGCCACGGCAGAGGTGCTGCCGGAGATCGTGGACGCGGTGGGCAAGGACGTGATGGTGCTGGTAGACGGCGGCATCCGTACCGGCATGGACGTGTTCAAGGCGCTGGCCCTGGGAGCCAGGGGCGTGCTGGTGGCCCGCCCCTTCGTGAACATGGTGTACGGCGGCGGCGAGGAAGGCCCCGCGGTGCTGGTGGCCAAGCTGAAGGCCGAGCTGGAGGACACCATGCTGATGTGCGGCGCCCACTCTCTGGCGGAGATCGACCGGAGCATGGTGCGCTGAGAGCGGCGATACGGCAATATGGAAAAAAGGACGGTGCGGCGCACCGTCCTTTTTTGACTGCGTTTTCGCGGCGGTATCAGGGAGCCGCCCGGCGCTTCAGACTCGCGATGCCGCGGCAGGCCAGAAAGACCAGCAGATTCACGATCACCACCGACGCGCCCACCGGCGTTCCCAGCAGGTAGGAGGCCGTCAGCCCCGCGCAGAAGGAGATCACGCTGACGCAGCCGGCGCAGATCACCACGCCCCGGAAGCTTTTCAGCACCCCCATGGCGCTCAGCGCCGGGAAGATCACCAGACTGGAGATCAGCATGGCGCCCATCATCCGCATGCCCAGCACGATGGTCAGGGCCGTCAGCACGCTTAGCAGCGTGTTGTAAAGCCCCACCCTCACGCCAGTGGCCCGGGAGAAGCTCTCGTCAAAGGTGATGGCGAACAGCCGGTGATAGAACAGCACGAACAGCGCCAGCACCGCCGCGCTCAGCCCCACGCTCAGGGCTACGTCGGAACGGTCCATGGCCAGGATGGAGCCGAACATATAGCTGTCCACATCGGTGGTCATGCCGGTGGTCAGGGAGGTGACGATGATGCCCGCCGCCAGCGCCGAGGCGGAGGTGACGGCAATGGCGGCATCCGCCCCCATGCGGCTGCGCTCCGTCATCCGCAGCAGGCACAGCGCCGCGACGATCACCACCGGGATGGACACCGGCAGGGGCGACCAGCCGCAGGCCAGCGCCACGCTCAGCGCGCCGAAGGACACATGGCTCAGCCCGTCGCCGATCATGGAGTACCGCTTCAGCACCAGCGGCACGCCCAGCAGCGCCGCGCACAGCGACACCAGGATCCCCACCACGAAGGCCCGCAGGATAAAGGGATAGGAAAACATTTCCAGCAGCAGGCTCATGGGCGCTCACCTCCGAATTTTTCGCCGTAGGGCGAGGAAAGATACGCCGCCGTCGTGCCGTAAAACCAGCCCCGCTGCCCCGCGTGGAGGATGTGACCGGCGTATTTCAGGGCGTTTTGCAGGTCGTGGGTCACCATGACGATGGCGATGCCCTCGGTACGGTTCAGGTACGCCAGCGTGCGGTACATGTCGTGGGCGGCCTCCGGGTCAAGACCCGTCACCGGCTCGTCCAGGATCAGCAGCTCCCCTGCGGCGCACAGCGCCCGGGACAGCAGCACCCGCTGCTGCTGCCCGCCGGACAGCTCCCGGTAGCAGCGGTCCTTCAGCTCCAGCACGCCCAGCTTGCCCATGTTCATCAGGGCCTTGGACTTCTCGGCGGCGGTGTAGAAGAACCGCCCCTTCCGGGCGCTGAGGAAGCCTGACAGCACCACCTCATACACCGTGGCGGGGAAGTCCCGCTGGGCGCGGGTCTGCTGGGGCAGATACCCGATGGCCCCGGCCCGGAGAGACCTGTCCAGCGCGATCCGACCCTCCATGGGCTTCAAAAGGCCCAGCAGGCCCTTCAGCAGCGTGGATTTGCCGCTGCCGTTCTCGCCTACGATGCACAGATAGTCGCCGCTGTACACCTGAAAATTCAAATGACTGCTGATGGCCTTCCCCTCGTAGCCGAGGGTCACGTCGTGGCAGTCGATCAGCAGTTTTTTCTCGTGGTTCATTGCAGTCCCTCCCGCAAAGCCTCCGCGTTCCCCGCCATGAGACTGAGATAGGTGGCGCCGCCGTCAAACTCCGCCCGTGACACCGTCTGGCAGGAGTGGAAGGTCAGCACCCGCGCGCCGGTGGTCTCGGCAATGGCGTTGGCCACCTTCCGGCTGCTCAATTCAATGGTATACACCACGGGGATGCGCTGGGCCTCCACCGTGTCGATGAGATATTTCAGCGTGGCCAGCGACGGCTCTGTGTCGCTGGCGCAGCCGTGGAAGGCGGCCCGGTAGTCCAGACCGTACTCCTTGCAGAAGTACAGCAGGGGGAACCGGTCGCCGAACACCAGCAGGCGGCGCTGCCCGGCGTCCACGATGTCCCGGAAGGTCTGATCCAGCTCGTCCAGCTGCGCCAGATAGTCTGTCAGCCGCGCCTGATAGCCCTCCCGATGGGCCGGGTCCGCCTGACACAGCGCGTCGCAGATGGCCTGACACAGGGCCTTTGCCAGCACGGGGGACGTCCACACATGCTCGTCATATCCGATGCCGCCGTCGTGGTCGTCCTCCTCGTGGTCGTGGTCATGGTCGTGATCGTGGTCGTGATCGTGGTCGCCGTGGTCGTGATCGTGGGATTCGCCGCCCTCCATGCCCTCGGTCCACTCCTCCGCCAGCGCCGACACCTGGGACATCAGGGGCAGCGTCACGGCGATGTTCTCTCCGGCAGCGGACAGGATGTCGTCCACCCACTGCTCGCTTTCACCGCCGTTATAGAGGAACACGTCGGCCCGGGACAGGGTGATCACGTCCAGGGGCGTGGGCTCGAAGCTGTGGGTCTCCTTTCCGGCGGCCACCAGCAGCGTCACGTCCACGTCGCCGCCGCCGATCTGCCGGGCAAAGTCGTAGTAGGGGAAGAGGGAGCACACCACCCGCAGCCGGCCGTCGCTGCCGGTCTGCTCCGGGCCGCAGCCGGTCAGGGAGACCGCCATCGCCAGCGCCAGCAGCGCCGCGAGGAGCCGCTTCTTCATGGCGTGTCCTCCTTGCTGCATTGCTCGCACAGACCGTAAAACAGGGTGCGCCGCGGGTCGACGCGGAAGTGGTGCTCCTGCTCCAGATGGCGGTACAGCGCCCCCAGATGGGCGCAGTCCAGATGCCGGATCGCGCCGCATTTCTCGCACTTCAGCAGAAAGCAGCTGCCCTCGTCGTGGGCGGTGCAGTACTGGTAGTAGGCCCCTTCGTCGGTGACGACCTTGTGGACCAGCCCCTGCTGGGCCAGCCGCTCCAGCTGCCGGTATACGGTGGTCAGGCCCACGGACTGCCCCTGGGCGTGGAGCTGCTGGGCCAGCTCCGCGGCGGTGGCGCAGCCCTCCGGACTGTGCCGGACGCCCTCCAGCACCGCCTGCTGCTGCCGGGTCATATAGGTAACGGACATAGGTCTCGCCTCCAAAATGAAAATGAAAACCGATTTCAAATTATAACAGGTCCTGCCGGAATGTCAATCCCCGTTTTCCGGAGAGCGCATTCTCGAAATATATGAAATCTTAACATCATACCGTTAAGAACTTAACACAAATCAGGGTGTTTCTTTACGGGAAAATGGCGGTAACGCGGCGAAATTTGTTGCGGAATATTCTGATATAGACAGGAAATGCGCCGATTTCGAAGCTGTGCAGTGACGCTTTGGGGTGTTACTATGGCGTTAACAAATTGTTAAAATAGTAGATTATGATGCTAAAATTTTATAAATATTCCTAATTGCGGCACAGCGCCAAATCCTGTATACTTTTTAATAACCTGATGAAAGCTATGCTGTTATCGGGCCGCCGCTTCCCCAAGGAAGGTTCCGGACGCGGCGCACGTTTCCCAACAGGGAAGCGAATAAAAATAAGGAGAGAAAACAATGGAAGAAAGAAAAGGCTTTGGATCCAATTTTGGATTCCTGATGGCTGCTGTCGGCTCCGCGGTGGGCCTGGGCAACATCTGGGGCTTCCCCAATAAGATGGGCGCCTGCGGCGGCGCAACGTTCCTTCTGATCTATCTGGTGCTGGCGGTCTGCTGCGGCTTCATCGTCATGGTGGGCGAGCTGGCCCTGGGCCGTAAGACCGGTCAGGGCGCTGTGGGCGCATACAAGGTCCTCAGCAAGAAGTTCAGCTGGATGGGCTGGCTGGGCATCCTGTCCGCGTTCTTCATCCTGTTCTTCTACTGCGCGCTGGGCGGCTACTGCATCAAGTACACCGTCCTGAACGTGGGCGATCTGTTCGGCGCCGGCTTCGGCTCCAACGGCATGAACGGCGCGGAGATCTTCGGCGCCTTCATGGGCAATCCCGCTGAGGCCATCATCTACGGCCTGATCTTCGTGGCCCTGACCATGCTGATCGTCATGGGCGGCGTCGGCGGCGGTATCGAAAAGGTCTGCTCCATCGGCATGCCCGCCCTGTTTGTGGCGCTGCTGATCTGCATTATCCGCGCCTGCACCCTGCCTGGCGCTGTGGATGGCCTGAAGTACATGTTCGTTCCCGGCTGGTCTGTTGCCCAGGGTATCGTGGAGCAGCCCAACTTCTTCGAAGTTCTTTCCACCGCCGGTGGTCAGATGTTCTTCTCCCTGTCTCTGGGTATGGGCGCTATGATCACCTACGGTTCCTATCTGGATAAGAAGGAGAACCTGGAAAAGAACGCCATCCTCATCGTTGTCATGGATACGCTGGTAGCCCTGATGGCTGGTCTGTGCGTGATCCCCGGCCGTTTCGCCCTGGATCCCGAGGGCGCGCTGGGCGGCCCGTCCCTGCTGTTCATCACCATGCAGAACGTGTTCCACAACATGGGCGCTGTCGGCCCCATCTTCGGTATCCTGTTCTATCTGCTGGTGGTCTTCGCCGCCATCTCCTCCTCCATCTCCCTGCTGGAGGTCATCGTGGCTCACTTCGTCGATAAGGCCCGTGCTGAGGGTAAGGGCGACAAGCGTAAGAGCTACAGCCTGATCGCCGCCGCGCTGGTGGGCCTGGGCTGCATCCTGGTGTGCGCCGACTGCCTGGGCGGCGCTGGCATCGCGCCGGCAGACCTGCTGGGCATCGAGAATCCCCAGACTTGGGCAGCCGACTGGCTGGACTTCTGGGATATGCTGTCTGAGGGCGTTATGATGCCTCTGGGCGCGCTGCTGATGTCCCTGATGATCGGCTGGGAGATCGGTCCCGAGGTGGTCAAGGAGGAGTGTGAGCAGCAGGGACAGAAGTTCAACGCCTATGGCTTCTTCAAGGTCTGCACCAAGGTCATCACTCCCCTGTGCATGCTGCTGATCCTGTACGGCCAGCTGCAATCTTTCTTCAACTTCTAAAAAATTTGGAAGCCTGAGAAAAATTTTACATCAAAACGGTGCCGGAGCAGATGCTCCGGCACCGTTTTTGCGTCTTTTTATCATGTAAAAATGCGGAAACGACGGATTCTGCACAAAATGTGAACAATTTGTGAAATAAATCAAATTGTTAGTTAAAAACTTGTTAAAAGAACTGAAAAAATGTCAAGAACTTGACAATGGCATTAAGAAGCTATAAAATGAGACCACCATAAATCATGAGGAGGTAAATCTCATAATGGAAAAGAAAAGCAC
>SAMEA104315427__coassemble_1102_pt1 | contig 15244 bp, 16 predicted proteins | sample SAMEA104315427__metabat2_low_PE_034 | metagenome-assembled genome bin SAMEA104315427 (sample SAMEA104315427) | gut metagenome | biome: Monkey gut; feature: monkey-associated habitat; material: faeces | place: China | collected 2013 | reverse complement strand
CGACACCCGGAACCACAATCCGGTGCTCTAACCAACTGAGCTACACCCACCACATGGACATCCACATGGGATCAGCTGACAACATAGAAAAATGGCACGCCAGAAGGGACTCGAACCCCTGGCCTACTGCTTAGAAGGCAGTTGCTCTATCCAACTGAGCTACTGGCGCATAGTGACAAGTTGGAGCGGGTGACGGGAATCGAACCCGCATCCCCAGCTTGGAAGGCTGGTGCCCTGGCCATTGTGCTACACCCGCATGGGCCCTCCGCAGAAATCGTCAGCTTTGTTATATTAGCACACTGCACACCGGTATGTCAAGGTAAAAATCCGAAATTTTTCCCGTTTTCCTGATTTTGGCGGTGCCTGCCGGGGGATCAGGCCGGAAACAGCTTCCGGCCTGATCGCGTTTCTGCCCGCGGGGCTGCCGCGCTACCGCGTGAAGGCCAGAAGATTGCGGATATTCAGCGCGATCATCACGATCATCAATACGATAAAGAGCTGGTCGACGGACCTGCCGGTCAGCTTTTTGTTGATCCTGCGGCCACAGATGCCGCCGCAGATACCGCCCGCGGCCATCAGCGCCAGCATCGACAGTGACACTGACGGTATGCTGCCTGCGGCGAAGCTGTATAGCAGACTGGCGATTTGCGAAAAAAGAATGATATAGAGCGAATTTTCAGCCGCTGTCTTGGCGTCCATGGAGAAAAAGTAAAAAAGCACCACCAGATTTATCGGCCCTCCACCGATGCCGAGAAAGGAGGAGAGAAGGCCCAGAAGAAGGCCGATCAGCAGACAGACGCCCCGATTATTGATCAGATGCGTCTTTATTCTGCGCTTTTCCAGCGTATAGAGCAGTGTTGCCGCGGTCAGCAGCAGCAGGCAGAGTGTCTGTATGGCGCCGACACGGTCCGGATCCGAGGACCCGGACAACAGCATCTGAAAGAGCAGCTTACCCAATATTCCGCCGGCCGCCGCTCCCAGTGCCAGCGGTACGCCGACACGCAGCTCGAGACGGGAATCCTTCCCCAGCCGGGAGCGCCCGACCGAATACGCCGTCATCGCAAGGACGGTGCAGCCGGAAAGAAAATTGATGGAGGCCGGATCCATGCCGCTGACGGCATCCAGCACCGGCTTGATGATCACGCCGCCGCCGATGCCGCAGATCGCGCCGATGATACAGGCAAAAAAACAGACCAGAAAGATCAACATCGTTCGTTCAATTCCATTCCAGCTGAAGCAGCAGCTCCTCTGTAAGCGGAGTCAGCAGGTCCAGATCCCACAGCATTTGTAGGATCGTGTAGCGGGCGCGTACCTCCTTGCCATAAAGCAGCGTATCGCGCAGCAGCGCTTTGTCCACACCGATCTCTGACGGCAGACACGGGGATTCCAGCGACCGCAGCAGCGCCATTACCGTTTCTGAAGCGGGCAGCGCCGCCAGCAGCGCGTCGATCTTGTTCCACTGCGTTTCCATTACATCGATTCGCGCCAGTCGGGCCGCGGTATTATTTTTCTGCGCCGTCATCTCCATGTCGATAACGCCCTGGGCGGCAGGGCCGTAGGCCTGATGGATCGCCTGCTCCCACGCGGCGGGGTCATACGCTTCCGCCGCCAGTCGGGCACGGTCAAAGTCTATTTTTTCACGGCGCAGCGCTTCCACGAGCTTTAGTATCAAAACTGTACCGACACCGACCTGTGTTCCGTGGGGCGCAGGCTTCTTTCCCGCCTGCTCAAATCTCATTTCCCAGAAATGGGACAGGTGATGCTCACAGCCGGAGGCGGGGCGGGAATTGCCGTACAGGCTCATGGCGACACCGGTAAGGACCAGCCCCTCCATAATGCGGCCCAAAGCTTCCGGATCACGGGTTTGGGCTTTATCCGCCACACGCAGCACATCGTTCACGCACCGCTCCACCAGCTCCACAATGTTTTCGCAGTAGTGTTCGCCGTTGATGAGCCGTGAAAGCTTCCAATCGCACAGGCAAGTAGACTTCCCCAGCAGATCGCCCAGCCCGGCGGCAATCATGCGGTAAGGCGCGCCCTTAAGGATCTCTGTGTCGCCGATGATCGCGGAGGGCGTCTGGGCCTCAATGCTGGTTTTCAGATCGTTTATATTCAATACTGCCAGGCTGGAGGCGAAGCCGTCCATAGGCGCCGCCGTGGCTACCGTGAAAAACGGCCTGTGCGTCCGAAAGCTGAAATACCGCGTCATGTCGTTGATCGCGCCGGTTCCCACAGCTACGCACAGGTCACAATCATCCGGCATATTGATAAGCAGTTCCCCCAGCGTAGCCTCATCAAATCCGGAATGACGAAGTACCACAATGCTGGCTTTCACACCGGCAGACCGCAGAAGCGTCATACACCGTTTCCCGGCAATGTCATACGTAATGGGATCGCTGATCAGATAGAGGCTGTGGCACCCCTGCTTCTCTGCGATCGTCGGCAGCTCCGGAAGCACATCCTTCCCTATACGCACATCCTTGAGCGGCGCATAGTGTTCCCGCCCGCAGTCGCAGGTGAAGTGCCGGTCCAGATACATATCCAATTTCTGCGGTGTTTTCGGCATTTTCATATTGATGGAGACCTCCTGACCCCAAAAAAGCGCGCACAAAGCACACCCCGTATAAGCACGACGCCCCACAGGGTGGTTTCTGTGTATTTGCGTTAAATCTGTTTCAGACTGCGGCGGTGTCTGTCACAGCCTGCGATAGTCCTCCAGAAAGCGTTGGCGTATCTCCGGCGTATCCGGAATGCCCCCGTCCCACAGCGCTTCGATAACGCCGCCCAGAACAGGCGGGACTTCGGCCCGGATCAGGTTCGCAAAGGGAGACGCTTCCTGCTGCAAGGCTTCAGCGTATTCCGGGAAAGCCGCAAAGATGCCGCCGCCCAAAACGCCGTTAAACGGCCCCTGAAAATATTTTTCTGCGGCATAGGTCAACTCCGCAAGGGAATGAACGGCCTTGCGGAAGATCTCCTCCGCGATCGGGTCGCCCTCGCGCCGCGCCTGAAATACGGTCCGGGCAAAGGACGCGATGTACGGGCGGCCGCCGGCGTAAATGCCCGGGATGTTTTTTTCGGGCGGCATATGCATCAATTCTGCGATCAGGTCATACAGCAGGGTCTTTCCGCCTCTGCCGTCGACATACCGGAAGGCTGCCAGAAGCGCGTCCCGCCCGATGGCGTATCCGCTGCCGCCGGTATCGATCAGGTATCCCCATCCGCCCAGATGGATGATCTTTCCGTCAATGCGAGCGTAGAGGGAAGACCCTGTGCCGCCAACGATGCAGCATCCGTTCTGATGCCCCAGTGTGCCGGAGATCAGGTTGACCGCGTCGTCCTCAAAGCGCGTTTTCACGCCGGGAAAATGGGGCTGGATAAATTTTCCAAGGGCGCCGTCAAAATAGTCTGTCGCGGCTACGCCGCTGTATATTGCTGTCAGGACACCGCCGCGGGGCACCTCCGCCGCCAGCGCCCGAACAACAGACAGCAGATGGCTGCACGCGGCGTCAATGCCGATATCCATCGCGTTGCATCCCATTGTCAGAGAACGTGAAACGATATGGCCTGTTTCATCAAAAAGTACCGCGTCGGTTTTCGTTCCGCCGGAATCAATGGCAATATAGTAGCGCATAGCGTCTCCTTTTACTGAAAACTGTGGCTGGTCAGCTGTCCGCGTCCGCACACAGCTTCCCGGCTGCCGTCAAAAGCGGGGTCAACATATGTCCGAAACCAGTCGTCAAGATCCTGACTCAGGGTGTGGATCACCTCGCGGCAGGCAGGGTCATCAAAGCGGTTGACATCCTCGCCCGGATCATTTACCAGATCATATAGCTCGTTCGGACCGTTCGGAATCCGGACGACCAGCTTCCACTCGTGTGTGCGGATCATACGGCACGGGCCATACTCGTCAAACACCACGACAGTATCCCGCACATGCTGCTTCTCGCCGGTGAGAAGCGGCGCGAAGCTGATGCCGGGCAGGCTATCCGGTTTTACAAACGGGACACCCGCCATATCCAGGATCGTTTCATAGAAGTCATAGTGGCTCACCATCTCGTGATTGACGACACCCTGCTGCACCACACCCGGCAGCCGGAACAATGCCGGCACCTTTACGGCGGAGTCGTACATGTTTACAGGATTCGTGCCGTTGCCTTTTCCCCAGATGCCGTGATGGCCCATGCTCATACCATTGTCGCCGGTAAAAACGATGAGCGTCTCATCCAAAAGACCGTCGGCTTCCAGCGTATCCAGAATACGCCCGACCGCCGCGTCCATCGCCGTGATAGCGGCATAGTAGCCGGTCAGGCTCTCGCGGCGATGCTCCTGCCAGGTTTCCGGGATAGGACCGTAATGGGCGCCGCTGAAGCGGATCCCGTTATGCGGCTCGCTGTTCCATTGCGCCAGCGTCTTTTTGCCGTTGGCAGCCCAGGGGTGCGGGGGAACGTTGGGCGTGGAGAGGAACGGGCAGTCGCGATACATGTCGATATATTCCTTCGGGTGGTGCTCCTCCGCCCACGGAGAGTGGGGCGCCGTATAATGGACAGATAAATAGAAAGGCTTTTCCTGGTCGCGCTGCTTCAGAAAATCTATGGCGTTATCGGTGATCACATCGGTGATATACTGGTGCTCCTTCAGCTCCATTTTCCCATTTTCCAGTACGACAGGATAATAATAATTGTCACCGCCCATAGCGGTGGTCCGCCAGAAGCTGAATCCTGCCTGCGGATGAAAGCTGTCGCCCATGTGCCACTTTCCGCTGATGCCGCACTCGTATCCGCTGTCATGCAGCACTTGGGTGAACGTGCGGTGCGGCTCCAGATAACGGATGGCATAGTCTCCGCTCAGCTGGTTTTTCGGCCAACGATAATACCAGGGCGCGTTCGGATCCGTGAACGCTTTTTTCAGCGTATCGCTGAGCGCTTCATCACTGTCCAGATGTCCCTTTGCCAGCCAGTCATGAACGCCGTGCTGAGACGGGATCTTTCCTGTAAAGATAGATGCTCTTGCAGGAGAGCATACCGGAGAAACGCAGAAACAGTTGTCAAAGCGGATGCCTTCCCGCGCGATGCGGTCCAGATTCGGTGTTTTGACCTCATTGTTTCCGGCGCATCCCAAAGCCCAGGCGCCGTGGTCGTCGGTCAGGAAAAAAAGTATATTTGTTTTTTTACTCATACCACTATCTCCAAACTAGTAATCTACAGAATGTGGGCCGCAAAATCACCACCATTTGATAAGCTCTGTAACCTGATTGCGAAGCGCCACAAAGTTGGGATCAGCGATATCGCGGGGTCTTGGCAGATCGTTGGGTATCTCCGCCTTGATTTTTGTCGGCTTATTGGTGAGGACCAGGATCCTGCCGCTGAGGTATACGGCTTCCTCAATATTATGCGTAATGAAGATCACGGTGGTGCCGACCTCACGCCACAGGCGGATCAGCTCATCCTCCAGCTTGAAGCGAAGCTCGATATCCAGCTGTCCATAAGGCTCGTCCATCAGCAGGACCTCCGGCTTAACGGCAAACGCGCGGGCAATTGCCGCACGCTGAAGCATGCTGGCGGAAAGCTGCTTGGGATAATAGTCCTGAAATTTGGTCAGGCCCACCATGTCCAGAAAGTAGTCCACGCGCTCTTTGATCTCTGTTTCCGGCATCTTTTTGATCCGCAGACCAAATTCCACGTTCTGGCGGATCGTCAGCCACGGCATATTGGAATACTCCTGAAAAATGTAGGCGATGTTGTGCTTTTTCAGATCGACCGGGCTGCCGTTGATCAGGATCTCGCCGGCGGTGATGTCGTACAATTTGCTCAAGCTGTTCAAAAATGTCGTTTTACCGCAGCCAGTGGGACCGACAATGCACAGAAATTCGTTTTTCTTCACATCGAAGGAGATGTCATCCAGAACCAGCAGGTCGCCGAATTTTTTGGTCAGGTTCCTGACCTGAACTTTGTATTCATTTTCCATGTTTTTCCTCCTGCCTTATTCAACCGGATCCACAATGGACGTGATCTCCTGCCGCAAGCGCAGAAATTCCGGGTCGGTATAATCTCTGGGGCGGGGCAGGTCGATCTTGAATTCGCGCTTGATCGTAGCGGGGCAGTTGGTCATGACCAGCACACGGTCCGCAAGATACAGGGCTTCTTCGATGTTGTTGGTCACAAAGATGATGGTCCGCTTTTCCGCCTCCCAGATGCGTTCCAGCTCCTGCTGCATCAGATACCGGGTCTGTGCGTCCAGATGGCCGAAAGGCTCATCCATCAGCATGACATCAGGCTCGTTGCAGTACACGCGGGCGATGCCCACGCGCTGACGCATGCCGCCGGAGAGCTGAATGGGAAAGGATCTTTCGAATCCGCTCAGACCGACCAGGTCGATGTAGCGCTGAGCACGTTCGCGGCGCTCTTTCTTAGGTATTCCGCGCACCTTTGGGCCGTATTCGACATTCCCCATGGTGGTCAGCCACGGGAACAGCGCCGTGGTTTGATATACCAACCCACATTCGGGGCCGGGCTTTTTCTTTTCTTTTCCGTTGATATGGATCGAGCCGGTCGTTGCGCCTTCCAGTCCGGCGATGACCTTCAGAAGCGTCGTTTTGCCGCACTGACCCGGCCCGAACAGGACCAGGATCTCGTTCTTCTCCGCCTCGATGCTGATATCCTTGATCACCTGAAAGCCGCCGTCAGCGGTTTCGAATGTCTTGGAAATATGTTCGCATTGAATCACTTTACTCATGAGTCCTGTACCCGACTCCAAGCACAAAGCTTAGACTCTATTCCTCTCATAATAGTCGACAGAAGGAAGCCCACCACGCCAATGACGATGATGCCCACCATGATCTGTTTCATATCGCCGATGCTCTGTCCGGCGGTGATCATCCAGCCGATGCCGTTTGTGGAGCGCACCATTTCGGCGGCGACCACGGCGGCCCAGCTGCTGGAAATGGCGATCTGGAGACCGGTAAAAATGTAGGGAACAGCAGACGGGATCACAATGGAGGTAAAAATACGGCGGTCAGAGCACCCCAGCATTTTGGCGGCGCCGATCAGCTCCGGATCCACGGCTTTTGCGCCGGTATACACATTGATCGTCACATTGGAGAAGCCGGACACAAAGATGATAAAGTATTTTCCGCCTTCGCCAAGACCGAACCACACAATGGCGAGAGATATCCACGCCAGCGGCGGAATGGGACGGAGCAGCTCAAAAATGGGGCGGAAGATCGCCTCGATGGTCCGATTCCAGCCCATAGACAGACCCAGCAGAATACCGCTGCCAGAGGCGATGCAGAAGCCGACCAGAACACGGCGGAGACTGTTGAGCATATGGCCCCAGATGGTCATTGGGCCAACCTTACTGTGCGTAGTTTCGATCAGCCGCTGAAACACCTCCACCGGGTCCGGCATCAGCTTTCCCAGAACCGTTCCTTCGCGGGTCGCCCAATACCAAAGACACAGAAAGCACGCGATCGCCAGGGCGCCGACGCCAATGCGCGTAACATCGATTTTCTTCTTTTTCATAACGGCTCACCCCTGTTTAATAAAGATGCGCTGGAGACACTCGATGATCCATCCAAGGATGGCGCCGGTGATGCCCACCGCGATCATGCCCACCAGAATGATGTCGGGACGATATATGCCGCGCGCCTGGTTGATCATGAAGCCGAGTCCCTTTGTAGCCGCCAGAAGCTCTGCCGCGATCAGCGCGTTCCAGGAAGCGCCCAACGCCACCTTCAGTCCGGTGAAGATCATTGGCAGAGCGGTTGGGATCGCGATTTTAAACAGGAGCTGCAGATTACTGGCTCCGAAGGTTTGCCCGACCCACAGGTGGACGGGTTTCGTATTCTTGATGCCGGAATACGAGTTGATCACGCATGCAATAAAGGCGGACAGGAAAATGACCATAGCCTTGGAAAGCAGACCGATGCCGAACAGCACGATCATGACAGGAAGCCAGGCAATACCGGGAACAGGCCGCAGCAGGTCAAACAGCGGTGTAACAAAATAATCCACAGGCTTGAACCAGGCCATGGCAATACCTAGCGGGACGCCGACAACGACCCCGATAAAGTATCCGGACAAGGCAACTTTCATACTCTCCAGGGTATGGACCTGCAGTGTTGCGCCGTCTGGTTTGGTGTTTGTAAATTTATCAAAAAAGGTCTGAAACACCTTGATCGGGCTGGGCAATGTGGTAGGCGTGGTCAGATGCAGCACATCTGTGCAGACCTCCCAGATGAGCAGGAACACGAAAATGGAGCAGACGGACATCAATGTATACTTCCACTTTTGGTTCCCGGAATGTTTTAGAGTTTTGTTTTTCATTCCCGGTTCCTCTCTTATGGATTAAAATTTTTGGCATGGAGCCGATGGCTCCATGCCAAAAGGCGAGTAGCTGCAGTCGTTAACCGGCAACACGAACGGTAATGCCGATCGCATCTTCCAGAATGGAGGGATCAAAGGAGGCGGAAACGTTGGGCAAATTGGCTTCTTCGATCTGGCCGCACTCACAATAGAAGTCGCCGATACGGAGCATGGCATTGCCGAAAGCGTAATCATCCGCGCTCATATAAGCCTTGGTGATGTAATCGTTGACCTTCATTTCGTTGCGCATATCATCCTCGGAGTATTCCCGGCCGTTCTCATTAAAATACGCCATGGACACGTCATAACGGAGCGTATCGTCAGCGGCCAGCTCCTCCAGCGCCTTTTCATAGGCCTGCATGAACAGCACCAGCTCATCACGGCGGCTTTCAACGACCTCGTTGCGGGCGACCACAACGTCCGTCAGAACGGTGTCGGTGGTCTGCTCGAAGTTGCCGGCGTTGACGTAGCCTTCAGCTTCCAGCTGGAACGTATAGGGGCGGGAAGCGGCGATAGCGTCGCCCTCTCCGGAGATGAAGGCAGTCAGGTCGGTGCCGAGACCAACGTTGACGAACTCAATGTCAGACTCGCTCAGGCCGAACATACCCAGCCAGCCATCCAGATTGTACTGGGAGGAGGTACCGGTCTGTCCGAGGACGGTGATCCCCTTGATGGTATCTGCGGAGCCATAGATCGTCTGGCCATCGACTTCCATGGAATTTGCGAGAATGGGACTGTCGGGCCGGACATATACGCCCATAGCGCTGGAGATCTGACCTTCGGCCAGCATCTTGCAGGTGCCGCTGGCCAGAGAGAAGATCATAGCCAGACCGGAAACGCCCACATCGACCTCCTGGGCAGCCAGGGCTTCGTTGATGCCGGCGCCGTTGGAGAACATATAAAACTCCACATTCAGACCCAGTTCATCAAAGTAGCCCTGATCCATCGCGTACTGGGCGGGCGCGCCGATGCCAAAGGGCATCATGCCGATCTTCAGAACATCATATTCCTTTGCGGTGCCATCACCCGTAGGCGATGCGTCTGCATTGCTGGAATTGGCGCCTCCGCAGCCAACCATGGAAAACACCATGACAAGGCAGAACAAAATAGCGAGTACCTTCTTTTTCATCTGTTTCACTCCTAGTCAGTTTTTATTTATAAGGCGTATCGCCTGATAAATACAAAAATAGACGACAAATCGATTTCGCTAAGTAACAAAAAGGTTTGTTTCGAAACCATCTGATTCTTGTATACCATAAGAAGTGCACAATGTCAACATCTTTTTTACTTGATTTTCGTGAAAAATTGTGGTATTTTTTAATTAACGAAAGAGCCGGAGGTGTGGTTGCTTGGGAAATCGACGGCAAGAGATTGTTGAAATGGTCAATCGAGAAGGCGAAGTGAACTTTTCTACGCTAAAACAGCGTTTTCCGGATGTTTCGGATGTTACGCTTCGAAAGGACCTGAAGTATCTGGATGCCACCTTGCAGATCGTGCGGATCCATGGCGGCGCAAAATCTTTGCCTACCGCGATTGGCGCGGTTGATAATTTTTATACCAGATCCACAAAGCAGATCGCGGAAAAAAAGCAGATCGCGGAGAAGGCGGCGAAGCTTCTCCGCCCCAATCAGGCGCTGTTCATCGGTGCCGGTTCGACCTGTGTGGAGCTATGCAAGGCCCTGCCGGACATCCCCCTTCAGGTTTTTACCGATGGATTGGCAACGGCGCTGGAATTATCGAAGCTCCCCTGTGTGGAGGCGACGATCCTGGGGGGCGAGGTAAACACCAATGATGTGCGCTCCAGCGGGCCGAAAGTTTTTGAGGAATTAAACCACCTGCATTTTGACTTCGCGTTTCTTGGAACAGACGGCTACCGTGCGGATTATGGCTTTGTCTGCTGCTCGGCACATTCCGCGGCCCTGTTCCAGACCCTTGCGAAACGCTCGGACAAGCTGGTCGTTTTAATGGATCACAGCAAAGTGGATGCCGCCCGGGCTGCCCGGAATATTTTGCCCGGTCAGGTGAAGATCGTTATCTCTGATGGGATGCTGGACGGTTCGATCATCCGGTCCCTTTCTCAGGCTGGCGTACAGGTGCTGTGATGCGCGGGGTCTCCGCGCCGGCCGAATGTGCCGCTGCATTTCGCGGGGGACGGTGCGAAGGGAGCGCGCATTGTTTCGCTCATTGCAGCAGCGCTGCCCACCAATAAAAGAGCGGCGCGGCATCAGCCGCGTCATCCCGCTGCAATTGAAAGCTTTGCCGCTCCGGATGGTATTGTACCCCCAGCACCGGCAGCGTCTCGTGGCGTATCGCCTCTATCACGCCGTCCGCCGTCCATTGGCAGGCTGCCAGTCCTTGCCCCAACAGATTCACCGCCTGATGGTGATTACTGGTGACCTGCGGCGAGGAGCCAAGCAGCTGCTCCAGCAGACCCTCCGTCCGGGTGAGATGGATCATATCGCCTTGCGGCCGCTGATGGCCGGGGATCTGATCATGAAGCGTGCCGCCGAAATAGACATTCAGCGCCTGCATTCCCCGGCAGATCCCAAGGATCGGTCTGTGGCGGCAGATAAACGCGTTGATGACCGCCGTTTCCTGCCGGGGCAGCGCACCGAAAATGTCCCCGCCGCCCGGCAAAAGCAGCCCGCCGCATTGCCGGGCTATCGCTGTATCGGTAGAGACGATCGTTTCCAGTCCCGTCGCTGCCAATGCCGTGCGGTAAGTATCAAATACGCCTTGTCCATAGATCATGATCACAAAAATCCCCTCCCCTGCAAAATATGCGTTGCACGGCGGAGAAATGTGTGCTATACTGATTCAGTTCATATGGAGAGTTATCGAAGTGGTCATAACGGGGCTGACTCGAAATCGTGGTCGCTACTCGGTAGCTCCCTGTCCGGAATCCCTTGATTTTACGGGGTTTTTCGGGTATTCTTAACTTAATATTTTTGCTTGTTCTCCCCATCAGTTCTCCCCGTTTTCCGAGGTGCTGATGTTGAGATAAATACGGAGCGGTATCGAAGTGGTCATAACGGGACTGACTCGAAATCAGTTGAACCGCAAGGTTCCGTGGGTTCGAATCCCACCCGCTCCGCCAGAAATCACGCCAGTAGTCGGTTTTTCCGGCTGCTGGCTTTTCTTTTTCAGTTCTGTGCAAAGCCCAAGCCATTGAGCATTGCATCAGCCGAAGTCAGCTTCGAGCTGTAATCCAGATGTGCGTAAATGTTCGCCGTAGTTGAGAAGTCGCTGTGACCAAGCCATTCCTGAATCTGCTTCATGGGAACACCGTTTGCCAGAAGAAGCGAGGCACAGCTATGCCGGAGATCGTGATACCTGATCTGTCTCATTCCCTTTGCCTTGAGCAGTTTCGGAAAACTCTCTGTGACGTAGTGGGGCTTGATCAGATCGCCAATCTCATTGACACATACATACTCAAGATATTCCTTGATGTAGCTGCGTCCGCACAAGCGGCGGTTTTCCTGTTGCTCTTCTTTCAGGGCGAGAAGTCTTTCCCGCATGAAAGGAACAAGAGGCAGTGTTCTCATACTCGATTTGGTCTTTGTGGTGTCAGACGCAACCAGAACGCGCTTGCCGTCGAGATCACAGGAAGTAACCGTGTGACGGATGGTGATGGTGTTCTGGTCAAAGTCGATGGCATCCCATTTCAGACCGATTGCTTCACTCCGGCGCAGACCGTAGAACGCACCGAACAGAATCGGAAGCTCAAGTTTGCTTCCCTTTGCAGCCTCGAAAAGAGCGTTGACCTCATCGGCATCATAGAAGCTGCCGACGTAGCGGTCTTTCTTCGGACGCTCAACCTTATCCGCCGGGTTTACATCAATCAGGTCAATCTTCACTGCATACTTGAGAGCCTTGTGAATGTTGGCGTGATAATGAATGACCGAGGACGGGCTGACACGCTCAAGCTCACTCAGGTAAAACTCCTGAATGTCTTTTGCGGTCAGATTCTTGAGCGTCACTTCCTTTTCGCGGAAGTACGGTGCTACAATCTTCTTAACCGTAGTCGAGTATGAAGCGAATGTTGGGACTGCAACCGAGCTTTTGATGATGCCGAGCCACTTTTCCATATAGTCCGCGAACAGAATGTCTCCGTTCATGACCTTCGGCTCTTCGGGATTGAAATTGCGTCGTGCGTCCATCAGGATCGCTTCGGCGCGTTTTTTGTTTCCCTTCACGGTAAGCCCGGTGGAAATCCACTTGGTCTTTCTTTTTCCGAGAGAATCGGTGTAGTTCAACACGGCGTAGTAATATCCGCTTTTTTCGCGGAGATGTCCTGCTACCATAATTATCCTCCTTCTTTGTAGCAGAGACACCTACCTGATACCGTGCTTCTATTATACCAGAACCGGGTTCGAATTGGAGGACCTCTGCCGAACATTTTTTGTAAACAAATTGAGTCCAAGCATTACGCCGTGACTGCTTCTCCGCAACCGATGCAGAGAAACGTGAAAAGATGAGCCTTCGGAATACGATAGGCTCTGCCGACTTTGAGACAACAGATTTTGCCTTCCCGCAGGATGCGGTAGCCGGTCTTTGTGCTGATGTTGAGTATTTCGCACATCTGCTCAATGCTCATCACATCGGGATAGTCTTTCAGCATGAGCTTGTAGGCATCGCGCTGAGAAATGGTTGATGCGGTATTCACCCGTCTCACCTCCACAAGATTTGATTTTGCCTTATCAGCAAAAGGATAGGCAGCAGTCCTTTTTGAGTAGACTGCTGCCCATAGTTTTTGATGATAAAGCCCTTTCGGGCGTTTTCATATTGTTTATCCTTCCGGCATATTTGCAGCTCGCGCCCCTGCCGAATAGGGAATGCTGCGGACTACCAATGGTCAATCGGTATCATGGGACTCTCACCCCTCCGAGGATCGCTCCGAGCCGCCCTTTCAGAGAAAAGACGGAAGTATCATTATACCCGGCATCTGCATCGTCGCAAGCAGCCGCACCACACGGCTGTTATAGCTCTCCGGAGGTCGCTCACTCCCTTGCGGGAGGTCCTGGCGTCGGAAGCTGTGTTGCTTCGCAGAAGCGGAAAGATCCGCAGCACTGAACTATTCAGTTTTCAAGGAGCAGTGAAGAGTGATTTGCCTCTCTTCACCATCCCACGGACAAAAAAGTAGCTAATGTAAGGTATATCATCAAAATTTTTTGAAAAAGTATTTTGCTTTCTTCATGATTAGTGTCGCAGCATTGTAAACACTTTGCCGCTGCATATTGTTAGCAGCAGCATAATCAATTTTTGACTGTCCACCGATGATGCAATTCAGGTAGATGTCAAGTTGCTTCGGCGTAAGCGTTGCACGAAACTCCTTTTCTGACATCCAGAACATAACGCTTTCCTCCATGCTGGAAGAATCAATCAACCAGTATGGTTCTAAATCCTCACAACCCTCATAGCTGACATAGCTTAAGGACAGCACACTTGCCCGTTCTTCGGCTGTTTTGCCTTCAGTTCCGGAAATGGGAACTCCTTGCTTTGAGCGGCGCAGTCTTTTTTCCTCTGCGCGGAGGATTCGCATGACCTTACGGTCAACCTCTGTTACTTCACCGGTGATTTTCACGCGCACCATGCACTTTCCGTCCTCCGTAGTCCAGAGGTCGTAGTCGAACTCGATAGGGGTCTTAGGTGTTTTCATTGTTCATCCTTTCCGCTGCGCGGGAGCAGCGGGAAGGGTGAAGACAGAAAAAGAGCCGCATGACGGTGAGGTTTGAATCCCATGCCGATAAAACAGAGTAATTACACTCTGTCTCATGCGGCATTAGGATGACTTCACCTATCAGGCGGCTCCACAGCTCAGCTATGACATATATTTTATTTTAGAACAGAGGCTTGTCCTCTGGTTCTTACTTGGTACTTACTTGGCACGAGGGCGCAGTCTTCTCATGTTCAGCACATCAAAGACGGTGATCCGCCCGCATTTCTTGCACTTGGATTCTACATGACCTCTCGTGTCCTCGTAGACAGCAATGGCATTATGCTGACAATACGGACATTTCAGGTATCGAGGCTTCTGCTGGGAAATGGCAACTCTTGCCCTGTGGATTTTTTCGATCAGCTCCGGCGTCGGTTCCTGAACCCGAATGGATGCTCTCTTCATTACCACACCTCCAATGGGTCAACATACTCACTGAATGGACGGTCTACCATGTAGCCGAGCTGACGAAGGCGGATAGACGCTGTTGTCTTGGAGACACCGAACAACCGGCAGAAAAGGCGCAGCGTTAAGTGATCACCATACGAATACCTCCCCTCGTAATTGATCAGCGGCGTTTCTGCAAACCGACGCATTGCCAGGTCAACCTCTTTTTGAGGAAGCAGGATCGCCGCGCCCAAGACATTTGCTTGCCACTCGTTCCAGTCCTCGCGGGTTTTCAGCTCTCGCGGTGTATAAGCAGTCCGTGCGGAATATCTCATTTCGCAGGATGCCTTTACCTCTTCCGATTCCAGTTGGAAGAGAATCTGATGGGCGCACTCGTGGGCAAGGGTAAATCTGCGCTTGGCGCAGAGCCGCTGCACGTTGCCGGATAGAATGAAGCTCTCGTCCAAGATGACCTGATTACGCTTCAAAGCCAGTGTGCGCGTAATACCAAGTTCCGTGATCTTGTACTCAGTGTCGGCATAGGCAGTGACACCGCAGATGCTTCCGTCCGGCGAGAGACGGGCGAATGATACGCGAAGACCGAGATAATTCTTTGCAAACTGATCAATGGGCGTTGGCAAAGCTGATCGGTCGGGCTTGTCCGCCTCATCCCCGAAAAAGAACCGATTGAAGTCCTTTGTTGTTGAGGCTGCAATTTCTTCAAGTTGGCGCTGGGATAAAATCATGAGCAGTTGTCCTCCTTTGCTTCGACGAACCACTT
>SAMEA104315427__coassemble_1077_pt1 | contig 15535 bp, 19 predicted proteins | sample SAMEA104315427__metabat2_low_PE_034 | metagenome-assembled genome bin SAMEA104315427 (sample SAMEA104315427) | gut metagenome | biome: Monkey gut; feature: monkey-associated habitat; material: faeces | place: China | collected 2013 | reverse complement strand
GTGTAGCACAGCCCTTGGAGAGGGGCTTTAATAACTACTACTCTATAATACAAGGTAGCCCTCTTTGAGTTCCAATCAGAAAATATCAATTATGAAATTATGACGAAAGTCAACGGATTTTGTAAACGCAAAGGACATATGCTTTCCCGCATTCTGGTACGTTTTCCCTTAAAATGTCCCTCAAATTACGGGGACGCGACGGTTTATTAAGGGAAAACTAATTCCATCCAAAATAGCAGCGCTGCGTCAGCAGGCGTTACATGATCCTCGAAATCTGCATTGTATTCCTGCGATAACTACTAACGGATATATGAGGCAACTCTTGCGGGAAAGACAATTTTGTGGTTTTATATTTATAGGCATAGAGAGAAGACGGAATACTATATCCGCGAGTTCGGCGCAAGCCATGCGGGTTCCTATGATCCTTTCCGGCTGGTGATTTGGGAGGATGCCGCACAAGAGCTGATTGATTACTTTGAAAGGGGCAACTGACATGGATAAAGAGCGTATGGCAGAATTAGAAGAAATCGAAGCCCATGGTGCTGAGAACGGCTGGGTTGCACCAATGACAGAGGAAGACAAGGAGTTCTTTGCATATTTCCGCTCGGTGTTTAAGCGTTACAATATTTCGCCCTCAACGGCAACACAGTTAGAGTATGATTTTGTGACGCGAGTTGCGGAGAGCGAGTTCTATCTCCAGAAGCCAAATGCGCGAGAGTATTCTTTGCCTATAGCGATGCAAATTCTGCGCCGCCGATCCCTGCATAAAACACTTGCTTAAACCCTCCCTCAGAGGTACAATACGCCAAACCGAAGTGCCAAATAGCCGCCTGCGGCGCTCCGACAGACTGCGAAAAAAACGCTTCCTGTCCCCTGTCACGAGGGTGTTCAGAAAGCGGTTTTTTGACCACACATTTGACTACAGACAGGTGTGGAATACGCGGAAACAGTGGAAATAAGAGCTTCAAAGAGTATCCGTAAACGAGACGAAATGGCACGAAAGCAGCACAAATTGTCACAAAAAATTATGTAAACCGCTTTGGGAGCAGGAGGCCCAGGGTTCGAGCCGCACTACTCGGACCAAAAACTCGATGGTTTTGATACAAAGCCCTCGAGTTTTTCTGCTTTATGGAAAATTCTATAATGATACAATTTATTTGACAAACAGGAAGTTATGTGACGCATTACAAAGTCAGGAAAAAGAAGTGTCCTATTCCTCTTTATGTTGTATCGAATCGCAGTCGTCCTCCGCGCCGTTTTGGATCAGTTCCATATAGTGCTGCTCTTTCCACTCCAGATGGCCGATTTTCTTCTAATACTTCGCCATCTGCCGATAGGCATTCTCTTTTTGCTGCCGGATGATCTCCAGCCGTTCCGTCAAGGCATAAAGAAAGCCATGGATTTATTTTGAAATCCACGGCTGCCCCATAATGAAGAAGTATGAAATTGAAATTGGTGTGCAAATGGTGTATAATAAGATGTAATGTGCGAAAAGTGCCTGTAATAGTGGGCCTGGGGCTGGACTATAAGGCGAAGAACGAATAAGGAGAAGAACTATGGTTCGTGAAATATGCAAAGACGAGACGTTTCTCGCCCAAAGGGCGGAGGCCGCCACAGCGGACGATCTGGCTGTGGCGCAGGATCTGCTGGAAACGTTAGCCGCCCATAAGGACGGCTGTGTAGGCATGGCGGCGAATATGATCGGCGTCAACAAACGTATCATCGCCTTTGACAACGAGGGCGAATATATGGTCATGTTCAATCCTGTCATCGTCAAGCAGTCCGGAGCGTATGAGACCGAGGAGGGCTGCCTGTCCCTCACCGGCACACGGCAAACGAAGCGTTTTCAGACCATCAAGGTGCAATGGCAGAACGAGAAGCTCCAAACCCGGCTCAAAACCTTTGCCGGCTGGACGGCGGAGATCATTCAGCACGAGATCGACCACTGTGAGGGGATTTTGATATGATCATGTATTTCAGCGGCACCGGAAATAGCCGGTACATCGCCCAGCGCATCGCGGTCGCTCTCGGCGACGAGCTTCTCAGCATGAACGACCGCATCAAGGCAGGCGATCACTCGCCCACCGAGACTGACGAGCGTCTTGTCATCGTCACGCCTACTTACGCGTGGCGCATCCCGCGCATTGTACGGGATCATCTGGCAGAAACGGACTTTCCCTGCGGGGCACAGGTGTGGTTCGTCATGACCTGCGGCAGCGAGATCGGCAATGCCGCGGGGTATAACCGTACGCTCTGCCGGGAGAAACAGCTTACCTACATGGGGACGGCGCAGATCATCATGCCGGAAAATTACATTGCCATGTTCAACGCGCCCCAGGCGGCGGAAGCGCGGCAGATCGTTGCCGGGGCAGAGCCGGACATTGACCGTGTGATCTCCGCCATTGCGGCGAAGCAAGCGTTCGCTCCGCCCCGCAATAACCTATGCGACCGCTTCATGAGCGGCCCTGTGAATCCGGTCTTTTATTCTTTCTTCGTCAAAGCAAACGCCTTTACGGCCGGTGATACCTGCACCGGCTGCGGTCAGTGTGCCAGGCTCTGCCCGACGAACAACATCGCGGTCCAAAACGGCAAGCCTGTCTGGGGCGGTGACTGCACCCACTGCATGGCGTGCATCTGCCGCTGCCCCGTGGAAGCCATCGAGTACGGCAAAAAGAGTCTCGGCAAGCCCAGATATCATTTCGAGGCGCTTTGAGGTGGTAAGTCAATTTTCCCTCTCTAGTGGGTGGTCTTGACTTATTCAGGAGCGGTTCCGCGCGGGAGTATCTCAGGAAGGATCATACCGCAGGGTTGACACACGGTCAGCCCTGCGGTATGTTATGTATGATTTATTCCAACTCACTGCGGTTGTCGGCCATGGTTCTGGCAAACAACGACGCGCTGCTGGGCGGCGTATAGGTGATGGCGTTGGCTCCTGACCGGATCGTGGCGGTAATGCTTTCATCCGTTGGCCCGCCCGTAGCAATGATGGGCAGCTCCGGATACTTCTTCCGCAGGGCCGACACGATCTCCGGCGTTCTGGCCGCGCCGGACACATTCACAAAGTCTACACCCGCCGCCAGATACGGCTCAATATCCATCTTCTCTGAGATCACCGTATACACCACTGGGATCTCTACCGCTTCTTTGATCGCGCGGATCGTCTCCAGCCCGATCTTACTGTTACACACCACGCCATAGGCCCCCTGGTGCTCCACATAGGCTGCCATGCTGGCTGAGCGTACACCATTGGTCAGGCCGCCGCCCACGCCGCAGAACACCGGCACCTCAGAAATACCAATGATCGCCTGTGTAATGCTGGGCTGCGGCGTAAAGGGATATACCGCGATCACCGCGTCTGCGTTGATGTTCTTGATGATGGCCACGTCCGTGGAGAACACCAGCGACTTGATGCGCCGGCCGAATACCCGGATACCGCTGCACTCACTGATACACCGGGGTACCGACAGCGTATGCTTCCGCAGGTTGCCTTCATAAACGGGGACGTACTTTCTTACCATGCTGCTGCTCCTTCCCTGAGATCATCTTCCTGCCGTCAATTTTAGCATGGTTCCCGTCCGCTGTAAATAGGCACCCCGTTGTTTTTGCCTAAAATTCAACTATTGTTCACACTTATGTTATGTTTTTGTTAATTCGAGGTGATTTTATGTCTTTTTCTGTCGTTTTAGGTGACATCACTCTTTCTCATGCCGATGCCATTGTCAACGCTGCCAACACCTCTCTGCTTGGCGGCAGCGGCGTGGACGGCGCCATCCATCGCGCCGCCGGGCCAGAGCTGCTGGCTGAGTGCCGAACGCTGGGCGGCTGCGAAACAGGACTGGCCAAAATCACCGCCGCCTATCGCCTGCCCTGCAAATATGTCATCCACACTCCCGGGCCCATCTGGCGGGACGGCAGTCACAACGAGGCGGCGCTGCTGGCCTCCTGCTATCGCTCCTGCCTGACGCTCGCCCTGGAAAATGGGTGCCGCAGCGTAGACTTTCCCTCCATCTCCACCGGTGTGTACGGCTATCCGGTCCTGCAAGCTGCCCATGTGGCCCTGAAGGCCATCATGGACTTTCTTCAGGCCCACCCGGACATGGAGGTGCGTATGGTCTGCCATAGCGAAAACACGCTCCACGCCTATCAGGTGGTGTGGAACATGCTGTATCAGGCCGTAAAGCCCCATGCGTAAGGCTGATATAAAAAAGGCCGGTGCACCGGCCTTTTTTGTCAAAGTTCAGATCTTGATCAACTCATATTCCCGCGTACCGATACCGATCTTCTCGCCGTGCTCCAGGCAGCTGCGCCAATCCGTGTCGGGATGGATCCTCTGGAAGTGATCATGGGCATGCACATGATCCTCCGGGCAGTCAGCAGCGCTGCCCCGCAGCGGCGCCTGCGCATTGACCGCATCGATGCAGGCCATGTCCAGCGCCACAGGGTCAAAGGAGGCAAACATGCCAACATTGGGCACAATGGCCATATCATTCTCACTGTGGCAGTCACAGTTGGGGGACACATCGATGACCAACGAAATGTGGAAGCAGGGACGGCCATCCACCACAGCCTTGGTGTATTCGGCGATCTTGCGGTTCAGGTTGCTGGTGGATTCATCCCAGTTGATCTGCACCGCGTTCTTGGGACAGACGGCGATGCAGCGTCCGCAGCCCACGCACTTATCGTGGTCGATAGCGGCCTTTTTGTCGGTAATGACCGGCGCGCCGTGGGCGCAGATTTTACGGCACTGGCCGCAGCCCACGCAGTATTTCTGATTCACATGGGGCTTACCGGCGTTGTGCTGCTCCATTTTACCGGCGCGGCTGCCGCAGCCCATGCCGATGTTTTTCAGGCAGCCACCAAAGCCCGCCGTCTCATGGCCCTTGAAATGGGTCAGGGAGATGAACACGTCCGCGTCCATGACGGCGCGGCCGATCTTGGCGTTTTTCACATACTCGCCGCCCACAACAGGCACCTCCACCTCGTCGTTGCCCTTCAGACCGTCGGCAATGATGATCTGGCAGCCGGTGGTCATGGGGTTAAAGCCGTTGAGCATGGCGCTGTCCAGATGATCCAGCGCGTTCTTGCGGCCGCCCACATACAGGGTGTTGCAGTCGGTCAGGAAGGGCTTTCCGCCACGGTCCTTTACGAAGTCCGCCACGGTTTTGGCCCAGTTGGGACGCAGAAACGCCAGATTTCCCGGCTCACCAAAGTGCATTTTGATCGCCACATACTTTTCATTAAAATCGATCTCGCCCATCCCCGCTGTTTTCATCAGCCGCGTCAGCTTTTGCTGCAAATTCTCATGATAATCGGCACGCAGATCGGCAAAAAAAACCTTAGACGCCATAATTGTTTCGTCCTTTCTCCATTTTTCAAAGGCTGTTCTGATGATGTCGATATAGTCTATCATATTTTGTTCCATTGTGCTATACTATATTTCAACAAATTTTTGAGAGGAGACTCAGTCCATGCGGATTCTATCGCTGCCCATCACACCGGCGCTGTCCGGCCTGACTGTCAAGCATCTGCTGCGGCAGGAGCTGGGACTGTCCTCCTCACTGCTGAGATCCCTCAAGTGGCGGGAGGGCGCTATACTGCTCAACGGCAGTCCCGTCACCGTTCGAACCATAGCCCGCGAAGGCGACGTGCTGACGGCGGATGTGACCGACCCGCCCGCGGAAAATTCTGTCGTTCCGGTGGACTATCCCCTGGACATTCTGTGGGAGGATGAGGATCTGCTGATCCTCAACAAGCCCGCCGGGATCACCGTTCATTCGGCTGCGCTGACGGCGGAGACCGTTACCATCGCCGGCGCGGTAGCCCACTATCTGGGCAGCAGCACCTTCCATCCGGTGAACCGGCTGGACCGGGGCGTCACCGGCGTGATGGTGGCGGCCAAAAACGGCTACATGCATCAGCGGTGCATGTCGCTCCTCCACACGGAAGACTTCCGCCGGGAGTATCGCGGTATCTGCGACGGCATACCCCAGCCGGCAGAAGGCATCATCGACCTGCCCATCAGCCGCCAGCCGAACTCCTTATTGGCGCGCTGTATCGATCCGGAAGGTCTCCCCTCCCGCACGGAGTACAAGGCGCTGTCCATGTCCCAAAACCGCGCTCTGGTGCGGCTCCGCCCCCTGACAGGCCGCACCCATCAGCTGCGGCTCCATATGGCCGCCATTGGCTGTCCTCTCACCGGTGACTGGCTCTACGGCGCGGAGGACAAATCCCTCATTTCCCGTCCAGCGCTGCACAGCTATGAGCTGTGGCTGCGGCATCCACTGACACAAGAGCCGCTCCACATTGCCGCGCCAATACCGGAGGACATGCTGTCACTCATCAAGGAGGAAACGTCATGCTAGCGTTCCGCCCATTAACCGCACAGGAAATTCCCCTTTGGTATGCCGACGAGTTATCCGAGGCCTTTATCCCACAGGAGCGCAAACCTCTCCCCGACATTCTGCATATGATCACGGACGGGCGTTATGAGGTATGGGGACTTTTCCAAGCGGATCGGCTTCTGGGATATGCCGCGCTGTGGAAAAGCACTGCCGTCCCCCTTGTGCTGCTGGATTATCTGGGGGTGACCCGCAGCCGCCGTTCCGAAGGCTTAGGCAGCCGTATCCTATCCCATCTCAGTGCGCAGGGACGGACATTGGTCACGGAAGCGGAGCTGCCGATCCCGGATGGCGATCCGGACGAAAACGCCCTGCGGCAGCGGCGTATTGCCTTCTATGTCCGCAATGGCTTCACACCCGCCTATCGGATGGCCACCTGCGGTATGGCGTGGCAGGCGCTGCTGCTGCGCGCCGACGCGCCGCTTCCGGAGATCATGGCATGGCATAAGGCCTTATACGGGCCAAAGCGAACCGATGTGGTCGTCCCTCTGCCTGAGGGCGAATCGCCGCGGCTTCCCTATTGGATCACATAAGAAAGCCCCCTCTGCTGTTCACTGGCAGAAGGGGCTTTTCTGTATCATTCTTCCGTCTTGGACGCTTCCGTCTTTTCTTCCGGCACACCGTCCTTTTTCTTCTTTACCGCCATGATCTTTGTGACCACCGCATAAAGCAGCATCGCGCCCAACACTGCAAGGATCGCAATTCCCTGTCCTGACATGTCGCTTGTCTCCTTTTCAATTTATTTATGCCACACACGTTTTTTAACGACTTCTTAACACAGTATAGCGACATTTTTCTTGTTGGACAAGGTAATATTATCTGCAAAAATAGTAAGATTTTTGGATTTCTTCTGGTCTCTACGCCAGATTTTTGTTACAAATCCACGTTTTCGTACAGCACCGCGCTCTTTCGATACGCCCACAATGTCAGCACCGCGTATATCACAGCGCTGACGATCAGCACCGGCAGCAGCCGCATCTGGGTCGCGCCGTCCAGATCGTCCAGCCATGTCAGCATCGGGAAATGGGGCAGCGCCTCGCACACGATCATCAGCAGCGTTACGGGAATCAGCGCCTTGACGAAGGCTGCGCCCACCTTATAGCCGCTTCGATAGAAAGAAGTCAGAAACACCGCATTGAATATGGCGTACATCAGCAGCCCCGCGGCAAACAGCGCCAGATTGGGATCCATACCCACCAGATTGTCCTTTCCCGGCTGCAAGCGTACCGCCAGCAGCGCGCAGGGAACCAGTACCGCCAGCGACAGCAGCTCCACCAGCGCCGTCAGCACACAGCCCGCCTTCACTGTATCACGCTTGGGCACAGGGAGCAGCGCGGAATAGTAGATGTCCTTCTGCTCCCGAATGTTCAGGAACGTAAAAAACAACCCCAGCATCACATAGAAAAAGATAATGGTATAGGGATAGTTGGGGATCAGCACCATGATACCGAACAGGCAGAATACCGGCGTCATGGGGTGGCACACCAGCCGCAGCTGCTTATATAATAGCGCTTTCATCCAGACCCCTCCTTTCCACGGAAACGATGATATCCTCCAGCGTGGCACCCCGGTCAGCGTAGGCCGCCATAAAATCGGTCATGGTGGAGCTGTGGAAAATTTCGCCGTCCTTAATAAACGTAATATGGCTGGCGCACTTCTCCAGATCGGACGTGATGTGAGTGGAGAACAGGATGCTCCGCTGCCCGTCCGCCACGATGGCACGGAACAGCTCCACCAGCTCGTCACGGGACACCGGGTCAAGGCCGCTGGTGGGTTCGTCCAGGATCAGCAGCCTGGCGTTATGGCTCAGCGCCAGCGCCAGCAAATACTTCACCTTCATGCCGCTGGACAGCTGATCCACCCGCTTTTCCTCGTTAATGCTGAACAGCTTCAGATAATGCCGGTATTTCTCATCGTTCCAGCTGCGGTAAAAGCGGCGTGTCACGTCGGTGATGGTTTTGACCTTCTTCTTGGGATAGAAGTCGATACCGCCCAGCACCACGCCGATCTGCTCCTTGAACGCCCGCTCATACTGCCGCGCGTTCTGGCCAAAGAAGCTTACATCGCCGCTGTCGGGATGTACCAGCCCCAGAATAGATTTCAGCGTGGTGGATTTGCCCGCGCCGTTGCGGCCGATGAAGCCTGCCACCGCGCCCTGCGGCACATCGAAAGATACATTCTTCAGCGTAAAGGTGGGATAGGTCTTGCAAAGGCCCCGTACCTCCAATGCGTTCATCCTTCCTCGTCCTCCTCTCCGTCATCAGGAAGCCCCTCGAAGAGCTGCCGCATGAACAGATTCAGCTTTTCCGGCGTCTGTATGGCAATACCCCGCTTTTTGTCCGCCATCAGCACCAGCATGTCACCCGGCTCAAGACCGAACATTGCCCGCACTTCCTTGGGGATCACGATCTGACCTTTCGGCCCGATCTTTACCGAACTCATATAGCGCCGGTCACCCTGCCGTGTTTCCTTCATAGTATCACTCCATCCTAAAAGTATAACTTTTCTTACTTCCGCTATATTGTAGCACGATTCCCCAATGCTGTCAAGGAAAGAGCAAGGCTTCCCTGAAAAGGGAAGCCTTGCCGTAAATATTCAATTCCGGGAGCACTTTTCCGCGTCAATGGCCAACACCACCATCAGGGCATACAGGGCGTCACGCTGATCCGCCACGTCAATTACATAGGTGTCCGTCCAGTGGAACAACTCCTTGGACACGGCAGCCACTTGGCGGCCCGTGCCGTCCAGAATGGTGTAGTCCCACTCCATAAAGCTGCCCTCCACCCGCCAGCCGTTATAGTCCAGGGTGAAGGTAGGCCGCAGGAAGGTAAACTCCTTCCGGATGGTGCCCACACATTCGTCACCCACATACATATCAAACTTCGGCAGGAAGGTGAACACCTGCTGCTGCACAGTGGCGATATGGCGGCCCTGGGGATCAAGGATATGGAGACAGTGGCCCCATGCCAGCTTGCCCTCCACGGTATAGGCCACGGCGCCGGTCTCCTCGCCGCCGGTCATGTAATAGATATCGTAGCTGTCGAACCACGAGAACATCCGCTGCTTGAAATATAGCTTCATAGGATGGCTCCTTTCCTTTGGTAGCTCCATTGTAGCAGAATTTATGAACCGGCGCAAGTGGCGCGCCGCCCTTGCCAAGCCCCGTGATTTCTGGTATAGTAGACCCACCAAACAGAAGGAGCGACAACGATGGATCTTTGCGACCGCCGGGAGATACAGGCGCTTTTGGAGCGTCACGGCTTCCGTTTTTCCAAGGCTATGGGCCAGAACTTTCTTATTGAGGGCTGGGTGCCCCGTGATATTGCCGATGCCAGCGGCGTGGACGAGCAAACCGGTGTGTTGGAGATCGGACCCGGCATCGGCCCGCTGACAGCTCAATTGGTGCGGCGGGCAGGCAAGGTGGTGTCGGTGGAGCTGGATGAGCGGCTCTATCCCGTACTGCGGGAGACCATGGCAAGCGCCGATAATTTCACCTTGATCGAGGGTGACGCCATGAAACTGGACTTTCCGCAGGTGATCCGAACGCATTTTGCCGGATTGCGGCCCGTTCTGTGCGCCAATCTGCCCTATAATATCACGACCCCCATCCTGACAAAATGCGTGGAAAGCCGCTGCTTTGACAGTCTTACCGTTCTGATCCAGAAAGAGGTGGCAGAGCGCATCTGTGCCATGGCCGGAACGGCAGACTACGGCGCATTTACCGTGCTGATGCAGTACTACACCGCGCCGGAGCTGCTGTTCACTGTGCCGCCCACCTGCTTCCTCCCCGCGCCTAAGGTCACGTCCGCCGTGATCCACTGCCCAGTGCGGAAAATGCCGCCGGTGGACGTGGTGTCCGAGGCCGCCCTGTGGCGAACGGTGAAGGCCGCTTTCGCACTGCGGCGCAAAACGCTGGTAAACTCCCTTCAGACCGGCTATCAGCTGCCAAAGGAACAGCTGACGGAGATCGTCGCCGCCTGCGGATTCCCTGCCGCTGTCCGGGGAGAACGACTCACACTGGAGGATTTCGCGCGCCTGACTAACGCGCTGTATGCTGCGGAACGAAAAGAATGACCTATCGTTCACAAATCCTTCACCCACTCTTTACAGGAATCGTGCTATACTGCTGTCAGATGAATTTGTGATGAAATGAGTGAGGACTTCTGGAAATAAACCGAAAAACCATCCGCAGCGTTCTGCTGCTTGCCGTCTCCATTACCCTGATCTGGTGGCTGGTGAATCACTTTGACATGCTGCTGCGTATCCTGAGTTCGATCCTCAGCATACTTTCACCCATCCTGATCGGCCTGATCCTGGCCTTTGTGCTGAACCTGCTGCTGGTTCCCTTGGAACGGCTGTGGAACAGACTGTTCCTTCGCAAAGACGCTGGGCGGATCGCAAAAAAGCTGCGCCGGCCCATGTGTCTGCTGCTGAGCTTTCTTATCGTGCTGGGCGTGATCTTTGCCGTATGCTTTGTGGTAATCCCCCGGCTGGGCAGCACTGTGGTGGAAATGGTCAACACCATTTCCGCTTATATCAAAACACTAGATGTCCGCTATGACGATCTGCGCGCTTCTCTGGAGCAGTACGCCATCACCCTGCCTGAGATCGACCTGGGCAAAAATGATCTGCTGACCAAAATCACAGACCTGCTGGCAAAGGGCGGCTCAGCCCTGCTGAACACCACCATCAACGTCACCACCTCGGTACTGTCGGCTGTGATCAACCTGCTGATGGGCGTGGTGTTCTCCGTCTATATCCTTGCCCAGAAGGAGACGCTTGGCCGGCAGCTGAAAAAGCTGCTGTATGCCCTGTTCCCGGCGCGTAAAGTTACGCCGTTTCTGGCGTTCCTGGGGCGTGTCAGCCGTACCTTTTCCCAGTTCGTCACCGGTCAGACCATCGAAGCCGTCATTCTCGGTACGCTGGTCTTTCTTGGAATGCTGATCCTCCGTCTGCCCTATGCGCCGGTCATTGCGGTACTGGTGGGCGTCACGGCCCTGATTCCCATTCTCGGCTCCTGGATCGGCGCTATCGTGGGCGCGCTGCTGATCCTGCCTGTCTCCTTCATGCAGGCAGTCTGGTTCGTTGTGTTTTTGATCGTTCTTCAGCAGATCGAAGGAAATCTCATCTATCCCCATGTGGTGGGAAAATCCGTGGGACTGCCAGGTATCTGGGTATTCTTCGCCGTCATTGTCGGCAGTGGACTTGGCGGTATTGCCGGCATGCTGCTGGGCGTCCCGGTCTGCGCCGTCATCTATGACGAAGTCCGCCGTGCCATGCGGCGGAAGGAGCGGGAAGCTGTTCCTACAGACGCACAGCCATGAACCATAATAGCCCGTCAAAAACGGTAGTCCTTTTGAAAATCACGTGACTCCTTCAGCCGCTATTGACAAATTCCGTAAGTTGTTTATAATGGAGTGGACATGTGTCAAGACACGCGTCCACTCCATTCGACTTTTGGGATCATGAGGTACATATTATGGAAAAAGTCCGGGCATTTCTGGCGCGGAAGAATATCACCTTCTCCGCCAAGCGCTATTTCATCGACGCCATGTCCGCCATGGCGCAGGGCCTGTTCTGCACGCTGCTGGTGGGCACCATTCTGGACACCATCGGCAAGCAATTCGGCATCGGCTTTCTGACCAACGCGTTTCTGACCATCAAGCAGGGCGATGTGACCTTCTATTACACCATCGGCGGACTGTGCTCCCTGATGGTTGGCCCCGCCATGGCGGTGGCCATCGGCAATGCCCTGCAGGCCCCGCCGCTGGTGCTGTTTTCTCTCATCACCGTTGGTTTTGCCACCAATGCGCTGGGCGGCGCCGGTGGCCCGCTGGCCGTATTCTTCGTGGCCATTCTGGCCGCCGAGGTAGGCAAAGCCATCAGCAAGGAAACAAAAATCGACATTCTGGTGACGCCCATCGTCACCATTCTGGCCGGTATCGGCTTTGCGGCGCTGGTAGCGCGGCCCATCGGCGCGGCGGCTATTTCCGTGGGCAAGGCCATCATGTGGGCCACCGAATTGCAGCCCTTCTTCATGGGGATCCTGGTGTCCGTTATCATCGGCGTGGCGCTGACGCTGCCCATCTCCTCCGCCGCCATCTGCGCCAGTCTTGGGCTGACGGGTCTGGCGGGCGGCGCTGCCGTGGCGGGCTGCTGCGCCCAGATGGTGGGCTTCGCCGTTATGAGCTTCCGTGAAAACCGCTGGGGCGGTCTGGTGGCCCAGGGCATCGGCACCAGTATGCTGCAAATGGGCAACATTGTCCGAAATATCCGTATCTGGATACCGCCCACGCTGGCCTCCGCCGTCACCGGCCCGCTAGCAACGTGCCTGTTCAAGCTGCAAATGAACGGCTCGCCGGTGTCCTCCGGTATGGGCACATGCGGCTTCGTGGGACAGATCGGCGTATACACCGGCTGGGTCAACGATGTAGCCAGCGGCGCGAAGGCCGCCATTACCGGCTTCGACTGGCTGGGGCTGATCCTGATCTCTTTCATCCTCCCCGCCGTGCTGACGTGGCTGTTTGCTATCCCGCTTCGGAAAGCGGGATGGATCAAGGACGGCGACCTGAAGCTGGACCTGTAAGCTTTTTTCTCCTACCATCTCAAAAGCCCTTCGGCCTTGGCCGAAGGGCTTTTCTGTATGGATGGGGACCCCCGGCCCTGACGGTATCACATCAGCATCAGCAGCGTACCGACCACGATACCTGCCAGCCCAATGGCAGAGCGGGCCGTCAGCTTCTCATGGAACACCACATAGGAGAACAGTACCGTCACCAGAATACTCAGCTTATCAACAGGCACTACCACGCTGGCCGGGCCATCCTGCAGCGCCTTGTAATAGCAAAGCCAGCTGCCGCCGGTGGCAAGTCCCGACAGGCAGATAAAGCCCAGCTCATTTTTAGGAATATGCTTCAGTTCTTCCCGCTTTCCGGTGACAAATACCATTATCCACGACATCACAAGCACCACGACCGTGCGAATGGCCGTGCCAAGGTTGGACTCTACTCCGCTGATGCCCACCTTACCCAAAATGGCCGTCAGGCTGGCAAATACAGCGGAACCAATGGCATACCACAGCCAGCGCCAGCCTTTTTCCGCCGCACCGCCGCTCTTCTTTTTCTCGATCATCAGGAATGTACCCACAGCGATCAGCGCCACGCCGATCCCTTTCGGAAGGCTCACACCCTCCTGCAAAAAAATCGCCGCCAGCAGGATCGTCAGCACTGTGCTGGACTTGTCGATGGGCACCACCTTGTTGATATCTCCCAGCTGCAGGGCACGGAAATAGCACAGCCAGCTGCCGCCGGTGGCAAGCCCCGAGAGCGCCAAAAACAGCAGCGTCTTTCCGCTGATATCGCCTATCGTCCCCTGTGAACCGACAATAAATACCATCAGCCACGAAAACACCAGCACTACGATGGTGCGGATCGCCGTAGCCACGGTGGAATCCGTCTTGCGTATACCGCATTTGGCCAGAATGGATGTCAATCCCGCAAACAGCGCCGAACCAAATGCAAACAGTATCCACATACCCGATCACGCTCCTTTGTCCGAACTCATATTCTCACATCATAAGCGCCGCCGATCACTACGCGGCATCCGTAGTATAGCAAAGGGAAACGGAAATAGCAAGTCTGATATGCCGCTTCCGCCCCAGCGTTTTATCCGGCAATGACAGGTTTTACATAGATTTTACCAGATCAGGATAGACAGCACCGGCCGTCTGACGATATACTGTCGCTATATTTGCGTTGCATTCGCCTATGCGGAGCGACAGCAGGAGGTTTGACAAATGAAAAAAGGTTTTTCCCGCCTGACAGCATTGGCTATGCTGACGGCACTTGTGGTCGTTCTGCAAACGGCCGCGACTTTTATCCGCTTTGGCAGCTTTCCCATTACGCTGACGCTGATCCCTATTGTGGTAGCCGGGGCGCTTTACGGTATCGGAAGCGGCGCGTTTCTCGGCACAGTATTCGGCTTGGTCGTCCTTCTTATGGTGCTGACCGGCGCGGATGGTTCCGGCCAGATGATGTTGGCGCTGCATCCGCTGATCACCTCCGCCGCCTGTGTGGTCAAGGGAACACTGTGCGGCACTGCCGCCGCCGCGATCTACCGACTGTTGGCCCGCCGCAACGAAAAGGCAGCCGTTATCCTGGCCGCCGCCGTATGCCCGCTGGTAAATACCGGCGTATTGTATCTGGTTCTGGTGCTGTTTTTCGATACTCCCTGGGCCGCAGTACTGTCAGCGTTCATGAGCATCAACTTCCTGCTGGAGCTGGCAGTCAATATTGCGCTGGCTCCCGCTGTGCTGCGGATCATTACACTCCGGAGGGTGCCGGTATGATCCTCGCCGTCGATGCAGGCAACAGCAACATTGTGCTGGGCTGTATGAACGGGCTGCACACGCAGCATGTCATGCGGGTAAAAACAGACCGCTCCATGGACACTGCCGGATATTGCGCAGCGCTTCAGGCCATGTTGACAAGCAGCGGTTATCCTGCCGCTCTCTTTGAAGGCGCGATCCTCTCCAGCGTTGTGGCAGCCGTCACGGAGCCGCTGCGGCAGGCACTCTCCCTGCTGCTATCGGGGCCTGTGCTGGTCGTCGGAGAAACCGCGAAAACGCAGATCCCCATCCGCATCGACCAGCCGGAAACTACCGGTACAGATCTGCTTGCCGCCGCGGAAGGCGCACTTGTGACATACGCACCGCCGCTGATATTGGTAGATATGGGGACCGCCACCACTTTTTCCGTCCTGGATGAAAGCGGCGCTTTTCTGGGCGGTGCTATTGCCCCCGGTGTACGGCTGGGCGCAGAAGCTCTTATTCGGCAAACCGGGCTGCCAATGTTTGAGATAGACGCTCCTCAAAGTCCGTTAAGCCGTAATACAGCGGACTGTCTGCGGAGCGGCGTCATTTTGGGCGCCGCCGCCATGGTGGACGGCATGCTGGAACGGCTGGAAACCGCGCTTGGTACGCCGGCAGCAGCTGTTGCTACCGGTGGTCTGGCAAGCAGCGTGATCCCCCATTGCCGCCGCAGCATCATTGTTGATGACTCTTTATTGCTGCGTGGACTTGCCGTCATGTACTACAGAGAAACAAAATAGCGAAGATATCCTCTCAGTAGGAAACGGCG
>SAMEA104315427__coassemble_1069_pt1 | contig 15813 bp, 12 predicted proteins | sample SAMEA104315427__metabat2_low_PE_034 | metagenome-assembled genome bin SAMEA104315427 (sample SAMEA104315427) | gut metagenome | biome: Monkey gut; feature: monkey-associated habitat; material: faeces | place: China | collected 2013 | reverse complement strand
TTCGAAAAACGCTTCCATGAGAAGTACGCGCTCTGATGAGCCTGTTTTTGCTATTCTATTGCTGAGAAGCTTTTCATCTTCCAATCTTCTCACTGTGAAATACCCCGCCTGCTACGGCGGGGTATTTCACAGTGAGGGACGATCCGGATGATGGGGAAAAGCTGTACGATAAGGAGGGCTTTCCATGCTGCGATCATTTGCTCATTACAAAAAGCGGTTCTCCATTCTGGCAGGCTTTCTGGTATGCGGCTTGCTTTGTTATCTGCCTGCTCCTGAAGCGTTGGCACGCTGCGCTGCCGATGCCGGCTCCAACGGCGAAACCGCCATGCGGGTACTGGGCGTTGTCCTGCTGGCGATCATATGGTGGATCGGAGAAGTGTTTCCCCACTGGATGACGACGCTCACTATGCTGCTGCTTTGGGTCGTAGTGGGCCGCATCCCGTTCGGGACGGCGTTTGTCTCTTATACCAGCAGTACCGTATGGCTGATCATTGGAGCGTTCTGCTTGGCGGCCGCTGTGACAAAAGCAGGCCTTTTTAACAGGATCACACTGGGACTGATCCGTATATTCTCGCCTGCCTTTTCCGGGCAGATACTGGCCCTGCTGCTTGTCGGTACGGTCTGTGCGCCGCTGATCCCCAGCGCTGCCGCAAAGGCTGTGTTGGGCGCGACGCTTGCACAGAAGACGGCGGATGCGATGCTGTATCCGCCTAAGAGCAAGGAGCGCTGCGGACTGTTTATGGCGGCGTTTATCGGCTTTTGTATTACGACGCCGGCCTTCATGAGCGGAAGCGTATTTACCTACTCATTGCTGGGTGCTCTGTCGCCGGCGAACCGCGGCACAGTCACGTGGGTCTCGTGGCTCATAGCCATGCTTCCGTGGCTGCTGATCCTGCTGGCAACTTCATATCTGCTGATCCTGCTGCTGGCCGCGCCGCCTAAGGGCGGCTGCCGCATCACGCGGGCGTATGCAAAGGAAGCGTATGCCAAACTGGGAAAGATGCGCGGTGAAGAGAAAAAAGCCGCCGTGCTGCTGACGGCGGCGGTACTGCTATGGGTATTCCAGAATATTGTGCATGTGGAGGCCAGCGTTACCGCTATGGCGGCGGCCATTCTGTGCTTCGCGTGGGGACTTCTGGATGCCAGAGAACTAAATACGGCGGTGCCGTGGCCGTTGATCCTGCATATCGGCGGTGTAATTAACCTTGGCGTGATCCTTCCGGCGGTCGGCCTGGATACATGGATACAAAGCCTTATCACACCGGTATTCAGAGAGGTTTCCTCGCCGGTGTCCGCGATCCTGGCGATTTTTGTTCTCGTTCTGCTGGTCCGTACCATCATGGTCTCGCAGAATGCGGTCATCGTTATGCTGGTTGCCTTGCTGCCGCCGCTGCTGTCCGCTTCCGGAATGGGTGAGTGGGCGACAGGACTTGTTATTTTGGCGACTGGATCCTGCTGGCTGCTGCCGTTCCAGAATACCGTATTTATTTCGGCCTTGGCCTGTATGGAAGACACGCTGACCCACAGGCAGACTGTGAAATACGCGGTGCTGTATGAGGTGTGCTCTGTGGCGGCCTTCATCCTCTCCGTACCTTACTGGCGGCTGTTGGGATTGATCACATGATATAAAAAACCGGGAAGCAACAGCTTCCCGGTTTTGGCGCGGAAGGAGGGATTTGAACCCTCGCGCCGCTTTTGACGGCCTACTCCCTTAGCAGGGGAGCCCCTTCGACCACTTGGGTACTTCCGCAAGTATGAGGTTGGCGGAGAGAGTGGGATTCGAACCCACGGATGCTTTCACATCGCCGGTTTTCAAGACCGGTGCTTTCGACCACTCAGCCATCTCTCCGTGTGCGAAAATCCATGGTAAAACCCCAGACGCAGATAACATTTTACCATGCTTGCGGCGTTTTGTCAACAGAAAGAAGCTCACCTTTATAAAAAAATGAAAAAATCGAAAAATAGGGGTTGCAAAATGAAAAATAATGTGCTATTATAAATAAGCTGTCTGACAGACAATTGAATATCCGGGTGTGGCGAAGTTTGGTATCGCGCTTGAATGGGGTTCAAGAGGCCTTGAGTTCGAATCTCAACACTCGGACCAAAAGTCACAGGTTTTACGCAGTTTTGCGAAAACCTGTGATTTTTTTATCGTATTTTCCGCATGTCAGACGCACCGCATTGCGCCCTATAACACAGTTGCTGCAACGGTGGTTTATGCTGATCTTGTTCGCAATTTGCGGGACGTTCCGCCGAGAAACACGCAAAGCGGCAACGAACTGGCGCATTCTGGTTTGCTTCGCGGGCTTCTTTTCCACGCGACAAGCCTCCCACCCTTGCTTTCTTTGCTGTTGCGCTATATAATTTAGACGATAAGCAATTCTATAAATCGGAATTTACGGAGGAAACAAATGTGGAAGATAATAAATCAACTACTGTCAAGAAAACGGTAAAATCAGGAATAACTTTTGGAAGTGCGTTAGCTATGGTTATTAGTTATACAACGTGGAAGTCTGTCGGCTGGGCAATTTTTCATGGATTACTTAGTTGGGTGTATGTCATATATTTCCTTTTGCGTTACTAAATCGGAATTGACCGAGCTCTTTAGAGCGAGGGATGCTTCTTGTCCGAAGGGCAAGAAGATGGAGCATAAAAAGAGTTTAATAATTCGGAATTGACAAAGGAGTACGATGATATGAAAAAAATGATAGGTTTGATAGCCTTGTTGATTTTAATGATTGGGCTGGTTGGCTGCAACGGAGAAACGGTCAATATCGACTTACCTTTTGAAGTTGGAGATGTTGAAAATATTGAAATGTACCACTATGCGGGAGTACCTGTGTCAGCGGAAAAGAAAGTAATCGTTGCAGAAACTGACATAACAGACTTGTATGATATGTTTGAGGACTTATCAGTGGAAGACAAACAAGTTGAGGAAACTACAGGAGCAGATGTGACCAGTTTTCGATTTAACCTTTCAGATGGGACAAACTATGAACTGATTTATGTATGTAATGGAGTCAAGAACGGAAAGCTGAAATCGCCCACGGGAAATTTTGAATACTTTACAAGTTCAGATATTGGCTCTTATTGGTTTAGTAGTGACCTTGAAGCAGTTCCAGTTGAAGAAAGCGAATTGCCGAAGTAATCCGGTCAATTCTCCTTGTATGCTCTTGTATGATGTGCTGGTCAAATCGTGGGGCGGGGTACTAAATGAGAGTATTGCTATCATCTCAATTCTTATCTCTGTCATGCGCTTCGGATGGAAGTCTCTAGATGGTGATAAAATCGAAAAATAAATAATATATCGGAAAAATCCAGTTTGCCGACCGGATGCAAGATAGGGCGGGAACGTCTTTGAAGCGGTTCCTCGTCAAACAGATATGGTGAAAGTGAAGGCCACCCCAACCGTCAGAGGGGTGGCCTTTTGTTTCCCGCCTGCGCGTTCGGACGGAGCAGCGCACGGCAGGCTTTGCAGATCATCAGCCCGGAGGCAATGATCTGCCGCCGACAACGGAAATTGTCATCTGAACGGACGCTTTCTGCACAAGGAGGTATCTGTGTGTTAGGATTCAATTGTCTCCGCAGATTCCACTTCCCGCTGGTTGATGATCTCTGTATAGTATCCAAGCTGCGGCTCTGTGTCAAAATAGGCCCAGCGCATCCTTGGGTCGATCAATGAGACTCCGTGCATAGCAGGCGCGTAGCCGGAGTTCCCGAGTGCTTTCACAGCTTCGTCATAGCTCTTTACATTGAAACGAATGTGGTAAAGACCTTCTCCGTGCTTTGCCAGATATTCATGATGGAGACTCATTCCCTCTTTGGGGCAAATGATCTCCAGATCAATATCGCCTATCCGGTAAAACACGATATCCGCACCTAAGGTGCGTGGATGCCCACGGTAGAAAGCATCCGTTCTGCCCGGGTCGGAGCTTACCCGCTTGGTAGGCTCCAAGCCGAAAATCATGCGCATGGAGTTGATCACCTTGTCCGCATCACGGCCTATGATCCCGATCTGATCAATTTTGTTCCACAATTCCTGCGGCAGTGCCATGGAACGCCTCCTCTCCGGCCCAACGCCTGTTATGGTTTCAGAAGGACTTTCAACCCTTCTTGACGCTCAGTGATCCCAAATCCTTTTTCCCAGTCCTCCAGGTCAAAGATGTGGGTCGTTACCGCGCGGACATCGATCTTTTTCATATCCATAAGCTTCAAAACCCGCTCCCAGTTGCCATAGCGCTGTCCATAGGAGCCTACGATCTCGACCTCGTTATTGACCACTGTATTCCACATTTCAATTGGAATATCGCCGGGCTTGAAGAAGGCGATCAGAACCATCTTGCCCATTCGCTTCAACGTTCCGAGAGCTTCGTCCAATACGGAGCCGACACCGGTGCATTCAAATACGAAATCAACCCCTCTGCCGCCAGTAAGCTTCATGACCTCGTCCCGCACATTGGCCTGGTCCGTTTTGATCACCACATCGGCGCCCAACTTCTTTCCGATCGCAAGACGTTCCTCATCCTTGGACAGTCCTGCAAGGATGACTTTCGCGCCGCAGCATTTCGCGTGCTCAAGCGTCAGCAGTCCAATCAGGCCGGGACCGAAGATCAGCACCGTATCCCCGGGCTGCACATGTGCTTTGTCATATACGGCGTGGGCCGTCACGGAGGCCGGCTCACAGACGGCGGCTTCCTCAAAGGAGACACTGTCCGGGATTTTGTGGATCAGCTCCTGCCGGATGCAGATATATTCCGCCATGGCGCCATCGACCTGATAGCCAATAGAGCGTTTGGATTTGCAAAGCAGCTGATTACCGGTGCGGCACTGCTCACACTTGCCGCAGAAGATTTCCGGTGTTTCCGATACCACACGGTCACCGACCTGAATATTTGTGACGCCCTCGCCAATCTCTGTGACTACGCCGCTGTATTCGTGTCCAAACGTGACCGGGATCGGAATGTTCATACCCGGCCGCTGTGTCCAGTGGTAAAATTTCATATCAGACCCGCAGATGCCGCAGTATTCGACCCGGACCTTTACATGTCCGGGCGCCGTTACCGGCTCCGGGATATCCACTAGCTGCATGCAGCCGTAAGCGGGTTTTATTTTGCGTAATGCTTTCATATTACAGCTATCCTTTTATTTCTTATAGTAGCTCTTATTCCGCATAAAAGCTTGGGCAAATGCGACTCTCCCGTTTTTGATGGTTGCCATGGGAAGCAGCAGCTGGTCACCCTGGAATGTTCCGCCGTACCGATCAGAGTATGTCTTTTCCCATTGGATCATCTTAAAGACGGCGATATCCGCCGGTCTTCCAATAGCAAGCGTACCAGCTTCGTCGGTAATGCCGTATGCCTTTGCCGGAGTAATCGTTACCGCGCGGATGGCATCCTCCAGCTTCATACCGAGATTTATGAAGTAGGACATCTGATTCGTCAGCGAGACGACCGGCTCCTTGTATCGGGTATAGCTTACAATGTCCGTGCCGATGATATCCGGCATAAAGCCCTGTTGAAAGGCATCCCGCAGATTTTCAACGCTGCACCATGTTGTAGAGCAGGCACTGTCGAACAGGATCCCTTTTTTTCTTCCTTTTTCCATGCAGGAAAGCAGGCGTCTGTCTTTGTCGAAGATCGTTTTGCCCGTTGGCTGATAGAGGTGCGCGAACACATCCCCTGACCGCAGTGTATCGATCAGATCTTCAACCTCCACGTCCTCAGGCAGTGCCGAAAAATGCATGACAACAGGGCAGCGGAACCCTTCCGCCTCCACATAGTCCGCGATTTCCACCGCCCTGCGGAGCGGCTCGATGCCCCAATTGCCCAAAGATTCCTTTGCGACCCGGATCTTGATTCCCTTAACGATATTCGGATATTTCCGGAATGCATCCAGGATCGCTTCACGATCGAACAATCTGGGATCGGCCGGTTCCTCATATGGCGGCGACTTGACGCCGTCAGGATTGACATGGATCAGCGGTTTTATATTCGTTTCCGAATAGGCAACCGCGCCTTCGACCAGCGTCCCGATATTGTGAATACCGGTGCTGCCGGGTTCCACCGCCGTTGTTACGCAGTTAGGCAGGCAGATACTGTCAGGGCTGCAGCCCAGCATATTTCCGCGGTGGCAATGCAGGTGATCATCAATAAAACCGGGCGTTACATAGCAGCCCTCAGCATTGATTTCAATGTCGCAGGCAGGAGCTGTCCCGTCATTTGGGGGCTGAGCGATTCGGCCCCGGCGGACATAAATGTCCCGAAGCTCTTGCGCTCCCGTTTCGGGATCGATGACAGTTCCGCCTTTTACGATCAAATCATAGAACATATCGCAGCACCAATCCTTTCTGTTGTTTTAGCCGACCAGCAGTAAAGAAATGCCGGAAATATAGGTAACCAGTAAGACAACAACCAACAGAATACCGACCATAGGGAACAGCCATTTGAACATGCTCTCCAACTTGACACCACCAATTCTGGCTGCGATAAAAAGGTTACAGCCGACAGGCGGCGTACACATACCAATCACCAGGTTGACAACCATCATGATACCAAAGTGGATGGGGTTCATGCCCAAAGGCGTAACAATTTCCAGCAGCAGCGGCGCCAAAATAAGGATCGCGGCCGTGGTTTCCATAAACATGCCGGTAATAAACAGAAGTACATTGATCAGGATCAGGACGACCCAAAGATCGGTGGAAATACTGTAAATCGCATTTGCCAGCATCTCGGGCACGCCCATCAGGGTAATTATCTTTCCAAAACAGGAAGCCATGGCAACCATGATCAGACAACTGCCACAGGTCAGCGCCGTCTTTGCGATGATTCCGGGCAGGTCTTTAATTTTGATCTCCTTATAGACGAACAACCCCAGAATAAGTGCATAGTCGCATGCAATAATGGCAGATTCCGTGGGGCTGAAGATGCCGGAGTAAATTCCACCCAGAATAATGACAGGAACCAACAAAGCCAAAATCGCGTCCTTAAGTCCGTGCAGGATCTCCTTGAATGTTGCGCGGGGACGGACGGTACCGTATCCACGGGTTTTGGAGAAAATCAGGACAATGATACACAGGGCGGTGGCCATCAGGATGCCGGGGAGTACACCGGCGGTAAACATATCACCGATAGAAACGCCAGCCGCAATGCCGTACATGACAAAACAGATGCTGGGCGGGATGATTGGTCCCATAGAACCGGCGCAGGCTGCCAATGTGCAGGAGAATGATGTGTCGTACTTATCCTTGACCATGACGGGAATCATGATTCCGCCAATCGCGGCAACAGTTGCGGGGCCAGAACCGGAGATCGCCGCGAAGAGCATGCTGGCCAGAACCGTGACCAGACCCATTGCGCCGGGAACGTGGCCTACCAGCAGGCTTACAAAATTGACCAATCGCTTGGAAATGCCGCCATGAAGCATTAAATCGCCGGCAAGGATAAAGAAAGGAATCGCCAGCATAGAGAACGAGTCTGTGGACAGAAACAGTGTTTGTACAATAAAAGCGGGCGGGACCAAATGCATGCCCAAGACAACGGAAATAGCTGCAATACCAAGAGAAATCGCAATAGGGACAGAAAAGAACAGCGGGATAAAGAATGCCAAAAGCATTACGATGAGACCTACTTGTGCTGACATTTAGAGGCCCTCCTCTTCAGAGTCTGTATTGGTTTCGTCCATCGTTTTGAGCATACTCTCGTCAACGTCCCCAAGATCGACAATCGTGTCGGCAGGAACATACTTTTTCGTAATTATATTTACTAAGACGCGAATTGCTAAAAGCGCGAAACCGACGGGAATTGCCGTATACGGGAAAGCCATGGAAATCTTCAAAGCCTGAGAATACTGCCCGCGGCTCAGGATCCCCTGTACGTATGGAACAGAAATGTAGCAAATATATACAGCGAATACAAACAGAATGATTTCGCCGATCAATGCCGCATAGGGACGGAGTTTTTTGGGGAAAAGGTTCCGAAGCACATCGATTTTGATATGGATAAACTCCTTTTCAGCGTAGCTTGTTCCAACAAATACCAGCCAGATATATAGGTAGCGGGCCAACTCCTCAGTCCAGATATTTGACAGTTTCAGAACATATCGGGACAGCACCTGATAGGAGAGAATAAGCAGCATGGCCAGTATTGAAAAGACACAGATGAATTTTTCAATATTATCCAGCCAGCGTAGGATTTTTTTTGCCATAAGTACCTCCTAAAGCAACAGTGTATGGGCGGCATAGATACCGCCGCATACACTGTGTCGCCTTTGATTAATCTATGTGGATACGTCAGACTTTTTCAAATGTCCTCAGCGCATACCCTCCACGAAGTTATACACTGCGTTGAAATCTTCCTCGCCGATCAGATCCTTGGCCAGGTCCCAGGTAGACATACCGACCTCGACCCACTGGGCGTACTCTTCTTCAGTGGGCTCATGGATGTACATGCCATACTCATCACGCATCTTGTCAATGCACTCCTGCTCGCCCTTTTCAATACTGCCGATGCGGACATACTCGAGGTAATCCCACATGCACTCGTCGACGATCTGCTGCAGATCCTCGGGCAGAGACTCAAACCATTCATTGTTAACAATGGGAGTGTGCGCAATGACAAAGGCATTGCAGGCAACCATATAATCCTGCACTTCGCAGAACTTATCGAAATACCAATGCGGAGTAGTTGTCATCATACCGTCGATGGTATGCTGCTGCAGGCCGGTATAAACTTCACCATAGGCCATGGGAGTGGGGACAGCGCCGCAACCTTCCAGGAAGGCACAGTACAGATCGGAAGCGCTGGAGCGAATCTTCAGGCCCTTCAGATCAGAGGGAACCCGGATATCCTTGTTGCCGGTGGAAACTTTGCACCATGCGCGGGTGTACTGGGGATAGGCGCGCAGACCCAGCAGCTCGGGCATCTTGTCCAGCGTCTCGCGGTTCAGGTCACTGTCAGCATAACCATAGACTTCCTCGTCCGTCTGGAACAGATAGGGAACGTCAAATGCCAGGAAGCGGTTCAACTCGGGAGCTAAAGTAGCCAGCGCGAAAGAAGAACAGATAGAAATCTGCGCAGTGTTATTCATCGTGACCTCTGCCTGCTCGGTATCACCGGAAGTAAATGCCATATCCGTATAGACGGTGGGGTTAAGTCTGCCTTCGGAGCGCTCTTTCAGAATCTTGCCAAGATAGATCATGGCATCACCGGAATAGTCCTTCTTGGACAGAGCAATCGTCAAAACGGGCGTGCTGTTATAATTCGCGTTTCCATCGGAAGAAGTGCCATTGGGAGCGGTGCCGCCACCGCAAGCCGTTAGGCTGAGCACCATCAGCAGTGCTAAGACCAGGGACAACATTTTTTTCATTTCTTTTCTCCTTTCAATATTACAAAAAAACAATGTCAGAACAGCGCAGTTTGCTTTTCCTTTCCGTTTTGCGCTGCACCATGATATGAAGCAAATACCGTGCCACAGGAAAAAGTGTCGTTCTTAAAACAAAGAAGTTGTATGTTTTTTGTAAAAACATACAACTTCTTTGCCTTTATTTTGTAAAAAGCACCGCCGTCGTTTTCGTACAGTATCCTAAATTTTTGCCTTTTTCACTCTTTTTGGAAACTTTTGGGCTTCTTACTCGCGTTTTGGCTATATTTGTCCCTTGCTGCGCAGCAAAGCCCGACCTGTGTCTGACAGCGAGACACCTTGCTTCGTGGTGCCTACCTCGATCAGATTCAGCTGCTTCAGGTGTTTCAGCCTTACTTTCAGCTTGGATTCGGACAGCCCCGCGCGCTGCATCCGCTCTGTCCGGGAAAGAGAACCTCTGCCGACAACGATGTTCTGCTTTTTCAGTTCGTCGATTGCCAGCAGGATCTCATAAAGCGCCATATCGATCTCAGCGCTGCTGGTGTTTTCCACCTGAGGGCTGTTTTCACTTTCACGACCGTAGAGATGCAGATTTGTGTCAATAAACTCCATAAGCATCTTCTGTGCGCTGATCTTGTCGTATTCCTGATGCTTTCTCAGGTTTTCAAGCATGCCGATATATTCCACCACGCCTTTCTGCTCGCGTATATTGCCGGGCCATGTATAGGATGTCAGCGCTTGCAGGATCTCCGTACTCAGCAGCTCTGTGTCTTCAAAATCTCCCAGCATGCGGCGCAGGATCTCCTCAATGTCGGAGCGGCGCTCCCGCAGCGGCGGAATATGAAGCGACAGTATTTTTATACGGTAATACAGATCCTCGCGGAATTTGCCCTCCCGCATCATCTCCTTCAGATTCCGGTTTGTGGCGCAGATGACACGGATATCGATCGGTATCACATTGGAGCCGCCTATACGCACGATCTCCCGTTCCTCCAGGACGCGCAGCAGCTTTGTTTGCAGGGAGAGCGGCGCATCGCCGATCTCATCCAGAAAGATGGTGCCCTGATGCGCAATTTCAAAAAGGCCCCGTTTGCCGCCGCGCAGCGCGCCGGTAAAGGCGCCTTCTGTATAACCAAACAGCTCGCTCTCTGCCAGCGACTCCGGCAGCGCTGCGAAGTTAACGGCCACAAAAGGCTGCTTGGCCCGTTTGGACGCGTTATGGATGGACTGCACAAACAATTCTTTGCCCACGCCGCTTTCGCCGGTGATCAACACCGTGGCATCCGAATATGCATAGGTTTTTGCGATTTTTACCGCCTGGCGGATCTCGGCGCTGTCGCCGAGGATGTTGTCAAATCTGTATTTCGCGATAAAGTCCCTTGTTTTCAATTTGCTTCTGGCGTTGGATGCCGCCTGCTGGAAATCTTCCAGCAGCATGATGTTGACCATTGTGTTGGGGCCGTTTTCCGTTTCGTATACTGAGGTTGTGACCAGCGCTTCCGCGCCATGGATCTTGACCATCATCTCCTCGATCGCCTTTTTGGAAAGAAGCTGGCTGACCAGCCCGCCATATTCACGAAGGGCAGCCTTCAGCGGTCGGTGCAGCAATTCCTGTCGGTTCTGTATCTGAAACAGCTTTTCGGCCGCAGGATTAAAATACGTGATCCTTTCATTTTCATCATAGGAAAACACAGCGTTTTTGTTCAGGTCACATATGCGTTCAATATTGCTCCGCATCTCCTGCGTGGCATTGAGCAAGCGGTTCAGGCGAAAGCTTCCGTGAATGATCCTTTCTACATTATCATAATAGAATTGTTCGCCGCAAATCGCGGGAAGATCAAATTCCTGAATGATCTCGATCAACGTGGAAAGCGCGACCGTTCGGTGTCCCAGATTGATATACTGGAAATCGCCTTCTGGGAAATAGCTGCTTCCTGTGTAGATCACAGCACTGTAGTCAGATATTTTTATGTTTGAATCCGGCCAGTAAGGCGTCATATGAATATGGTGTATTCCCTGAAGCTCCAGCTCCCGTACAACTTCCTGGGCGGCTCGCTCCGGCCAGTTTACCACCAGCGCCTTGGTTCCCTCCGGCAGGCGGATCACCGATTCAACATTCTGCCCTGTTAAAAAGCGTTTCATTGTCAGCACCTTTTTGTGAGGAAAGTGCGCACGGACAGAGTCATATGTGATGTAAGTCGTCAAAATCACATCCGGCACATCCTCAAGCGTGCGCAGATGGATCAAATCCTTTTCCTCCAGCGGGACGATCTCCAGATACTTGTCAAAATACCTGCAAAGGAGAGGGACCAGATATTCCATTTCACTGCGGCCATAGCAGCAGATCCCCAGTCTTCGTTTTTGATTCTTTACCATCTTGTGTGCTCCGATCCGCCTGCCGCGGATCCGGCGGCAGACCTTTTCGTGTTTGCGGTATAGTCGGCAATACGTTAGGCTTTATTGTGATTATAATAACAATAAATTTTTTTGTCAATAGCGGGACTAATTGTCTCTATAATAGCCTATAAAATAGCCAAATAGCGGCATTCGCTTTGCGACAGGTCCTTTTAGGTGGATGGCATGCATTTTGCTAGGTTGTTGGTTAGCAGCTTCTGAATAGCAGCTTTGGTATTATGCCACCACATTTTTTGATTTAGGGGGTCTTTATTATGAGTGAAGCAGTACTCAAAAAGCACGCTGGCGATGTTATGGCCGACCTGCTGACAGAGTATGGAACGGAATACGTGTTTGGCCTGCCCGGCGGTCAAACACTGGCTCTGTACTATGGCATTCTGAACCGCTCTGACCGGATCAGACATATTCTTATGCGTGATGAGAATAACGCAGTATTTGCCGCAGACGCTTACGCGAGATTGACCGGAAAAATCGGCGTATGCGACGGCACCGCAGGATGCGGCCCGTTGAAATATGCCAGCGGACTTGCTGAAGCGTACAATTCTTCTGTACCGCTGATCGCCATTGCCGCTGAGCAGAACAGCACCTGGCTGACGCAGAAATACAGAGGAGGCGGTCCCCAGCAGGCAGACATAAAAAACCTGCTGGCGCCCGTTACCAAATGGCAGGCTACGCTGCCCACAACAAACCAGATGCCTGAGCTGGTGCAGCGGGCGGCACAGATCGCGACCTCCGGTCGTCCTGGCCCGGTTTATATTGAGTGCCCGTTCGACCTCTTTGACGCCGAATATACCGGCCCCGATTATAAGGTCGATAAGAACATTGCTTCTCTGCCGCTGTTCAGATGCACTCCTGAAAGAGAATCGGTCATGAAGGCGCTTCAACTGCTGAAGAATGCCCGTCATCCGCTGATGGTCGTTGGCGGCGGCGGCTGGCTGTCCGGGGCACGGGCAGAAGTGGTAGAGCTGGCAGAAAAGCTGGATATGCCGGTTGCAACCTCTCTCTCTGGTAAAGGGATCATGCCTGAAAATCATCCGCTCTCTTTGGGCGTTATGGGTTCTTTGGGCGGAAACACCGTTGCAAACCGCCTGTCGGCCGAAGCGGACGTTGTTCTGCTTGTGGGCTACAAAAACAGTCAGCTGGCTACCAACGGCTGGAAATTCCCGTCCGCCGAGCAATTGGTCATACATATTGATATCGATGGTGCCGAGATCTCCAAAATGCGGCCTGTTGATCTGGGTATGGTAGGCGATGCCAAGGCGACCCTGCGCCTGATGCTGGATTGCCTGGATTTCACCAGAAGCGACGCGGAGATCCACAGCCGGATCGAAAGCGAGCGAGCGCTTTGGAAAAAGCAGGTCGCCATTGATACCGCAGAACGTGCGCCCATCAGCCCGCAGCAGGTTGTTTCTGTGCTGAACGAGATCTGCGATGAAAACACAGTCATTGCCTGTGATGCCAGTTTCTCCTGCGGTTGGGCCAGCACGTATTTTGACGTGTACGGAAATCGCCGTGTCCTGATGCCCCGCGGCATGTCCGGCCTTGGCTATGGCCTGCCTTCTTCTGTCGGCGCAGCCTGTGCCCGTCCGAATGATACCATCGTGGTTTTGACCGGCGACGGCGGACTCAGCTACTGCCTGGGCGAAATGGCGACCCTGAAGGAGCAGAATCTGAACGTGAAGGTGGTCGTGCTGAACAATAGCGTTCTGGGCTGGATCAAGTGGTATCAGGCCGCCATCTGGAATGGACGTTTCACCGATGTTGACACGACACACATTGATTTTGCGGCAGTTGGCCGCGGTATGGGATGCAAGGGCTATAATCTTACGGATCCGGAAACGCTGAAAAATTCGCTGAAAGAGATCCTTGCGGAAAAAGGTCCCGCAATTATCGACATTATTACATCCGAGACAGATGCCTGTAAGTTTACGGACAACCCTGCCGCTGTGGAGTCTGTTGTGCAGAGCTTCCGCAATAAGAAAGCTGCACGGTAAAGGTACGGTCCTGCTGTAAAAAAGCGACCAAAAGGCAGCGGATGAGGAAAGAGACTCTTCCGGTTTTTATCCGTATATTAAGGGGGAATTATCTTGGATCTCGGCATTCACGGCAAGGTTGCACTTGTCACAGGCGGCTTACAGGGGATTGGCTTTGCCACAGCGTCCGCTTTGGCAGCCGAAGGTGCCAATATTTGTATTGCCGATGCAAACGAAGCGCTGGCGGAACAGGTCATACAGGAATTGGAGCGCAAGGGCGTTTCCGCGATGTTTGTAAAAACGGACGTTTCTTCCGCGGAGGACGTAAAAAAGCTTTTTGCGATCACAGAAGAGAAGCTGGGGTTGGTTTCAATTTTAGTGAACAACGCCGCCATATCACCCAAGAGTCCGTTTGACCAGATTCCTGCGGAACAGTTCAGCAAAGTCATGAATGTGAATCTGCTGGGGGCATACCTTTGCAGCCAGCAGGCATTTGAACACATGAAGGCCGCCCAGTGGGGCAGGATCATCAATCTCTCATCCTCAACAGGTCTCTATGGAGCAAGCATTGCCGGCGTTCACTATGCGGCCACCAAAGGCGGGATTATCAGCCTGACAAAGACACTGGCAAGGAATATGGGGCCTTATCAGATCACCGTAAACTGCGTAGCGCCTGCACGGGTCAATACGCCGTTGGTGCGAAGCGCGCCTGCTGAAGCAAATGAAGCGTTCCGGCAGAAGATCCCTCTCCGCCGTTTCGGCGAACCGGAAGAAGTCGGCTCCGTTATTGCTTTTTTGGCCTCTGGACCGGCCAGCTATGTTACCGGGGCCTGTGTGGAGATTTCCGGCGGCTATGTGGGTTGATAAAGTCCCAGCGTCCTTGAAACCAATCGCTGGTGTTACGTCATTGCATGCCGGCATACACAAAAACGTTTTATAGAACCTGACAGGAGTTTTTTATGAAAGCACTGGTAAAATTTTCCGAAGGCCGTAAGGGCATGGGGATACGGGAAGTTCCCGAACCGTATCCGGGAAACGGACAGATCAAGATCAGAGTTGATGCCGCAGGAATTTGCGGATCAGATATCCACTCCATGAATGATGAACGAAAAACGGTCCTTCCGGTGATACTCGGCCATGAGTTCGTGGGGCAGGTTTGTGAGATCGGGGACGGTGTAGCGGACTTTCAGATCGGTGACTGGGTCGTAGCGCTTCCGGCTGTGGGCGGATGCGGTGAATGCGTATACTGCAAAAACGGCGAATATACACTGTGCGATCACCGTGCCTCGATCGGCACACATATGGCGGGCGCCATGGCAGAATACCTTGTAATCCCAGCCTCCTTTGCGTTTCATGTTCCTGATAATGTAAAAGACAAGCGCATAATGGCGATTGCGGAACCACTGAGCTGCGCGGTGCGCGGGATTATGGAGCGGATCGAAGTCCATCCCAGTGATGTAGCTGTTGTCAGCGGCCCAGGGATCTTTGGACTGCTTTCGCTGCAGCTGCTGAAGCTGCGCGGAGCGCGTGTCATTGTTTCCGGACTATCAAAGGATGCCCAGCGGCTGGCACTGGCCAGAGAACTGGGGGCAGACGCTGTTGTCACATCTCCGGAAGAACTGATGGATACAGTCAGAGCAATGAATCCTCTGGGGGCCGATATCGCTGTAGAGACGTCTGGTTCGGTGGCATCTGTCCACACCTGCATTGATGTCCTGAAAAAGCATGGCTCCTATCTGCAAATCGCCGTATTCAGCAAAGATATCCCCTTCCCAATGGATGACGTGCTGCACAAAGAGATCTATGTGACTGGTACAAATTCAACGGCAATGTCCTCTTGGAAAATCGCCATGGATCTGGTTCGGCAGGATAAGCTTCGACTGGAGCAGTTGGTGAGTTTACAGCTCCCGCTGGCGGAATGGGAGAAGGGATTCGATGCCACGATCAACAAAACGGCGTATAAAGTTTTCCTGCTGCCGTAAGACAGCGCAAAGTCAGATGACTATTCAGTAAGAAAGGAATGCGAAAGAAAATGGAACAGATCATATTCAAGCCGGCGCTGTATAAG
>SAMEA104315427__coassemble_1065_pt1 | contig 15892 bp, 12 predicted proteins | sample SAMEA104315427__metabat2_low_PE_034 | metagenome-assembled genome bin SAMEA104315427 (sample SAMEA104315427) | gut metagenome | biome: Monkey gut; feature: monkey-associated habitat; material: faeces | place: China | collected 2013 | reverse complement strand
ATTGGGCATGAATGTGTGAATGAGCTGATTGTTGACCGACTGCTGACGATACTGGAAATTCCGCATTTGTCGTACCAGTTGATTCATGCAGACGTGACCGTAGACGGCAAGACGCATGAAGTATATCTCTGCGCGTCGGAAGATTTCAAGGCAACGAGCGAGACGAAGATTGCCTTGGATGCCTACAAGGAGCTGGAGGCTTTGCCGGATGAATCCGCGCTGGAGTTTTGTTCCAGAATGGGCTGGGAAGACTATATTTATCAGATGCTTGTCGTGGATTATCTGATTCTGAACCGGGATCGCCACGGCGCGAATATCGAGGTACTGCGCAACAGCCGAAAGAAGACGGTTCGTCTGGCTCCCCTGTTTGACCACGGCCTTTCGTTGCTTTGTAGCTGTCCCGATGATGCTGCGGCGGCAAAATTCGATGTGATGGCCGATAAGCCCTGCAACAACTATATTGGCTCGAAGTCCACATGGGATAACCTGCGCATTATTCCGAAGGACAAAATGCCGGAGCTCCATCCGCTTCACGAGAGCGACAGGCAAGTTCTACTGGAAGGACTGGACGGCGTGATCTCTCCGACGCTTCAGGAGAAAATATGGGAAATGATCTGGAAAAGGTGGTGCGCATATGAAGATTTTTGCAATTCGAGATGAATCGGCGCAGGAGCAGAAGGATCTGGCGTACCTCCTGTATTACGAGCAGGAAAAGCGATTCTACATTGAGCTGCCTGAGAACGCGGACGCATGGGAAACGCCTCTGCTGCTGGATTCCTTTGTGAAGCGTGGGGAAACCACCGTCAATTCCTATTGGAGCAGAATCTGGGTGGAGCAGCGGATTGTTCCGCCCGACCGTCAGAATATCGGAGAGATTCTGCGCGACAATCACCTGAAGGAGTACGATGAGTATGCACTCCTGATGCTGGCGATGGGACGATGCGCACAGGATGACTACTATCTCGTTCCTATTGACGAGAAGGAGCTTCCGGAAGAAATTACGAAGCGCTTTTCAAAGCGGATCGAGGATGTGCTGCCGCTGGAGAATCATTGTCTGCTGGTGTTTTTCCGTGACGGTGCCGTGAAGAAATGCGATTTGCAGAAGCATTTTGAAAAAACGAAGGCGTTTCAAATCCTTCTCAAGAAGCCGGATTATTTTCAGCACGTGCAGATGCAGACAGGCGGATACGGTGTCGCTTGGGATGTGAACATGACCGTTTCGGATACGATGCTCTACCGAATTGGCAAAAGTGTTCCGCTGACAATGGAAGACTTCCGGAACTTTGCTGCACACAGAGTCATCAACGCAGCGGAAGCGGCGGAGATATTGGCTTGCTCCCGGCAGAATGTCATTGATCTGACAAAGCGGGGGAAGCTTCATCCGATCAAAACGTCGGAAAAAAGTACGCTGTACCTCAAAAGTGAGATCTTGAAACGAAACTGGCAATGAATATGACAGTCTACAGCTTTGGGTGAGATATTTGTAGGCTTTTCCTTTGCACCAATTATTAATCTGCTATATAATTAATGATATCAATAAACATGGGGTGAGCGTATGTCTGGACTATTTGACATTCCAGAAGGAACGGACAAGATTGCTATAAGGAAAAAGATTAATTCAATGCTGTCAGAAGCGCGTAAAAACGCAAAGCCAGATAAGTGCATTTTGTGCGGCCAGAATAAAAGTAGTTTCTGCAACTCACACTCTGTTCCACAAATGTCTTTACGTGAGATTGCGAGTAACGGGATTGTCTTACATGCATCAGCTGCAATTGGACTTGATTTTGAGATAATTGATCTGGAAAAAGGCGTAAACAACTCAGGCACATTTAATTATATATGTCGGGATTGTGATGGTACCTTTTTTCAGGATTATGAGAATCCTAATAATTTAAAATTGCTACCTACGGATAAAATGCTGGCAGAAATAGCAGTGAAAAACTTCTTGCTTCAAATTAGCAAGCGAGCAATTGAAAGCAATCTGATTCCAGTCCAGCAGCGTGAATTATCAATGTTCGAAAACCCTGATGATGCGCTGACGGTTAAAAGACTTGATCAGCAAGAGTATGAGTCTGAACTTATGCTCCATAAAGCGATTGCAGATAACAATGAGACAGGATGTTATCAAATTTTATTTTGGGAAAACTTGCCTTATAAAGTTCCTATTGCCATGCAAAGCGCAATTGCGTTAACGAAAGATATGGAAGGTAATCAGATTAATGATATTTTTGATTTTAGAGAGTCTACACGAATGCAGTATTTGCACTTGTGTGTATTTCCATTAGAACAGGAAAGCATCGTGCTGGCTTTTTATCATAGGAGAGATCGATTGTATCGGCACTTGAGGCATCAGGTTAATTCGAGTTCAAAAGATAGAGTCTTGCGGTTTTTTAACTATGTGATTTTTGCATATACGGAGAATTATTTTATATCCAAGCAGATTCAGTCTGAGATTGAGACAAATGCAAGTTTGCAAACTTTGAGCCAAGAAAACAGTGGCTTTCCTAGTATGGGAGTACTCGGAGCGGACAATATGTTTGGTATTGGGTATAAGCCCATTAGCGAAAGTGAAATTCCGAACTTTTTGTCGTCTGCATGGGCAATTTAATAATTGCTATCCGTGCTTGGTGGGATCAAGAGTAAAGGATTCGCTTGCGAATGACAAATCGAGCCAAGCAAAGATGAAACTCAAGGCACAGCGCGTTGCGCAGTAGTGAATCAAGCGGAGGTGATAGACAGCAACAATTATAAGAATTATGCAGAAGCGTTATACTCCTTTGCAACCTTTTTTGATGGCGTGAAGGGGTATAATAGCTTTCTTTCACACAATAAGGCTCTTTCTCAGTTCAATAGGTAATATGCCCAATGCCCCTTCTCCTGGCCTTTATTCAATTTGTTGTCATCTACTAGCCCTGTCAATATCCGATTTGCCGTTGCTGCCGATACTCCACACAGCTCCCGCACATCGGCGTTCATGACATACTCATGCGTCTGCAGGAATTGCTCAATCTTCTGCCAGCGCAGAGTTTTCTTGTCCGTCTTTTCATTGCTCATTGCATCACTCGCATGGATGGCGTCGATGAGCGATGCTTTGATGGCGGAGAGCATAAACTCGATGAATGCGGTGGACTCGCCTGCATTGTTGCTGGCATTGATGGTATCGTAGTATTCCTGCTGATGGTCGTGGATGATGGATTCAACCGGCAGCCATGCAAACACAGAATTCCATTTGGAGAGCAGCAGCGTGTGCCAGAGGCGACCGACTCGACCGTTCCCATCTGCAAATGGATGAATCAACTCCAGTTCGTAATGGAATACGCAGCTTCGGATCAGCATGTGCAGGTCGCTGTCCTTCGTCCATTCGAGCAATTCTATTACAAGATCCGGCACATACTGCGGCAGCGTGCCGAAATGTAGGACATGCCCTTCCTGATCCACACCCACAGGGCGTGTGCGGAACATGCCGGATTCCTCCACAAGTCCACGGGTCATGATGCCATGCGCCGTCAGCAGATCATCCACGGAGTAGGGGTCAAGCTCGTCTAACCGTTCATAAATCTCGTAGGCATTCTTAACCTCGGCAATATCCTTGGGCGGCGCCAAAACGTGCTTACCGTTCAGAACGGCGGTGACCTGTTCCAGACTCAGCGTGTTCTGCTCAATGGCAAGTGAGCTGTGAATGGTGCGGATGCGATTGGTACGGCGCAGATTGGGATTGCTGGAAAGATGATCGTGAGCGGAAAGTCTTCCAACCAGCTCTGAAATTTCTGCAACGTCATCAATGATTTTGTTTGTAATTTGAAATGGCGGCTGTTTGTTTTTCATGAGTACCTCATAGCGTAGTTTGATTGTCCATATTATAGCACCCATCGCTCATTTCATCAATCATATTTTGAGCTCGCATGAGCGATGCCCTCAAAACTATATCATTTAGGGTGCGAAAGCCTCTGTTTTTTCCTCTCAGACTGCCGCAAACAGGTGGGCGTGGATGTTTTCCTATGGAACACATCCGAGAGGCAAAACAGAGGATTTTTTCATAGAAACCGACACTTTTCAAAAAACGGAGAAAGAGATCATTTTTCTCGGAAATTTTTTCAGATTCTTTCCTTGGCACCTTTTCAAACGGATTCCAATCCGTTATAATATATTTATCAACCTAACGAATTACACGAGGTGCCGCTATGAAGACGAAAGACACGCCGAAGCAATATGTCATCTACTCCCGCAAGTCCAAGTTCACCGGCAAGGGCGAGAGCATCGAAAACCAGATTGAGCTGTGCCGCCAGTATATCGCCATGCACTTTGGCGAGGACGCGGCAGAAAACGCGCTGGTCTACGAGGACGAGGGCTTTTCCGGCGGCAATCTGGAGCGCCCACAGTTCAAGAAGATGATGAAGGACTCGCAGAAAATCGAGTTTGCCGCCATCGTGGTCTACCGCCTCGATCGTATCAGCCGCAACATCGGCGACTTTGCCAAGCTCATCGAGGACTTGGGCGACCGGCACATCGACTTCATCTCCATCCGCGAGCAGTTCGACACCAGCTCCCCCATGGGGCGCGCCATGATGTATATCGCGTCGGTCTTTTCCCAGCTGGAGCGGGAAACCATCGCCGAGCGCATCCGGGATAATATGCACGAGCTGTCCAAAACCGGGCGCTGGCTGGGCGGCACCACGCCCACCGGCTACGCCTCGGAGAGCGAATCCAAGATAACGGTGGACGGCAAGGAGCGCAAGGCCTACAAGCTGAAGCCCATTCCGGAGGAAATCCGGCTGGTCAAAACGATTTTCTCCGTCTTCATGGAAACCGGCTCCCTCAGCAAGACTGACCATTACCTGCTGGAGCACCGCTGCGTCACCAAGCGCGGCAAGCAGTTCACCCGCTTTGCCATCAAGGGTATTCTCACAAACCCGGTCTATATGATCGCCGACGAAGCGGCGTACCGGTACCTCAAGGAGAACAACGCAGACCTGTTTGCCGAGCAGTCCGAGTTCGACGGCGAACACGGCATCATGGCCTATAACCGCACCCTGCAGCGCCCCGGCAAGGCCAACCAGATCCGCCCCATGGAGGAATGGATCGTGGCGGTGGGCAAGCATCCGGGCATCATCTCCGGCAGCGACTGGGTGCAGGCGCAGGCCATGCTGGATGTCAACAAGTCCAAGAGCTACCGCAGGCCCCGCAGCAATGTGGCGCTGCTGTCTGGCCTGCTGCGCTGCGGTGAATGCGGCGACTATATGCGCCCCAAACTGACCAACCGCACCAATGCCGATGGTGACCTGATCTACACCTACATGTGCTCCACCAAGGAGCGCAGCCACGGGACAGTGTGCGGTATGAAAAACTGCAACGGCAACACGCTGGACGCCAAAATCATCGAGGAGATCCGCAAGCTGTCCGCCGACAAGGATACCCTTGCCGGACTTCTGGCGCAGACCAAGAAGGTCATCAGCGGCAACAAGGAAGGCTACGACGCGGAGCTGGCACAGCTGCGCGAAAAGCATGCCGAAACGGAGGATAAAATCCGTCGATTGGTGGATTCCCTGTCCGTTGCCACCGATACCTCGGCCAAGTATGTCATGGAGCAGATCGACGAGCTGCACCGGAGAAGCGAGCAGGAGCAGGCACGGCTTTCCGAGCTGGAAGCCCTCACCGAACAGAGCCGGATGCTCCATCAGGAGTTCGCCTTCCACCAGGAGATGATCGAATCCTTCGCCCATGCGGTGGATACGGCGACGCTGGAGGAAAAGCGCCGCCTGCTGCGTACCATCGTCAAAAAGGTGGTCTGGGACGGCAAAAACGCCTATGTGTACCTGTTTGCCGAGGACGGAGAGGCCGATTTGCCGCCCGTAGAGCAACTTATGTGTCCGTCAGGAGAGGATAGCGAATGAGATCCTGATGTATTTTCGGGCGCGGCGGAAGATCCAGTGTGAGGTGTCGCTCAGCGATGCCATTGAGACCGATGGTACCGGTTCGGAATTATCCATTGGAGACGTTGTGGGAAAGAGCGATACCCTGCTGGAGGATCTGCAGGATAAGGATGACCGGATACTGGTGCGGCGGCTGGTGGCGGAACGGCTGACGGAGCGGGAGGCGGATATCATCCGCCGCCGTTACGGCCTTGACGGACATCTGCCGCAAACGCAGCGCCAGGTCGCCGTCGCTTACGACATCAGCCGCAGCTATGTATCGCGCATTGAGAAGAAAGCGCTTCAGAAGCTTGAGGACGCGCTGCGGCAGTATCTTTGAACCGACGAGAAAATCCTCGCCTTTTGGACCACAGTCCGAAAGGCGAGGATTTTTGAGCGATGTGTGCGGGAAGATCATTCAGCGGCATCCCAATCCTCGTCTGCGCTGTCGGGGATCACCACAGGCGCCTGCATGACATAAGTGGCCTGTGGGTGATGCAGCACCACACCGGCATAGTCGTATTGGATCAGCTGCCGTGCGTAAGAGTATTTGGCGTCCACCAGCGCGGTGACGGTGTCCACATAGTCATCCGCCACGGTAATGCCGGGATTGGGAGAGAAGGTCCGCGTTTTGGCATCGTAGGTGCCTGCGGCAGTGATCCAGCTATTGCCGCGGTTGGTGGGCAGGATCACCAGCGGCATGCAGGTGGATGCCTGCGAAGCGTTATAATTCTCGGCGAATACATCCCGGCCTGACAGCAGCCGTGAATCGTATTCAAGGCCAAACAGATTGCTGAGCGTGGGAACGATGTCGATAGAAGAACAGGGCGTATTGACTGTAATGGTTTTTTCCATGCCGCCGTTCCACAGGATCAGGGTGTTGCGGTAACGGGAGATATCCAGTTCACTGTCCTGGCGGCCGCTCAGCTCCTGATAGTAATCCACCTCGTCGGTGACCAGCGCATAGGGATAGTGGTCAGCCGTCAGGCAGATAACGGTGTCATCGGCGATCCCGGCGGCCTCCAGCTGCTCCAGCAGATACGTCAGCGCGTACTCCAGCTCCAGATTGGCGGCAATATATCCCTGCACCGGCTGAGAAGCGTCAGGATAGGCGGCTACGGCGGCTTCACGGTTCTTGGCGGACATGGCGTTGCCCCATCCCCAGTTGGCATGGCCGCTGACGGTCATATAATAGGCGTGGAAGGGCGTGCCGTTGGTCACATAGTCCTCGATATAGGCCGGAGCTGTCAGCTCCATCATCTCAAGATCGGAGTAGGGCCAGCCGGGACCGGTGATGGCCAGGCCGTTTCCCTGACCGTAGTAGTCATACCCCAGGTTTGGGTGCGTCAGGTGGCGATTGTAATAGGTGTAGGAATTGTTGTGATAAGCCACGGTGGTATAGCCCAGTGACCGGAACTGGTTGCCCAGCGCGAAGGGCATATAGTCCTTGTGGCTGACATAGAAGCTGAGGTTGTTGTTGATCCAGGTGGGGATCACGCCGGTCATGGCGGCAAACTCGCCGCCTGTGGTGGACTGCCCCCATCCGGGCTGGTAGTAATTGGTGAATACAAAGCCCTCGTGGGTCAGCTTATACAGGGTCGGTGTCAGCTCCTTGCTGATCACGTAAGGGGAGAAGGCCTCAGCGGTGATCTGGATCAGATTCTTCCCCTTGAACATACCGGTGTATTCGTTTTTCTGGCTGGCGGTAAGGCTGCTGAAATACTTGTGCATATTGGCCAGCGTCTGGCCGCCTACCAGCTGAGATTCCGCCGAAAAATCCAGATCCATCTTGTTGTAGTCATAGACCACAGGTTCCGGTGTGGGTTCCGGTTCCGGATCTGCCACTTCGATCACCGGCGCGTCAGGCAGGCCAAACAGCGCGTACTGGATCTCCAGCCGCACGGAAGCGGACAGGCCGAAATTGGGTACGGCGCGGTCCGTGATAAAGTTATAGGTATAATCTGCCTTGTATTCGCCGGTATAACACAGGGCGGAGCCGACGGCCTGAAACACGATGAAGCCCGCCAGCGCCAGCAGCCGCGCTCTGCCGCGAAGCCGTTTGCCCGGCAGCAGATGGCGGCGGAAGATGATCAGCAGCGCCAGCGGCACAAAGGACAGCAGGATAAAAGGCAGGCGGCTCACGATGATCTCCAGCATGGTGGTGAAGAAATTGCCTACTACATTGCCGGTCATCTGCGTGATAAAGCCAAGGCCCCAATAGGTCTTGAAATAGCTCTTGCAGCAGTATTCGATGCATGTCAGCACCGTCCACACGGCACACAGCGCGTAGGTGACGATGTGGGCCGCCTTCCGCGGCAGCAGATCTGCCAGCACAGACAGCAGCAGCCCGGCCGCGGCAGAAAACAGCAGGATATATGCCAGTGGGATGTCCCAGAAGGCGGTGCTGCGGTCAAAAATATGCAGCAGCAGCTCGTGATAGACAAGCGCCAAAGGGAAAAAAAGCAGCGGCCACAGACTGCGCTTCGGCGGCTCCTGCGGTGTTTGCGCCGGATGTGTGCGATTCTCGTGCTCCATAGGGTCTCCTTATCATCCAACGGATGTGTTCAAATTGGAAAATCTTGTCGAATGGGCAGTTTTAACATAGTAGCACGCTTTCGTGGGATTTGCAACGGTTGACGGCCGTACCTCACGAAAAGTTTACAATTTGATATTTGCTGATTTTGGCTGCGAAGTTAGTCGTCCCAGCCGCTGAACTTCCCTGTATTTCCGAAGGTGATGGCGTCCTTTCCGTACTTGCCGCGGATCGCGTCCATTGCCTGCTCCAGCCGTTCCTGCTTCTCGCTGCGCCGGGGCGCGTCGCCGCTCAGCAGATCCATTTGCTCAAAGCTGTCGGCGTTGTCTGTCAGATACAGAGCCGTGATCGTCAGCGCTCGAATGGGATCAGGCGCGTGCCAGGACTGACGGGCCAGCTCCAGCGCCGCGTGGTAGATGTCCTTCTGCAAATGGGTAGGACTGTCCAGCCGGATCTGGCGGCTGAACTGGCGGAACTGCGCGTCGCGGATGGTCAGGGCCACCCCGCTGCAATACATGCCATAGCGCCGCAGACGGCCCGCCACACTGTCAGACAGCACCGCGAGACCGGAGCGCACCTCGTCCCAACGGGTCAGATTTTTGGGGAAGGTGGTGCCGTTGCCTACGGATTTCACCGGTTCCGTTTCGTGCTGCGGGCGGACGGGACTGCTTTCCAGTCCGTTGGCGTAGCTGTGCAGCTGTGTGCCATGCTTACCCAGCAGCGTTTCCAGGGTGGATCGGGGGAAGGCCGCCAGCTGCCCGATGGTCTCCACGCCGTATTGCCGCAGCAGCTTCTGCGTCGAATGCCCCACCCCCAGCAGATCGCCCACCGGCAGGGGCCATACGATGGACTGCCAGTTGTCGCGGTCGATGACAGTGGTGGCATCAGGCTTTTTATAGTCGCTGCCCAGCTTGGCAAAAATCTTGTTGAAGCTGACGCCCACGGAGATGGTCAGGCCCAGTTCTTCCCGCAGCCGTGCCCGCAGCCGATCGGCAATGGCCTTTCCGTCGCCGCCGAACAGGTGCATGCTGCCGGTGATGTCCAGCCAGCTCTCGTCGATGCCGAACGGTTCTACCAGATCGGTGTACTGACCGTAAATGGCGTTGACCTTTTTGCTGTATTCCCGGTATAGGCTGTGGTGAGGCGGCAGCGTGATGAGATGCGGCGCTTTCTGCCTGGCTTGCCAGATGGTCTCCGCCGTTTTGACGCCCAGCTGCTTGGCTGCTTCGTTTTTGGCCAGCACGATGCCGTGACGTGACTCCGGATCGCCGCATACCGCCACCGGCACATCCCGCAGTGCCGGATACCGCAGAAGCTCCACCGACGCGAAGAAACAGTTCAGATCACAGTGCAGGATCACCCGGTCCGGCATAGCGCCGCCTCCTCTCGCTCATTTGTTCGAGTGTAGTATACCACGGTCTGCCTGATTTGAAAAGGGTATTTTGCCCGCGCCGATCAGCGGGCGGCGGCAGCGATTTATGAACTTTCCGCAAACCTTTTCCGCGGGGGCTTGCGTTTTGGCGGCGACGGTGATAGGATAGCCTGCGCCATGGGGATCGGACCTCATGGCGGCAAATCGACAGAACACAAGGAAAAAAGGAGATTTGAAGTATGAAAAAAGTATTTGCATCTGTGCTGGCACTGTGTCTGGCACTGGCGCTGGTGGGCTGCGGCAGCGCCGACACCCCTGCCGACAACAACGCGAACAATGACGCGGACAGTGCTTCCGTAACAGTGGCGCCTATGCAGAGCGCCATCGATGTGAACAGCATCACCGACGCGGATCTGGCGGTTTCCTTCGATGCCGCCTCCCTCCACACTGAGGGCGATGCCGCGACCCTGGGCGTAACGGTCTACGACTACGAGCTGTACGATGCGGCGGAGGTTTCCCAGCTGAAGGTGGGCGACACCATCACCGCAAATGGGCAGGACATCGTCATCACCTCTATTGATACCACCGATGGCGTGACCATCAACGGCGGCTTTGAGCAGGACGGCCTGTCTCTGGTGGGCGGCGAAGGCGGCACCATGTACGCCGTCGGCCCCAATGACAGCAAGACCTACCGTGAGCTGGGCGCCGTGACCCTGCCGCTCAGCGATGGCTGCCAGCTGCTGGACAGCTCCGATCTGGCGGGCGGCGAGATCAAGGTGACGCTGCCTGACCTGGCTGCGTATCTGGCGGAGGATATGGTGACCTTCCAGCCTGCGAATACCACCGTTACCGTCGCGGGCGGTCAGATCACCGGCATCACCCGTGTGTACATGCCCTGAGAGAACAGACGCATACAGCAAAAGCACCCCATGGCGGGTGCTTTTGCTGTATCCGCGTCGCCCTTGACAGCCATGGTATAATAAAAATGATTGAAATTTTTGAGGAATACGAGGAAAAACGCTATGGAGATCACCCAGGGGGTGGATTTTGAGAGCTTCGGCCTGTCCGAAGCTACGCTGCGGGCCATCCGCAACAAGGGCTATACTGTTTCCACGCCGGTACAGGCCGGCTGCATCCCGCCCATGATGGCGGGGAAGGACGTCATCGCCAAGGCACCGACCGGTACCGGTAAAACCATGGCTTTTGGCATTCCTATTATTGAGAAGATCGCCCCGGAGAGTGAGGAAGTACAGGCGGTGATCATGGCGCCTACCCGGGAGCTGGCCATGCAGATCACCGACGAGATGCGGGATATCGCCGTATACCACGAGGGTGTGCGCCTGGTGTGCCTGTACGGCGGCCAGCCGATCGGCAAGCAGATCAACGCCCTCAAGCGCAAGCCACAGATCGTCGTGGCAACGCCCGGTCGGCTCAGCGACCATATGAAGCGGCGTACCGTGACGCTGAAGGCGGTAAAGACCGTGGTGCTGGACGAGGCCGACCGGATGCTGGATATGGGCTTTATCCACGATGTGACCCGCATTCTGGACAAGATCCCCAGCCGTGAGAATCTGGGGATGTTCTCTGCCACCATTTCCCGGGAGGTCATGGATATCTCCTGGGTCTATCAGCGTGACCCGGAGGAGATCACCGTTCAGGCCACCAGAGAAAATAAGCCCGATATCCTCCAGTACCGCATCGAGGTGCCCACCGACGGGAAGGTGGACGCCATCGCCAGGATCCTGGAGCACGAGGGGTACGACCGGGTGATCTGCTTCTGCAACACCAAGGGCAGCACCGAGCGGCTTACCAAGTTTTTGCAGATGCGGGGCGTGGACGCCCAGTGCATCCACGGCGATATCCCCCAGCGCAAGCGGGAGGAGGTCATGCAGCGGTTCCGGGACGGTAAGCTGCGGGTGTTCGTGGCCACGGATGTGGCCAGCCGCGGCATCGACGTGGACGATGTGGACGCTGTGTTCAACTACGAGGTGCCGGAGGAAAACGAGTATTATATCCACCGCATTGGCCGGACAGGCCGTGCCAGACGCCATGGTGTCGCCTATACGCTGCTGAGCGATTTCCCCAGCCGGATGCGGCTGGATGATATCGTTCGCAATACCCGCAGCCAGGTAGTCGCGGCCAGATTGGCGGACGACGGCAGTGTGGTCGCAGAGTAAGGAGAATCCCTATGAAACACATCAAACAACTGCTGGCGCTGGGGCTGGCGCTGTGCATAGCGCTGTCCGCCGCAGGCTGCGGCGCCGCGGAACCGGAGCAGATGACCGTCCGCGCGGCGCTGGTCAGCGCGCCCCATACGCTGGATCCGGCCCGTGCCGTTACCGAGACGGAAAAGACGGTGGCGGCCAATCTGTTCGAAAATCTGATGAAGCAGACGGCTGCCGGCATTGTGGGAGCACAGGCCGCCAGCTATGAGTATACCGACAATATGGACGGAACGGAGACCTATACCTTCCGGCTCCGCAGCGATATCTACTGGTCGGACGGCAAGAAGGTCACAGCCCATGACTTTGTGTACGCATGGCAGCGGCTGGTAGATCCGGCCACGATGTCGCCCCACGCCTCCATACTGAATATGGTGGCCGGTTACGCGGACGCGGTGGCGGGCGACCCGTCGGCGCTGCAGGTGTCGGCGGCGGATGACCGCACCTTTGTGGTGACCATCAGCGGCCATTGCTCCTATTTCCTCTCGGTGGTCTGCACCGCCGTATCCACTATGCCGGTACGCGCCGATGCGGCGGAGCCGGCGGATACCGGCGATGATCAGAGCGGAGACGAAGCGCAGACGCCGGCACCGGACTGGTCCATGAGCGCCGGTACACTGCTGACCAATGGCGCTTACGCGGTGACCGGCATGACGGATGACGGCTTGACCGCCGCGGTGATGGATCACTATTATGATACCCGCCGCCTTGGCCCGGATACCTTGGCGTTCTTGTTCCCCGCCAGCAGCGAGGAGGCTATGGCGCTGTACGACAGCGGCGATGTGGATTTTGTGCTGGATGCCGGAGACGCAGAGGGGGCGGTGGAAGCGTCCTCTGCCAGAGTCGGCACGGTGCTGATCAACCAGATGGCCACCAGTCTCAGCGAATCGGTGCGTCAGGCCATGTCGATGGTCATTGACCGCAACGCGCTGGCGGAGCTGATGAGCCAGTCCAGTGAGGTGTACCGTGCGGCGGACGGCCTGATCCCTGACGGTATCGTGACATCTGACGGCAGCTCCTTCCGGACGGCGAACGGCGCGATGATCGACAACGATCCTGAGAAATATGATGAACGCTGCCAGGAAGCGGTGGAGCTGCTGTATGCTGCCGGCTATACCCCCACCGTGCTGGAGCACATAAGTCCGGTAACGCTGCTGTATGAGGCAAGCGCGGACAACGGAAAAGTCGCGCAGGCGCTGCAAACGGTGTGGCGGGATAAGCTGGGCGTCCGTGTGACAGTCCGGGGCATGACACCGGAGGATATGATGACCGTGCTGAAAAACGGAGAATTTTCTCTGGCGCTGACGGATGTGAACGGCGACCGCAACACGGCGCTGAGCTACCTGAACCGCTTCAGCAGCAGCCAGCAGGAGAATTATGGACAGTTCTATTCTAACGCGTATGATATGCTGATCCGCGCGGCGGCCAATTCCAGCAGCGACGAAGCCAGAGACGCCTATCTGGCGGACGCGGAAAAAATGCTGCTGAACAGCGGATATGTGATGCCGCTGTATTACGAGACGTATACGTGGCTGCTGCGGGATACCCTGACCGGTATCCGGACCGATGGCATGGGGGTATATTACTTCCAGAACATGGTGAAAGCCGCGTCATAAGCACAATAAAAAATGACCGTCCGCCGGACGGTCATTTTTTATTGCTTACTTGTGCAGCAGCGGGCTGAGCGGCTTGTAGATCAGGAAACACAGCGTCACATCCAGCACGCCCTTGATGAAGGTGAAGGGTACATTGAATACCAGCAGGCAGTTGAACAGGGCGTTCTGCGTGGGGATGTGAGATACGCCGCCCAGGATCTCTTCATACATGCCCACGATGGCGTCCAGCGGCAGCTTGAACAGCACCACATAGGCAGGGTAGACGATAAAATAATTGGTGGCCAGACTGACCAGCGCCATAGCTGCCGCACCGACCAGAGAGCCGATCAGCGCGCTTTTGCGGCTTTTGCTGCGCTTGTAGACCATGCCGGCGGCAAATACGAACACCGCGCCCAGAATAAAGTTGGACAGCTCCCCCACACCGGCGCTGGAGCCGAAGGGCAGGTGCAGAATATTTTTCACCAGCTGTATGGCGACACCGTACACAGGCCCCAGAGAGAAGGTCCCCAGCAGCGCGGGCAGGTCGGAAACATCCAGCTTGATGAAGGACGGCACCAGCGGCACGGAAAATTCAATGAACTGGAGCACAGCGGCCACGGCGGACAGCATGGCGGCCACGGCAAGATGATGGGTTTTCTGCTTTTGTGTCATAAAAAAGACTCCTTTTTGATCATGTAACACCCTTGGAAGCGGTTGTCTCCCAAGGTGCACGCATCAAAAAAGAGCATTACAAATCATGCCGTACACGCCTTCTCTCATCCAGACTATACTGTCGGTACCGGAATCGCGCCGGTTCATGCTCACCCGCAGGCTCGCTCGCGGACTATACCGCCGGTGGGGAATCGCACCCCGCCCCGAAGACAAGTGATCCAGTTGTGTTCGCGAACATGATACTACACAACGCGGCAAAATGCAAGTGTTATTTCCGAGGAAGCTCCAAAAACGCGCGGGAAGCCCCTTGCTCGCGAAGAGACTTCCCGCAATGTGTCTATTTCCGTTTTTCCAGCGCCTTCTGACCGGCCTGATAGAGATTCCCGGCTGTCTCCTTCAGCGTTTCAGCGGTCTCCTTCAGGCCCTCTCCCGCCGTGCGCAGCATCTCATCCTTCATATCAGACAGGAGACGGCGCATGACCTCTGATACGATGCCCTTCTGCTTCTCGTCGGCGGCCAGACGGCGCAGCAGATCCTTCTGCCGTACCTCCTCCAGCGACCGCAGCTTGCCGCCCTGGGTAAACATGTCGAACAGAGCCGCGGAAAATTCCTCCCGCTCCTGCTGCGACAAAGAGGCGATCCATTCCCGCAGCACGTCATCAGACAGCTTGCCCAGCTCAGAGCGGTCGTCACGGCGGATAAACCGGCGGCCCAGCACGCCCCATGTCAGCGGCTCATGCTGCATGATGGCGCGGCTGCTGCTGGCCACCACGGTATAGTCCTCTGTATGCTCCAGCAGCACACCCACGATAGAGTCGGCAGGGATATAGGTGTGCAGCCTGTCCGCGACGCGGCGATATTCCGCCGTATCCGTCACATCCCGGCGGAAACCGGGGCCATCGTTGTTGTAAGCGCCCAGCATCCGGCTCTGCAGCGTCTCCGGAATGTGCATGGCGGCGTAAGCGGCCAGATTTCCGCCCTTGGAGTGGCCGCCGATCCGCAGTGGACGTTCCGGGCAGTGCCATGCCATATCCTCCACATATTCTACGGCGCCGATCTGCGCGGGTACGGCGTCCATAAAGCTGAGATTCAGGTTTTCCTTCCAGCCTACCAGCGACCGGTCGGTGCCCATGAAGGCGCAGAAGAGGGTACCGTCCGGCACCAGAAAGGACAAAGCGTCCAACTGCATTTCCCGCGTCTCGTCCCGAACGGTCTCGTAGCCGAATATCCGCACACCGTGAAAACGGCGGGAGTCAGCAGCCATCTGCATCAAGGGGATATAGTCATTGGGGGACAGTCCCTGCTGCTCGTCCTCCGGCGTCATCCGCTTCACGATCTCGCCCAGCGGTATCGCGTGGTCAGGGTCACGGCTGCGCAGCGCGTCAAACCGGCGGAAATTCAGGTAGGTAATGATGCAGAGGATCAGATTATCCACTTCGTTGAAAGCGTCCTGAGCAAAGGTCAGGTCGCCCCGCCAGCACAGATAGTCCGCCACCGTGGTTTCCACGGTTTTTTCGTTCTTATTCATGGCGCTTCCTTGTATTATAGAGTAGTAGTTATTAAAGCCCCTCTCCAAGGGCTGTGCTACA
>SAMEA104315427__coassemble_1057_pt1 | contig 15983 bp, 15 predicted proteins | sample SAMEA104315427__metabat2_low_PE_034 | metagenome-assembled genome bin SAMEA104315427 (sample SAMEA104315427) | gut metagenome | biome: Monkey gut; feature: monkey-associated habitat; material: faeces | place: China | collected 2013 | reverse complement strand
TCGTTTCGTTTGTTGTTTAATTTACAAGGTACACGCTCCACAACCGCGGAACAGTCATTATTATATCACATGTCTGTCATCTTGTCAACTACTTTTTTCATCTTTTTCGATGTTTTTCGATGTTTTTCGTCGTCTCGATTTCGACCGGATCGCTGTCTCTCGCGGACAGCTAGGTTAGATTACCATACCTTTCCCCTCTTGTCAACGCTTTTCTGCCCCTTTTTCCATGTTTGATAAAAGCAAGCAATCAATAAGATGTACTTATGTCAAAAATAATTCGCCGCATACCTTTTGCACAAGGGCATGCGTCCTTTTTCCCAGCATCTTGTCTATTTTCCCTATTTACTTTCGCTCCGCAAAGGAGTAGAGTATCCGCAATAAAGTTGAACAGCGATGATGGACATCCAGTAAGACACTGTGATCATCTTCCTCAGAGAGCGGCCGGTGGTGCAAGACCGCGAAGAGACAGCGTCCCAATTACCGTCCTGAGCCGCGCCCCGAAGCTCCGATGAGTGGTAGGCGGCGCCGGGTGCGCCCGATATCGCGCTGCGGATATATCACCATCTTATGGATGGCTGTATCCAACGAGGCCGCATAAGCGGTAAACTGAGGTGGTACCACGGGTCAAACTCGTCCTCTGTGTCCTATTTGGGACATGGAGGGCGTTTTTTTATTGCAGATCACGCGAAGGAGCGAGACATATGACACCATTTGCCCGCACAAAACGATACCCGCGGCGGCGGGAACATCGATAAACACGGAAGATACACGCCGACGCTGCGGCGGCAAAAACGCAGTAACCACTAATTTAACCAAGGAGGAGCGCACTATGCCCGCCATTACATTTTACAAGCACGAACCCATCCCCATGGAGATGCACAAGGTGAAGATCGTCCAGCAGCTGCATTTGCTGCCAACAGAGCAGCGGCTGCAAAAAATGAAGGATGCCGGGTTCAATACCTTCCAGCTGCACAACAAGGATATCTTTCTGGATATGCTGACGGATTCCGGTGTCAACGCCATGTCCGACCGGCAGCAGGCCGCCATGCTGATGGCCGACGACGCCTATGCCGGGTCAGAGACCTTCTACAAAATGCAGGCCAAATTACAGGAGCTGTTCGGCATCGAGCACTGCCTGCCCGCCCATCAGGGCCGTGCCTGCGAGAACATTCTGGCCACCCGATTTGTGAAACCGGGAAACTGTGTCATCATGAACTACCACTTCACCACCGCCAAGGCTCACATCACCCGTCTGGGCGGCCGCGTGGAGGAGCTGGTGAAAAAGGAAGGACTGGAGAGCCACAGCGACCTGCCTTTCAAGGGCGACATTGATCTGGACGCGCTGGCCGCCTGTATCCAGAAGGAAACACCGGAGAACATTCCCTTCGTCCGACTGGAGGCCGGCACCAATCTGATCGGCGGCCAGCCCATCTCCTACGCCAACATGAAGGCTGCCACCGCCATCTGCCGCCGCCACAGCCTGCTGACGGTGCTGGACGCCTCCCTTTTGCAGGATAACCTGTACTTCATCAAGACCCGTGAGCCGGGGATGCAGGACAAGTCCATCCGGGAGATCACCCGTATGATCGCAGACCTGTTCGATATCATTTACTTCTCCGCCCGGAAGTTCGGCTTCGCCCGGGGCGGCGCGATCCTGGTGCGGGATGAGGAGCTGTTCCACTCCATGGAGGATCTGATCCCCATGTTTGAGGGCTTCCTCACCTACGGCGGCATGTCCGTAAAGGAGATGGAGGCTATGACGGTGGGCTTTGAGGAGAGTATGGACATGGACGTGATCTCCCAGGGGCCGCAATTCATCGACTACTGTGTAAAGCGGCTGGACGAGTACGGCGTACCGGTGATCACTCCCGGCGGCGGTCTGGGCGCCCACATCGACGTGAAAGAGTTCCTCCCCCATGTGCCCCAGTGTCAATACTCTGCCGGCGCGCTGTCCTGTGCCCTGTATATCTGCGGCGGCATCCGGGGCATGGAGCGCGGCACCCTGTCAGAGGAGCGGGAGCCGGACGGCACCGAGCGCATCGCCAGCATGGAGCTGCTGCGGCTGGCCTTCCCTCGCCGGGTCTTTACCCTGTCCCAGACGGAATACGTCATTGATCGGGTCAAGTGGCTGTTTGACCACCGGGAGCTGGTAGGCGGATTGCGGTTCGTCCACGAGCCTGCCACGCTGCGATTCTTCACCGGTGTGCTGAAGCCCATCGGCGACTGGCCCGAAAAGCTGGCGGCAGCGTACAGAGCCGACTTCGGCGACGAGCAATAACGAAAAAGGATGCAGGTTTTCGCCTGCATCCTTTTTATGCGATCCTATACAATGTCATACAGCTGCCGCAGATCGTCGATCTCGTAGTCGATGCGGATGTCGGCAGGCCGCGGGGCGTGCTTTGGATTATACCAGCAGCAGGGCAGGCCATAGTTGTTGGCGCCCCGGATATCACTGGAGATACTGTCGCCGATCACAAGGCAGTTGTCCTTTGTGATACCATCGATGTGATCGAACACATAGTCAAAATACGCCGCGGAGGGCTTGGCGGCGCCAGCCTCCTCGCTGATGAAGGCGGCGGTGATAGCGGGAGCAATGGGACTTTTCGCCAGACGGCCCCGCTGGACAGAAGCCACCGCGTTGGTGACCAGATACAGCTTGTGGCCGCGGGCAAGGGTATGGCACACCTCCTCCGCGTAGGGCAGCACGAAGGCGCATTGGCTCAGGGTATGGAGGTGCAGGGCGTTGCAGCCCTCCGCGTCCCGGTCAAGCCCCATGGCTGCCAGGAAATTACGGAAGCGCTGCACCACCAGAAACTCCTTGGTACACTCTCCCCGGTCGAAAGCGGCCCACATCTCGTTGTTGCAGCGCTCGTACAGGGCAAATGTCTCATCGTTCTCCGGAATATCAAATCGCTCACACACGGCGTGGAACGCCTCCCGGTTGGCCCGATCGAAGTTGAACAGGGTATTATCCGCGTCAAATAGTAAGTAGGGGTATTTCATAGGGCAGATTCCTTTACACAAACAGCGCATTTTCCGCCGGGCGGGCATAGACCTCCTCCAGCTCGCTCTTGTGATAGAGATAGCCGGGATCATCGTAGTACTTGGCTCCGGCGCGGCAGCCCTTGACGCAGGCGCAGCACTTGATGCAGATGCCGGGTACCTGAGCAGGGTCAGCCGGGTCGATGCTGCCCATGGGACAGTGGGCGGCGCACCAGCCGCAATTGCCGCACTTGCTCCTATCTGTTTTGGGCTTTACCTTCAGGATATTGATGGGATTCCCGTGGCGGTCACGGGGCATATAGTAGGGCCGGAGCGGATCGCAGCCGCCTACGGTGACGGGAGCGATATCCCCCGCCGCCAGTCTGGCGGCGATACGGCCGGCGAAAGCGTCCATCTCCGCCATGTCGGCATCATCGGGTCTGCCCGCGCCCAGTGTACGGGAGAAGCTGTGCTCTCCCACAAAGGCGGCGCCTGCCACACAGGTGAAGCCATTGGCGGTCAGCAGCTTGTCAAGCTCCATCAGGGCATCGTCATAGTTCCGGTTGCCGAACAGCACCACCGGAACCGCCAGCGCGCCAGCGCCACGCACCATATCCCGCAGGTAGGGCATCAGCAAGTTGGGCACCCGTCCCGCGTAAGTGGGACAGCCCACCACCGCCAGATCGCCAGCCGGAATGATCAGCTCCTTCTTCCGAATCTCCGGCAGGGTATAGCTATACTCAGCATACTGCGCGCCCAGCGCGTCCGCCAGATGGCGGGCAATGCGGCGGACAGTCTTTTCCGTCGTGCCGGTACCGCTGAAATATACAGCGTAAACAGTCGCAATGGGCATGATGATCCTCCTTCTTTCACACGGTCCGTCAGACCTGAAAGTCCTCCGGTGACAGCTTTTCGGTATTCAATTCCGCAGGCCGGGGCGGCGTGCGGCGCAGGGGATCATAGCGGAAGGAGGCGCACTTATCCTCCTCCGCCACCACACCGCGCCTGATACAGGCGACATGGCCCTCGTCGATGCGCGTACCACGGGCGCAGTAGGCGCAGCGCGGCTCGATATCTTTCCGGAACAGCACTGTCCCTCACCTCTCTTCTGCCGTATTTTACAGGCTGTACAGCTTGATCGTTCCGTTTTCAGCCGCCGCTTTCAACTGGGTAACGGGATGCTCGAAGGCATCGATGATCAGGGTCGCCATGGGATCCTCCAGCTCCTTCTGGATACAGCGGCGGAGGTTCCGGGCACCATAGGCGGCAGAATAGGACTTCTTCACCAGAACATCCACCACGCCGTCATCATACATAAAGCCAAAGCCCTTGTCCGCCAGAGAAGCCTTCAGCTCCTCCAGCATGATGCGGGCAATATCCCGGAAGTTCTCCTCCGTCAGCTGGTGGAAGTAGATGACCTCGTCCACACGGTTGATAAACTCCGGACGCAGGAACTCACGCAGGGCCTTCATGACACGCTCCTTGCCCTGATCGCCGGCGGACTTATCAAAGCCCACCGAACCGGCAGCCTTGTCGGAACCGGCGTTGGAGGTCATGACGATGACGGTGTTCTCGAAGTTCACCTTGCGGCCATGGGCATCGGTGATCTGGCCGTCGTCCAGAATTTGCAGCAACACGTTCAGCACGTCGGGGTGGGCCTTCTCGATCTCGTCGAACAGCACCACGGAATAGGGCTTGCGGCGGATCTTCTCCGTCAGCTGGCCCGCCTCGTCATACCCCACATAGCCGGGAGGGCTGCCCACGATACGGGAAACAGAATGCTTCTCCATGAACTCGGACATATCCAAACGGATCAGAGACTCGGGCGCGTTGAAGAGGTCATCGGCCAGCTGCTTGACCAGTTCCGTCTTGCCCACGCCGGTGCTGCCCACAAAAATGAAGCTGACAGGCTTATGCTTGGGACTGATCCCCACCCGGTTGCGGCGGATAGCGGCCGCCACGGCCGCCACGGCCTCGTCCTGCCCCACGATGTGCTTTTTCAGGCGGTTTTCCAGCTGGCTCAGGCGCTGGAACTCCTCTTCCTTGATCTTGCTGGCAGGGATCTTCGTCCACATTTCGATGACCCGGGCAATGTTGTCCATGGTCAGCTGCGGCGTACCCTTGGCTTTGATGTTCTCCAGCTCCTGCTGCAAGCGGATCTGCTCACTGCGCAGCTGGGCAATGCGGGCATAGCGCTGGTCCATCTGCTCTGGTGTCTGCTCCTCCTCCGGCGTTTCGGAGGAAAGCGTCTCCTGCTCGGTGGCGATGGCGGCCAGCTGCTGCTCCAGCTCCATGCGGCGGTTGATATCCGTGTCATGGAGATTCAGGTCTGAGCAGGCCTCGTCAATAAGATCAATGGCCTTGTCGGGCAGATAGCGGTCAGTGATATACCGCTCGGACAGCGACACCGCCTGCCGCAGCACACCGTCAGGGATGGAAACGCCGTGGAACTGCTCGTAGTAATGGGCGATACCGCGGAGGATCTTCAGCGTATCCTCCATATTCGGCTCGTTGACCGTCACCGGCTGAAAACGGCGCTCAAGGGCAGTATCCTTTTCGATATGCTTGCGGTACTCGTTGAAGGTGGTGGCGCCGATGACCTGGATCTCGCCCCGGCTCAAGGCAGGCTTGAGGATATTAGCGGCGTTCATGCTGCCCTCGGCATCCCCTGCGCCCACAATGTTGTGCACCTCGTCGATGACAAGGATGATGTTGCCGGCCTTGCGGATCTCCTCGATCAGTCCCTTCATGCGGCTCTCGAACTGGCCGCGGAACTGGGTGCCCGCCACCAGCGCCGTCAGGTCAAGGAGATAGACCTCCTTATCCCGCAGCTTGAAGGGCACCTCGCCTGCGGCGATACGCTGGGCCAGCCCTTCCGCAATGGCAGTCTTGCCCACGCCCGGCTCACCGATAAGACAGGGATTGTTCTTCTGGCGGCGGTTCAGGATCTGCACCACCCGCTCGATCTCCTGCTCACGGCCGATGACGGCGTCCAGCTTGCCCTGGCGGGCACGCTGGGAGAGATTGATGCAGTAGTTATCCAGAAACTTCCGCTTTTTCTCGGTCTTGCGGCCGCCGCTGTTGGGCGCGGTGCTTCCTTCGCCGGCAGGCTGCTGGGACTGGGCGGGAGAATTACCGCCGCCATTGCCGAACAGCCGGTTCAGAAAGGGGAAGGTAGCGGTCTTGCCGCTCTCTTCGTCGTCTTCATCACCGTCCCCGGTTTCCGGCAGCTCCTCCGCGCCGCCAAAGGCCTGCATCATCTCATTGGAGATGCTGTCCAGATCCTCCGGTGTGATGCCCATGCGTTTCATCATGTCATTCACCTGGGGCAGGCCCAGCTGGGCGGCGCACTTGAGACACAGGCCCTCATTGACCTGCTCGTTCTTTTCGTTGAGACGGGAGATAAACACCACCGCCACATTTTTTTTACATCTTGAGCAAAGAGTAGGCTGCATATGGTTCCTCCAAAAGCTTACTGCATAGAATCTTACGTTTTTACCGCCAACAGGATCGTGTATCACAGCAGGGCGATCAGGTCCAGCGGACTATGCTGTGTGAAGTATTTCAGCAGATACGTCTGGCGCATGGTCACCGCATCCACCAGCCCTGTCCATTGCAGAAGGCTGGCGGCGGCAAACATGGCCAATATGCCCAGGCACAAGCCCAGCGCCGCACCGGCCAGCCGATTCAGCGTGCTCAGCACCGGGGCGCGCGCCGCCAGATGCAGCGGACTGGTAAGCAGCCGCAGCAACAGCGTCAGCAGCATAAATGACAGCAGAAACAGCACCGCGTACACCAAAGACCGGACCACACCCGCAACAGCGCCCTCCAATAGATTTTTGCCCGCCTCCACAGCGCTGTCCATCGCTTTTCTGGCGATGCCGGTAATGGCATCGAAATCCACGATCTGGCTCAGCGCCGCGCTGTCGGACGCGGCAGCGGCATTGACCGCCTCCTCGCTGCGGCCATTGGTCAGGCGATCCAGGATCTGCTGCTCTACGCGGGGTGTCACCCATTCCGTAACAGGATCGGTCAGCACGCTGGCAACAACGCTGCTGCCCAGCAGCGCCGCCGCGAGGATCACCACGCTCAGCAGGCTGCGGATAAAGCCGCGGCTGCCGCCAATGATCAGGCACAACAGCAGGATCGCCGCAATGGCAATATCAATAGTCAGGGAAATGCTCATAGTTGCTCCTTTTCCGCCTTACGGCAGATACAGCGACGCGCCGGCGGCACCTGCCATCACCGCGCTGCCATCACTTCGCATGAGGATGGCGCGGGCTTCACTGACGTCCGGCAGGGTGGCCACCTCTGTCAGATATTTATCATAGATGACCAGTCTGTCACTCAGCAGCACCGCTACATAGCGGCCCGCCGAGGAAACATCCAGCACTTCGCCGTCTATGTCACAGCCGCCCAGCTCGTTGCCGCTATCATCCACAGTGATCAGGCTGGCGTATCCGCCGGACTTATACCGGCTCAGCAGCACTGTCATCCAGCCGCCGTCACCGGCCACGCAGCGGCGCAGATACTGGCCGCCGTAAGAATAGCTGGCTTTCAGCGCGCCGTTCTCATCCAGCAGGTAAAGCCCCTGCTCTGTGACAGCGCAGAAGGCGCGCTGCATGGTCTCCAACGCGTAGACCACGCCGCCGTCCACCGGAACGGTGGTCACCTCCTTCTCGCTGTTGATCCGGTAAAGCACCAGAAAGCTCTGAAACTTTCCGTCCGCCTGGCCCATGGTGACCGTTGCCAGCGTTCGGTCATCCTGGCTGAGCGCGGCGGTCATGGCAAAGCGCTGCGAAGAATTGAAGGTAAACTTTTCCTGCCCGTCATGATCCCATACCGTAACGGCCGCCTTTGCGCCGCTTTTATTATAGGCGGCGGTCACATAGCCATGAGGATTGACGGTAACGGAGATCAGCTCTCCCTCCGTTTCCTGCTGCCAGCAAAGGCCCTTGCTGTTCAGCACATACATCGTGGTGCCGCCGATATCATAGGCAACGGCCACATCGCCGCCGGAGACCAGATCCGGGTGCAGGAAGCGAACGCTGGTCTGATACAGCACCTGACTGCGTTCATCCAGCACGCGAAGCTGATTGGCCGCCACCGTTACCAGGCTGCCATCCAGCGCGGCAAAGCGGCTGGTGGCATCATTTTCATAGTAATACAGCTTGGCGCAGCCTGTTTCATCCTTCTCGGCCCGGGCATAGATGATACTGCGGCGCAGTCCGTCAAAGCTGTTGGCATCCCACAGCACCGCCGCGGCCACAACGGCCAGCACCACCAATACCGCCAGCAGCAGACGAAGCCACTTGCGGGGCTTTTTCCGCTGCTGTACCCGGCGGGGCTGCTCCTCCTGCAGGTCTCCGGGCTGGAGATCATATATGTTCCGTGTGTCCTTTTTCATGGTCTCCCTCCCTTTCCGCCAAGGCAAGCGTCAACGCTCCAGGCGCTGGTCTCCGTACCATACCCGGGTCAGATACAGTCCGCCCGGCGGCGCGGTCGGCCCCGCCAGCGTGCGGTTTCCGCTGTCAAGAATGACGGGGATATCCTCCGGCGTCAGCTTCCCCTCCGCCGCGTACAGCACGGTACCGGTGATGGCACGTACCATATTATACAAAAATCCGTCGGCGCATACCTTCAGCTCCAGCAATTCCTCGTTCCGGGTGACCCGGCAGTAATAAATGGTACGCACCGTACTGCGGACATTGGTCCCCACAGAGCGGACAGCGGCAAAATCGTGGGTACCCTCAAACATACGGGCGGCACGATCCATCACCGTCTCGTCCAGTTTCTTGGGGTAAAAATACGCACGGTTGACATAAAACGGATTCTTGATGCGGGAATTATAAATGCGATAGGTATATTCCTTTTTGATACAGGAGCCGATGGCATTGAAATCCTCCGCCACCTCAAAGGCCGCCTTGACCGCGATATCTTCCGGGATATGGGTATTGACGGCAAAAGGCAGGCGGTCCAGCGGGATACGGGAATCCGTGCGGAAATTGGCCACATAATGCTCGGCATGGACGCCGGCATCAGTACGGCCGCAGCCGGTAAGCTTCACCGGATGGCCGCAGACCATGCTAAGCCCCCGCTCCAGCGTCTGGGCCACGGAAATTTCCGTTTTCTGCACCTGCCAGCCATGGTAGGCGCTGCCGTTATACATCAATGTCAGGGCGATGTTGCGCATGATGATACATCCTCTATTGACAGTCTTACAATCCCAGGTGCTTCAGAACGATGACACCCACGGTCAGCGCAAGGAACGCCGCCAAAGCCAGATAATCGGCAGTCCTGTAGCGCAGGACATGGAGCGCGGTGCGGCCTTCGCCGCCGTGGTAGCAGCGGCATTCCATGGCCGTGGCCAGCTCGTCGGCCCGGCGGAAGGCGCTGATGAACAGCGGCACCAGAATGGGTACCAGCGCTTTGGCCCGCTGGAAGATGTTGCCGGACTCGAAGTCCGCGCCGCGGGCTTTCTGGGCGGACATGATCTTGTCCGTCTCCTCGATCAGGGTGGGGATAAAGCGCAGCGCGATGGACATCATCATGGACAGCTCGTGGATGGGCATTTTCAGCTTTTTCAGCGGAGACAGCAGATGCTCCAGCGCGTCTGTCAGGCTGATGGGGCTGGTGGTATAGGTCAGAAGGAACGTACCCATGATCAGCATGACGATGCGGAGCACCATGGCGATGGCGGAGCGGATGCCCTCAAAGGTGATGTGACGCAGCAGCCACACATCAGCCACCGGCGTACCGCCGGTAAAAAAAAGGTTCATGATGGCGGTGAATGCCACAATGATATAGACAGGCTTCAGGCCGCGGGTCAGCGCCCTGTAGTGTACCTTTGAGATCAGGATGCAGGCAGTCAGCGCCACCGCTACGACGGCATATGTCAGCACGCTTTTGGCGTTGAACAATGCCACGATATAGAGAATGACGCACAAAAGCTTCGTTCTGGGATCCAGCCGGTGGATCAGGGTATCGCCGGGAAAAAACTGGCCCAGCGTAATATCCTTCAGCATACGGCACACCCCCCTTTCAGGGCAAGGAGCTGGGCCTGCAGCGCCTCCACCGTATAGACCGCCGGGTCGATGGCCACACCCATTTCATGGAGGGCATGGGCGATCTTGGTGACCTGGGGCACATCAAGGCCCACAGATTCCAGCTCGCGGGCGCGGGCAAACACCTGGGCCGGTGTACCCGTCATGCGGACACCGCCCTTATCCAGCACAATGATGCGCTGGGCGTTGCGGGCGATCTCCTCCATGCTGTGGCTCACCAGCACCACAGTGCTGGCGCGGCGGGTGTGGTAGTCCCGCAGGAGAGACAGTATATCCTCGCAGCCCCGGGGATCAAGGCCGGCCGTCGGCTCGTCCAAAATCAGCACCTCCGGCTCCATGGCCATGACGCCGGCGATGGCGACACGGCGCTTCTGCCCGCCGGACAGCGCGAAGGGGGACTTCTCCAGCACATCTTCGTTCAGGCCCACCGCCTGCACCGACTGGCGCACGCGGCGGTCGATCTCGGCATCGTCAAGGCCCATATTCTTCGGGCCGAATGCCACGTCCTTATAGACCGTTTCCTCAAAAAGCTGATACTCCGGGTACTGGAACACCAGTCCCACATGAAAGCGCACCTGGCGGATCTTTTTCGGATCGGCCCAGATATCCTGGCCGTTCAGGTAAACATGCCCCCCAGTGGGCTTCAGAAGGCCGTTAAGATGCTGGATCAGGGTAGATTTTCCGCTGCCGGTATGGCCGATAATGCCCAGAAACTCGCCCCGCAGGATGTCCAGCGACATATCCTCCACAGCGCTGCGCTGGAAGGGCGTTCCGGCACTGTAAGTGTGTGTCAGGTGATCGACACGAATGATGGGTTCCAATGTTGGGTTCCTCGTTTCATTGATTTTGCTGAAAATCTAACGATTTTTTCGACAAAAGGTAGGTGTTCCGATCGGCGGCGGGGTGTGGTCCCCCCGCCCTGCGGATGGTTTCAGAAAGGTGCTGTGGTTATTGCAGGGCTTTGCGGATGGCGGCGGCACACGCATCCACCGTCAGGGCATCCAGCGGAACAGCCACGCCGTTCTGACGCAGGCCGTACAGCAGCTCCACCGTGTCGGGCGCCGCAAGCCCCATGGCCCGCAGCTCCTCCACTTTGGTAAACACCTGAGCGGGCGTACCGTCCATCACCAGCCTGCCATCGTTCATGACGATCAGCCGGTCGGCATCCATTGCCTCGTCCATATGGTGGGTGATGAGCACCACAGTGATGCCCCGCTCCTTATTCAATGTATGGATGGCGGAGAGCACCTCACGACGGCCGGAGGGATCCAGCATGGCGGTGGCCTCGTCCAGAACGATGCACTCCGGGGCCATGGCGATGACACCGGCGATGGCCACACGCTGCTTCTGACCGCCGGAGAGCAGGTGCGGCGCATGGCAGGTAAATTCCGACATGCCTACCGCGGCAAGGGCGTCATCCACGCGGCGGCGGATCTCCTCGCTGGGCACGCCCAGATTCTCCGGCGCGAAGGCCACATCCTCCTCCACCACGTTGGCGACGATCTGGTTATCCGGATTCTGGAACACCATGCCTACACGGCGGCGGATCTCCAGCAGCAGGGCCTCGTCCTTTGTGTCCATTCCCTCCACATACACCGTACCGCCAGAAGGCAGCAGCACCGCGTTCATATGCTTGGCAAGGGTGGATTTTCCACTGCCGTTATGGCCCAGCACCACCACAAAGCTGCCCTTTTCGATGGCCAGCGATACATTCTCCAGCGCCGCTGTAGGGGCGCTCTGCCCCTCCTCCGCCGGATAGGTGAAGGAGAGATGCTCGGTTTGCAGCATAGTTGACATAATATCTATCGTTTCCTCATGAAATTGATCGCGTTATTCGCTGACCCAACGCCCCGTCGCGCCGCAGGGCAGCGCCATGCCGGACTCTGTGCAGGGAAGCCCCAGCTCGTCCCACATGACCTTGCCGCCAAAGCGCTGGAAGGCCAGCAGATGCAGGATATAGCCCAGCACCGAGGGGGCAAGGCCCGTGGTATAGCTGTTGATGATGATGAACAGGGGCTTATCCGACAGCACCTGCATGCACAGCTTCACGAAGGGGTACAGGTTGTCCTCCAGCTTCCACACCTCGCCGGAGGGACCCCGGCCATAGCTGGGAGGGTCCATGATGATGGCATCGTAAGTCTTGCCGCGACGGATCTCACGCTCTACAAACTTGGCGCAGTCATCCACGATCCAGCGGATGGGCGCATCGGCCAGACCGGAGAGCTTTGCGTTCTCTTTCGCCCAGGAGACCATGCCCTTGGCCGCGTCCACATGGCAGACGCTGGCCCCCGCCCTGGCACAGGCCACCGTGGCGCCGCCGGTATAGGCGAACAGGTTCAGCACCCGGATGGGGCGGCCCGCCTGACGGATGGCATCCATGGCAAAGTCCCAGTTGGCGGCCTGCTCCGGAAAAAGGCCCGTATGCTTGAAGTTCATGGGCTTCACCTGAAAGGTCAGTTCCTTATAGCGGATAGGCCAGCTCTGGGGCAGATCGTTCTTCTCCCAATGGCCGCCGCCGGTGGCGCTGCGGCTGTAGCGGGCGTTGGCCTGACGCCACAGCTTCGAGCGCTTATCCGCCTCCCAGATGGCCTGCGGGTCAGGCCGCACCAGGATCTGGCGATCCCATCGCTCCAGTTTTTCTCCGCCGCCGCAGGAGAGCAATTCATAATCCTGCCAGCCGTCCGCGATCCACATAACCCCATGTCCTCCATACAGATAATAAATCAGTTTATTATACATCGGAGCTTCGCCGCCGTCAAGGCCGCAAGCAGGTGCCGCAGCCCCTGTTCTTCGGTGTTTTCCGGGATGTTACAAAAAATTCACGACTTCGTTGCCTTTTCTTATGCAACAAACCGCCCGGGAACAGGTAATAAGTGTGAGGCAGACGCGCCGCACCATCCCATACTGAGCAGGAGGTACATATGGAACACAACGACACAGGCCGGTCCATCATCGAAAAGAATGCCGAAGCCGCTCTGGCAGCAGTGAACGGCACCCTCCCCGCGCGCCCCAGGATCGGCGCGGAGGAGCTGCGCAGGGCCAACATGATCCTGAAGCGCTACCGGGCAGGAAAAGCGCATCTGGAGCAGCGGATCATCGACAATGAGCAATTCTGGAAGCTGCGCCACTGGGAGCAGATGGAGAAAGAGGGACAGGGCGGCAACAGCGGCGATCCGCAGCCTGCCAGCGGCTGGCTGGTGAACTGCATTCTGTCCAAGCACGCTGACGCCATGGACTGCTATCCCGCCCCCACCGTGCTGCCCCGCGAGCCGGACGACCGACAGGAGGCGCAGCGGCTGAGCCGCATCCTGCCGGTGATCCTGAAAAAGAACCAGTTCAAGCGGACATACTCCTCCGCATGGTGGTATAAGCTGAAATCCGGCTGCGCTGTGTACGGCGTGTTCTGGAACGGCGCAAAGCTGGGCGGGCTGGGCGACATCAGCGTAAAGCGGATGGATCTGCTGAACCTGTTCTGGGAACCGGGCATCACCGACATCCAGCAAAGCGCCCACTTCTTTTCCACAGAGCTGGTGGACAACGAAAAACTGCTGGCCCAATATCCACAGCTGGAGGGAAAGCTGGGAAAAGGCGGATTTACCCTGAGCCGCTATCTCTACGATGACACGGTGGACACCTCCGACAAGTCGCTGGTGATAGACTGGTATTACCACACCACCGCAGATGGGCGGCGCGTGCTGCAATACTGCAAATATGTAGGCGAAACCGTGCTGTACGCCACCGAAAATGACACGGCATGCCCAACCGAGACGCGAGTTGTGGGGACCGATGAAGCAGGACGCCCCATCACAGAGCAGATCCCCTGCGGCCCCAGCATGGCACAGCGGGGCTGGTATGATCACGGGAAGTATCCCTTCGTCTTTGACGTGCTGTTTCCGGAGGAGGGTACCCCCTGCGGCTATGGCTATGTCGATCTGTGCAAAAGCCCCCAGAAGCAGATCGATCTGATGAATCAGGCCATTCTGAAAAACACGCTGGCCAACGCCACGCCCCGTTTCTTCATCCGCTCCGACGGCGCGGTGAACGAAAATGAGTACGCCGACTGGACACGGCCCTTTGTCCATACCAACGGCAATCTGGGCACCGACTCCATCGCGCCCATCCACGCGGGAAGCCTTGACAGCGTGTATGTGGCGATCCTGAACAATAAGATCGCGGAGATGAAGGAGACCGCCGGCAACCGGGACGTAGCCAATGGCGGCACCGCCTCCGGCGTGACGGCGGGCACGGCTATCGCCGCTCTGCAGGAAAGCGGCGGCAAGCTGAGCCGCAACATGATCGATGACAGCTACGACGCTTTCGCCGACGTGGTGACGCTATGCATCGAGTTGATCCGGCAGTTTTATCAATTGCCCCGGCAATTCCGGCTGCTGGGCGCTATGGGCACAGAGGATTTCGTCAGCTATGACGGCTCCGGCTTGCAGCCTCAGGTCTCAGATGACGGGATCCATGTGTCCTATCGTGTGCCGGAGTTTGATCTGGAGATCGGCGCGGAACAGGAAAGCCCTTATCGCACGGCGGAACACAACCAACTGGCATTGCAGCTGTTCCAGCTGGGCTTTTTCCGGGAGGATCTGGCAGATCAGGCCCTGCGGTGCCTGGAACTGATGGAATTCAAAAACAAGGATCAGCTGGTACGGCTGATCGCAGGCGGTAAGACGCAGGCGGCCGAGATCGCGTCGCTGCGGCAGCAGCTTTTGCAGCTGGCTTGTGTGGTAGACGACGCAAAAGGCACGCATCTGGCGGAAGATCTGGCAGCGGAACACCCTGGCAGCGAGCCGGCGTACCCCGGCATGGCAAAGCCGGCAAGCAGGATCGCCAGTGCCATGGAGCGCAGCCGCAAGCAGTCCAGAGAGGCGGTGCAGCCCCGATGATCCAGGTAACGCTGCACGACAGCAGCATCTGGGCCGCGGGACACAGCGGAAGCGGCCCCAAAGGGCAGGACACTGTATGCGCCGCCGTCAGTATCCTGATGGAGGCCACCGCCGCCGCGCTGAAAGCCAGCGGCACGCTGACGCTGGCGGTACGGGGAGACGGTTTTTTTGCGGTTTCCGCCGCGGATCGCAGCGGTATCTGGACCGTGGCCCAGCAGGGCTTTCTGCTGCTGGCCCGACATTGCGGAGAATTTGTGCAGGTAACTGACCTGCGGACAAGGAGGAAGCGCCATGTATGAGGAAACACAGCAGACCGCCGCGATGACGGGGGGCGGCGAGACCACTCCGGCGGCTGCCGGTATCGACGCAGAGTTCGAAGAATTGATCCAGGGACGGTGCAAGCAGGCTTTTCAGGCACGGGTACAGACTATTCTGGAAAAGCGCCTGCGGACGCTGCGGCAGGAAAATGAGACACTGCGCCGCCAGAGCGAGGAGCAGCGCCGCTATGAGCAGGACTGCGTGGAGCGGCTGGCGCAGGAGGCAGAGGACATCCGCCGCCTGTATGATGACTTTGACTGGCAGGAGGAGATGCGGATCCCCGTTTTTGGGCGCTTGATCGCGGCAGGCGTGGACGGTCGTACCGCCTATGAGGTCACTCATGGCCGGGAGCTTCTGGCACAGGCCATGCGCTACGCGGCACAGCGGGACCGAGAGCAGCTGAGCCGCACGGTAGCCAGCAGCGCGCGGCGCATTCCGGAAAACGGCGGCGGCAGCACCGCCGTCACCCGTACCGACCCCAGAGCGCTGACCTCCAGCGAGCTGTCAGATATCCGCAGGCGGGTACAGCGTGGTGAGAAGATCCGCTTTTAAGGCGGACTTTTTATATAGATGTCCGGCGGTATGCTCCGCCGGGCGGGTTCGTGGGCTACCACAGGTCGTTTTCGGGCGCAGGACGCTCCCGCCGCCGGGGAGCAAAAATATTTTTCACATAAGACTAACTATTAAAAGTCAAGCCCCAAATGAGTGGAAAGGTGAGAGAAATGCA
>SAMEA104315427__coassemble_1012_pt1 | contig 16888 bp, 16 predicted proteins | sample SAMEA104315427__metabat2_low_PE_034 | metagenome-assembled genome bin SAMEA104315427 (sample SAMEA104315427) | gut metagenome | biome: Monkey gut; feature: monkey-associated habitat; material: faeces | place: China | collected 2013 | reverse complement strand
TCGTTTTATCCGTTGTTGACCTTTTCCACCGCGGCCAGCAGCTTTCCCATTTCCTCGGCACGAGGCACGCGGAGCCGGACGCTGCTGCGGTCCAGCGGCTCAAACTCGCCGCCGGAGCAGGTGAGGACGCCCTCCGCCATCAGCAGCTCCTGCAAGTCGGCCCGGGGATCCTGATGCTGCAAAAGGCAGATGGGCACCCGGTCATCGGTGACCGCCATGGTCAGGTTATGGCCGCAGACACCCCGCAGCGCCTGCTTCATGGCGGCGAAGTCCGGGCCGTGGCTGTCGGCATAGGTGCGGTCAGACAGGGCGGCGGCCGCCAGCTCACGGGACAGCTCACTCATCATATAGGGGTTGGACACCTTGCTGATATAGCGGATCAGCTCCTGCCCGGTAATGATATATCCGGCCCGCAGGCCCGCAAGGCCGAAGCCCTTGGAAAAGGTGCGGACAATGATGATGTTCTTATACTTCGGCCCCAGCGTCACCGCCGACTCCTCCCGGGGCAGGAAATCACCATAGGCTTCGTCCACGATGGCGTAGACCCCCAGCTCCTCGCACTTGTCCAGCACCCGGCTGATATCCGCCAGCGACAGCGTCTGGCCGGTGGGGTTGTTGGGCCGGTCGATATATACCAGACTGGTATCGCCGCTGATGGCATCCACCAGATCGGACACCTCCATGCGCCAGCCGTCCTCCCGCCGGGCCGGGATCCCCACGTATCGCATGGCCATCATGCGGGAATACTCCACCATGTCGGTAAAGGTGGGCAGAAAACCCACCACCTCCGCGCCCTTCTTGGCCAGAATGTTGCACAGCAGGTACAGAGCCGACACGCTGCCGTCGGTCAGCACGATGTTCTCCGGCTCAATAAAAGCATAGTCCGCCCAGTAGTCCACGATGGCTTTTTGGGGCGCGTCGGAATGGGGATAGTGGTAAAAGCGCTCCGGATCAAAGGCGGCAAAGGCCTCCTTCACCGCCGCCGGGAAGCCGTAGGGATTCACACCCAGCGAGCAATCCAGGGTGTCTGCCGCCGCGTGGGGCGTGTGTCCGGCATAGCTGCGCACCTGGGAGAGCAATTCGTTTCTGATCTTCACGTTTATCCGCTCCTTCCGCTTGCTTTTATCAACAATTTACCGCAGAATGGAAAGCCTGTCAATGAAAAAGCCGCCAAGAACGGCGCAAAGGCGCTTGTGAATAACTAAACAACCTATTTTTCGCTTTTTTCCTTGCATTTCTTGTCGTACCGGTATAAAATATTGAAGAATATTCACACGGAAAGGTTTTGCACATACATGATTCATCCTTACAAGACCCGTGAAGGCGGCGCTACAGTCACCGTTTTTGTCCCGTATGACTGTCAAAATCATTGCCCCTTCTGTATCAATAAGCAGGAATATGACGACTGTACCGGCTTCTCGCTGGAAAGGATCCTCGCTTCCATCCGCACGCTGGATGCCATCACCCCCCGGTGCGACTTTGTGTTCACCGGCGGCGAGCCGCTGGCGGATCTGAACGCCTTGCAGCAGATGCTGGACGCCATCCCCACCACCCACAAGGTGTATATCAACACCACCTTTCCGGTGCAGGAGCATACCACGCTGGACGAAATGGTGGCCTTTACGGAGCGCAATAAGAACAAGATCACCTGCATGAACATCTCCCGCCATTTGCAGAAGTATGTGGAGGAGAGTCCCGATGAGGTGCTGGGCCGCATCGCCTGTCCCACCCGGATCAACTGCGTGCTGTACAAGCGCTATCCCGCCGACAAGCTGCCCGCCTATGTGGAGCGGTTTTTGCCCTACGGCATCCCCGTCCAGTTCCGGTACGACTATACAGAGACCACGCCGGAAAACCTGTACGACGAGGCGCACGATCAGATCCTTCACGACCTGCGCCGCCTGTTCACCTATAAGGGGCTGGACGGCTGCCGCATGCGCAACGGCTTCCACTTCGCGTACAAGGGCCTGCACCTGACGTACCACAAAACGCTGCCTTATTCCACCATCGTGGAGAAGGGCGCGGACGGTGTGACCTACGACATTCTGTATGATGTGCTCATCAAGCAGAACGGCGACATCCACAGCGACTGGACCGGTGTGAAGATGGATGTGGACGCCTACCGCAAGGTGGTCTATGAGCCGTATGACCTGCACGTGATCAACGGCACGATCGATTTCTAAGACCGGCGGCAACACGACACGGATCGCCCCTGCGGACAACTTGCGCTGTCCACGCGGGGGCGATCTTTTTCAGAAAGGAGAACATCTATGAACGGGATCTTTACCACGCTGCTTTATCAGATGGAGAAGCGGCATGATACCGTACTGTGCACCATCATCGCGGACAGCGGCTCCACGCCCCGCGGAAGGGGCGCCCAGATGCTGGTAGGGGAGACGGGGCTTCTCTCCGGCACCATCGGCGGCGGCGCGGTAGAAGGCGGCGCCATCGCGCTTGGGCAGACGCTGCTGCGCCAGCGGCACAGCGCGATCCACGAGTACAGGCTCCATCACAATGACACCGAGGATATCGGTATGGTCTGCGGCGGCGACGTGACGGTGCATCTGCAATTCATCCCCGCCGGGGACGAGACATGGCGCGCGCTGGCCGGCACGCTTCTCCGCCGCATCGCGCTGCGGCAGCGGGGCTGGCTGGTGCTGGCGATGGATGGCGGCGTCCCCGCCCTTCAGGACACGCCGGAGACAGACAGCGCCCACTTTTCACTGCCGCTGCCCATCGGCGAACGGGCCATTCTGTTCGGCGCGGGACACTGCTCACTGGCCTTGTGTCCGCTGCTGGCCACAGTGGGCTTCCGGGTAACGGTGGTGGACGACCGGCCGGAGCTGGTGACGAAAGAACGCTTCCCCGCCGCCGACGCGGTGGTGTGCTGCGACCTTGACCATCTGGCCGACGCCGTGCCGGTCAGCGGCGAGGACTATGTGGTGGTGATGACCAACGGCCACAGCCACGATTTCGCCGTACAGGAGCAGGTACTGCGGGGACAGTACGCCTATATCGGCGTCATTGGCTCCCGCAGCAAGACCGCCAGTGTCAACGCCCGCCTTCGGGCGGCGGGTATCAGCGAGAATGCCATCGCCAGCGTCCATACGCCTGTCGGTGTTCCCATCAAGGCGGTAACGCCGGAGGAGATCGCCGTATCCATCGCCGGCGAGATGATCTGCGTGCGGGCTGTCCGGCGGGAAGCCGCCGGCGTTCAGCTCCACGGCTGCCCCATGCATTGAGGGTCCGGCTATGACAAGACACCTGTTTCTGACCGGACGCAAGGGCGTAGGGAAATCCACGCTGATCCGCGGCCTGCTGACATTGGAGGACGGTCCGCTGGGCGGCTTTTTCACCGTGAAGCATGAGGGCGGCATTTACCTGCTGCCCGCTGCCGGAGAGCGGATATTCGCACCGGAGACCTTCCTGTTCCGCTGTGGACAGGCTGGCGATCCCGCCCGTTTTGACCAGCTGGGATGCGCCGCGCTGGCAGACAGCCGCGGCTGCGCGCTGCTGGTGATGGACGAGCTTGGTCCCCACGAGGCAGAAGCCCGCCGCTTTCAGGCGGCAGTATTCCAGGCGCTGGACGGGGATATTCCCATCATCGGCGTTCTGCAGCAGGCGGACAGTCCGTTCCTCAGCGGCATCGCCCATCACCCACAGGTATCCGTGATGACCGTGACGGAAGAAAACCGGGACGCGCTGGTGGAGACGCTCCGCTGCTGGCGAAAGCGCAGCGCCCTGCTGTGATCCGGGCAAACCCGCGGACTTTTTCCTGTCATCAAATACACAAAGCAGGCGCCCACTTCAGCGTGTGAAGTGGGCGCCTGCTTCATTATTTGCAGCACCCTTCTTTTGGGCGTTTTCTCCGCTTACAGAAGGTGCACGCCTTCCAGCATGCGGATCTCCGTGCGGATATCGTCCAGCAGCAGCTGCGCCGCGTCGCTGAGGTCCTCGCCCCGGCGTGTCATCAGATAGGACACCCGGTCAGGCGGGGGATCGGTCAGGCGGCAGATCCGCGCCCGGCCCTCCTGCTCCAGCGCCCGGGCGGCGGCGGCCGGCACGATGGCCCACATCATTTCGCTGCCCAGAAAGGTGTTTACCACCTGCATGGAGTCGGCGTACAGCAGCGGCGTGGCCGTCAGGCCGAACCAGTGGTCCCGCCAGTCCTGCACGGCTTTGCGCCAGGACACTACGATCTCATTGTTGGGATCCAGCTCTCCGGGAGAGATCACATCGCCATAGGGGCTGTCCGGTGAGCAGGCCACCATCGTCTCCTCGCTGCACAGGGGCGCCAGCTCCAGCTGGGGATGATAGAAGCTGTCGCCGTCCATCAGGGCCATCTCCAGCTCCCGGCGCGCCACAGGCTGGGCGCCGTCATAGCCGGTACCCGGCAGCGTCTGCACCCACAACGCAACCGGCAGCTTCCGGTGAAGAAACCGGCGATAGGCCGCCGGAAGAATATACTGGTTGGTGGAAAACACCGCGCCGATCCGCAGATATTCCCGCGTAGCTGTTTCCGCCACGCCCTTTGTCTCCTCCAGCAGGGACTGCCAGCGATATGCCAGCGGCAGAAACCGCTGCCCCGCCTCTGTCAGCTCGATATGGCGGATGCCCTTGCCCCGGCGAAACAGCTGTGCGCCCACCTCCGCCTCCAGCGACTGGATGCGGTTGGTCAGCGTAGGCTGGGTGATAAACAGCGCTTCAGCTGCCGCCGTCAGCGTACCGTGCTCCAGCACAGCCCAGAAGGTTTCCATATCGGTGTTGTTCACGTCGGCCCCTCCTTAAAATATAAGTTTCGTTTATATTATACCCGGATTTTATCCGTTTTACAAGCGAAAAAATATGTGCTATCGTATAGTCACAACAGGAGAGGACCTTCTCTCCACCGCAAAGAAGGAATGTATGGCGCCTGATTCCTTTCATCGTCTATAAAATCGATCGGATGTGACGGCCTGTCCGTCAGGAAAGGAAGATGTTCTATGAAAAAGAATACTGCTATGATCATTACCGTTGTCGCCGCCGTCCTTGCGATCCTGTGTGCTGTTCTGATGTGCACGCTTTCCACGGAGAGCACCATTTGGGGCTTCTGCATGCTGGCCTGCTTCATTGTGATGGTGGTCGGCCTGCTGAACAGCTCTGTTGCGAAAAAGTAAGCCCGCCAGCTTACTGTCTCCTCCTTTAACTGCTTTCTTTTCTTTCTTATTTTCTCTCTTTGTTCCTGCATCCCTGTAAAGGAAAAAACCGGACAAATGTCCGGTTTTTTCCTTTTTTCTGCAAGGTACACAGCGTCCCGCTTTCAGAAGCGGAAGGCAGGCGCTTTGACAGATTGCCTGAAAGGCAATGAGAGAGCTTTCGCTCTCTCATTGCCTTTACCATATAAACCACAAGGCGACAAATCGCCGGGTATACAATAAGATCAGAACCAGACGGCCCAAGCCAGGAAGCCCAGGCAGGCCACTACGCCGGTGAACAGCAGCACGATCACCAGATAACCCATGATGTCACGGGCAGACAGCTTGGCAATGCCCAGCGCAGGCAGCGCCCAGAACGGCTGGATCATATTGGTCCACTGGTCGCCCCAGGCGATCGCCATGGCGGTACGGCCATTTTCGATCCCCATGGCCGCGCCCGCGGGCATCATGATGGGGCCCTGGACCGCCCACTGACCGCCGCCGGAAGGAACGAAGAAGTTCACGATACCGGCCGCCAGGAAGGACAGCATGGGGAAGGTAACGTTGTTGGAGATGCTGACGAAGAACTGGGAAATAACGCCCGCCAGCGAAACACCGTCGCTGTTGGCTGCCACCATCATGCCCATGATACCCGCATAGAAGGGGAATTGCAGCAGGATGCCGGCAGCACCGGCAGCCGCGTCAGAGATCGCGTCCACATAGCGGCGCAGATCGCCGTGCAGCAGCAGGCCCAGGAACAGGAAGATCATGTTGACGATATTCAGGCCCAGCGTGAAGCCGTTCTGCACGAAGTAATACACAATGTATACGAAGCCGCCCACCACAGTGATGCCCCACAGGATCTTGGAATGCTCCATTCTGTCGGCAGGCGTATTGACCTCATAGACCTTATCCTCTTCCTCTGCCAGCAGCGCGGGGTCGATGGTGACGGTATGATCCTTATCCGGGTGCATGGCATAGTTGACAAAAGGCATGCCGATCAGAATGACGCCGCACATGATAAGGTTCACGGGATGGAACACAGTCTCGGTGATCGGCGCCTGATACAGCACCTCACCAAAGGTTTTGCCGACCACCAGATCCAGCGGGATGGAGCCGGACAGACCGGCGTGCCAGATCACGAAGCCGGAATAGGCGGAGGCGATCAGCAGGGGATAGTCCACAGTGGGCACACGGCGGACCACTTCCTTCGCCAGCAGCGCGCCGATGACCAGACCGAAGCCCCAGTTCAGCCAGCAGCAGATGGTGGATACGAAGGTGGTGACCACGATGGCCTGCATATTGTTGTGGCAAAGGCCGGCAACAGCCCGCAGGGCCTTTCGGCAGGGCTTTGCGGATGCCATGGCGCTGCCGAACACCAGCACCAGCGCCATTTGCATGGAGAAGGCCAGCAGGCCCCAGAAGCCTTTGGAATCACCCCATGCGTTCAGGACCGCCAGAGGTCCCATTCCCGTTGCCAGCATCGCGCCGATGTAGACGATGATGCTCAGAATGATGGCGAACAGGAATGCGTCAGGCAGCCATCTGTTGACTACGCGCACGCAGCCGTTGGTGAATTTTTTGAACACAGATTTCACTCTCCTCACAAAACTTCAGGCGAGCGGTTGTGTCGGGCCGCCCGCTCCGTTAAAGAAAGGCCTGCGGTGGGAATCTCGCTCTTCCGCCGCGGGTCAGCTACCATTTATCATTATACCGTAAAAGGAGGAAAAATCAAATTGAGAAATCAACAAAAAATTCGCGAACCACTTGTATGAATTGTCAAAACGTAAACAAAGTTGCAGTATGCCAAACAAATTTTTTATTGGCAGACAACGTGTATAGATATAGGTATCCACTGCCGGACGCGCTGGCGTCCGGCAGTGGATACGAAGGCTGGTTCTTTCACCATTCAGGGTCTTGTCTGCCGCTGTCAAAGCGGTCGTCCGTGTGGAACTGACCGTCGTCCGGCCGATCATTGAAGCCAATGCCGGACATCTGCTTGATGGCCTCGAAATATCCGATATCCGTCTGGTTCCGATAGGGCATGATCCAGATGCTGAGAATGCCCAGCGTCAACGCACACAGAATACTCCAGCCCAGGAAACTGAGGTCCAGCACGAACAGCTCCCACTTGTGGCCCCTGGTCTGGGCCTTGCTCATATTAAGGGCCTCCATCACGCCGATCTCCGGATCTTCGCACAGGTTATACAGGGCGAAGCGATAGCGGTAGCTGGCGATGATGCCGGGGATGATGAACAGCAGCGACCACAGGAACACGAAAATATACTGCACGATCGTCAGCAGAATGATCTTGCCCACGAACAAAAAACCATCGAACATGGTGGCGTAGGGCGTAACGATCCCCTTGCGGACGCTCAGCAGGTACTGGATATAGCCGGCGCTCAGCACCACCGCCACCAGCGACACCACAATGGAGATAAAGCCCGACACTGCCGGCGGCAGCGCCAGCGGCGAGGTCAGGTACACATTCACGTCAAAATCCGGCAGATAATTTTCCATATAGGTCACAGCCTCGGTCCTGGTCCCGCCGGACACCAGCCAGTCGACACCGTCCAGCACCGTACCGATAACCAGATACAGCAGCGTAAACAGATAGGCTGACACACGCGCGTTTTTTGTGATGGCCTTGGCCTCCATTTTCAGTTGCACACGGTCGAGCATACAAGCGCTCCTTTCTTTTCACAAGCCGCTCCGGCATCTCAGCCGCCGGAAAGCGGATAGATTTACTATATATTGTAGCACACGAAAGAGCAGAACGCAAGTGCGGCCCGCTCGCTGAAAAAAACGGCTAAGTTACCGACAAAAAAGGCAAAATTTCAGGAAGAATTCCCGCATAAGACTGGACAACAGAGAGTTTTTGTTGTATGATAAAACGCAGTGTGAGGTGGTCTAACCACCTGAAGTAGCCGGTGGTGAAACTCAGGCGTGCGGGATTGGAACCCCCGCAGGTGTGAGTCTCACCACCAGATACGAATGCAGTAAGATGAGGTGAAGACAATGGCACAAGCTTTCTTTGGCGGCGTTCATCCCAATGACATGAAGGCCGCGACCAATGAAAAGGCCATCGAAAAGCTGGAAGCTCCGGCTGAGGTGGTCATCCCCATGTCTATGCACATCGGTGCGCCTTGCAAACCCATTGTAGCGGTGGGCGACAAGGTTAAAATCGGACAGAGGATCGGCGAACCCGGCGGATTCGTATCCGCACCTATCCACGCCAGCGTATCCGGTACGGTCAAGGCTGTGGAACCCCGCCCCTATTCCATGGGCGGTACCATGATGTCCGTGGTGATCGAGAACGATTTCCAGGACACCATCAGCGAGGACGTGAAGCCCGCTGCTGACCCCGAAAACCTGACGGGCGAGCAGCTGGTGGAGATCGTCAAGAATGCCGGCATCGTCGGCCAGGGCGGCGCAACGTTCCCCACCCACGTGAAGATCTCTTCCGCGCTGGGCAAGGTGGACTACGTTATCATCAACGCCGCAGAGTGCGAGCCCTACATCACCGGCGACCACCGCACCTGCCTGGAGCGTCCCGATCAGGTGATCAAGGGTGCCACCGTGCTGGCCAAGTGCTTCGGTCTGGATAAGGTGTACATCGGCATCGAGGCCAACAAGCAGAACGCCGCCGACGTGCTGAACGCCAAGATCAAGGAGCTGAACGCTCCCGTGGTGGTGGAAGTGCTCCATACCCGTTACCCCCAGGGCGCTGAAAAGCAGCTGGTGCAGGCCGTGTCCGGCCGCCAGGTGCCTTCCGGCAAGCTGCCCGCCGATGCAGGCTGCTGCATCTTCAACCTGAACACCACCTGCGCCATCTACCGCGCTGTGTACGAGGGCATGCCCGTGGTCAGCAAGATCGTCACTGTGTCCGGTTCCGGTGTGATTGAGCCGAAGAACATCGAGTGTCCCATCGGTACCCCCATTTCCAAGCTGTTTGACGCCTGCGGCGGCCTGAAGGATGAGACCTACAAGCTGATCATGGGCGGCCCCATGATGGGTCTTGCCCAGTACAGCGTGGACGTATCCGTGGGTAAGGGCACCGGCGCCATGCTGGCCTTCGCCGGCGAGGAGGAGAAGTATGAGGAGAATCCTCAGTGCATCCGCTGCGGCAAGTGCGTCGGCGTGTGCCCCATCCGCCTGGAGCCTGTGTTCATGTATAAGTATCTGATGAAGGGCGACGTTGACACCTGGCAGAATACGCTGCACGGCATGGACTGCATCGAGTGCGGCGCCTGCACCTATACCTGTCCCGCCCGCCTGCCTCTGACCCACGCCTTCCGCCTGGGCAAGCAGCAGGTCAACAACGCGAGAATGGCCGCCAAGGCCAAGGCAGAGGCCGAGGCAAAGGCCGCTGCCGAAAAGAAGGAGGCGTAAACCATGACTGATTACAAGAATCTGAAGCTGATCGCGTCCTCCTCCCCCCATATCCGTTCCAACGAGAATACCCGCTCCATCATGCTGGACGTGATCATCGCCATGCTGCCCGCCCTGTTCTGGGCCATCTACAACTTCGGCTTCAAGGCGCTGATCTCCGTGGTAGTGTCCGTCGCGGCCTGCCTGTTCTGGGAGTGGCTGTACCGCAAGCTGCTGAAGAAGCCCCAGTCCATCGGCGATCTGTCCGCCGTTGTCACCGGTATGCTGCTGAGCTTTGTCTGCCCGCCTGAGCTGCCCTGGTGGACGCTGATCATCGGCGCGTTCTTCTCCATCGTTGTGGTCAAGCAGCTGTACGGCGGCATTGGCTGCAACTTCCTGAACCCCGCTCTGGCCGGCCGTGCCATTCTGCTGGCCAGCTATGCCACCGCTATGACCACCTGGTCTCTGCCCACCAGCAAGATCGATACCGTGGTCTCCACCGCGACTCCTCTGGCCATCATGAAGGAAGGCACCGTGGAGAAGTTTGCCGAGCTGACTGCCAACTACTCCGTGGGCGATATGTTCATCGGCCGCGTGGGCGGCTCCCTGGGCGAGGTTTCCGCTCTGGCCCTGCTGCTGGGCGGCGCGTGGCTGCTGATCCGCAAGGTCATCTCCTGGCACACCCCCGTGGCCTTCATCGGCACTGTGGCTATCCTGACCCTGATCTCCGCTCCCGCCGGTATCGACAACGTGCAGTACATGCTGTATAACGTGTTCGGCGGCGGTCTGATGCTGGGCGCCATCTTTATGGCGACCGACTATGCCACCTCTCCCGTTACCAAGCCCGGCCAGCTGATCTTCGGCATCGGCTGCGGTCTGATCACCTGCTTCATCCGCCGCTTCGGTTCCTATCCCGAGGGCGTGTGCTATTCCATCCTGATCATGAACTGCACCACCTGGCTGCTGGATAAGTACATCCGTCCCACCATCTATGGTGCGGTCAAGAAAGAAAAGAAGGAGGCGGCTAAGTAATGAAAATCTCCGGTAAGTTTATTCTCAAGGTCGCCGGTACGCTGACGGTCATCTCCCTGGTCATCGCGGCCCTGCTGGGTCTGGTCAACAACGTAACCAAGGACAAGATCGCCGAGATCGACGCGGAAAATACCCGCATCGCCATGAGCGCCGTCGTTGCCGAGGGCAGCGACTTCACCGATAAGCTGGAGATCAGCGACGATGTGGCCGCCGCCGCTGCCGCCCAGGGCGGCAAGCTGACCGAGCTGTACGGCGTGAAGAACGCCGGTGCGGATGCCGGTTACGTCATGAAGATCTCCGCCTCCGGCTCCCAGGGCACCATCGTTATGATGGTGGGCGTGGATGCCAACAAGGCCATCACCGGTATCTCCGTAGTCAGCCATTCCGAGACCTCCGGCATCGGCACCAAGGTGGTGGGCAACGAGCCTAACTCCGCCGGTGTTCCCGTTCTGGATCAGTTCCAGGGTATGTCCGGCGCAGGCTCTCTGGTGGTGGGCAAGACTGTTACCGCCATCTCCGGCGCCACCGTTTCCACCAAGGGCATCACCATGGGCGCTAACGCCGCTCTGGCTGCCGCGGAAACTTTGGGCTAAGAAAGGAGGAGCTGCAATATGAATTTCGGTAAGCAATTGAAAGAGGGTCTGATCACACAGAACCCCGTGCTGGTGCAGGTGCTGGGCATGTGCTCCACCATGGCCATCACCACGTCCTTCTTCAACGGTCTGGGCATGGGCGTCAGCGTGCTGATCATCCTGACCCTGTCCAACATCTTTATCTCCCTGCTGCGCAAGATCATCCCCAATGAAGTGCGTATCGCCTGCTATATCGTGGTCATCGCCGGCTTTGTGACCTGCGTGGACCTGCTGCTGAAGGCATTTGTTCCCGCCCTGTCCAACTCTCTGGGCGTGTTCATCCCCCTGATCGTCGTCAACTGCATCATCCTGGGCCGTGCCGAGGGCTTTGCCTCCAAGAACGGCGTGGGCGCTTCCGCAGTGGACGGCATTTGCCAGGGCATCGGCTACACGCTGGTGCTGATCGTCATGTGCGTTGTCCGTGAGTTCCTGGGCAGCGGCAAGTTCGGCGGCGGCCTGCTGGGCGGCGGCGCTCTGGGCAGCGCTCCCGGCGTGGTCATCTTCCCCGAGGAATTCGGCATCAAGGTTCTTACCCTGCCTGTGGGCGGCTTCCTGACGCTGGGCGCGCTGATCGCCCTGATGCAGTGGGCGCTGGCCAAGAGCGAAAAGAAAAAGGAGGCCAAGTAAGTTATGTCTTTTACTACTTTGCTCGCCATTTCTCTTGGCGCTATTCTGACCAATAACTTTATCTTCTCCCAGTTCCTGGGCATCTGCCCCTTCCTGGGCGTGTCCAAGAAGATCGATACCGCCGTCGGTATGGGCGCGGCCGTGACCTTCGTTATGGGTCTGGCCTCCGCGTTCTGCTATCTGGTGAATCTGGTGCTGGTTCCTCTGGATCTGGCCTTCATGCAGACCGTGGCCTACATTCTGGTCATCGCCGGTCTGGTGCAGTTCGTGGAAATGTTCCTGAAGAAGAACATCCCCACCCTGTATACCGCTCTGGGCGTGTACCTGCCCCTGATCACCACCAACTGCGCCGTGCTGGGCGTGGCCCTGCTGAATACGCAGAACGACTACAACTTCATCGAGTCCGTGGTCTATGGTATCACCGGCGGTCTGGGCTTCCTGCTGGCCATCTTCCTGTTCGCGGCCGTCCGTGAGCAGCTGGAGGTCTCCAGCGACAACCCCAAGGCCTTTGACGGCTTCCCCATCGCGCTGGTCACCGCCGGCCTGATGGCGCTGGCCTTCATGGGCTTCAGCGGCCTGAAGGTCTGGTAAGGAGGTAGAGGAATATGACTACTTTGATTTGGGCAATCGTCGTTCTGGGCGCTCTTGCCATTATCTTCGGCCTGATCCTGGCGGTGGCCGCCAAGGTGTTCGAGGTCGAGGTCGATCCCCGTCTGCCTGAGATTCAGGCATGTCTGGCCGGTGCCAACTGCGGCGGCTGCGGCTATCCCGGCTGCGGCGGCTGCGCCGAGGCCATTCTGGCCGGTAAGGCTCCCGTCACCGCCTGCGCCCCTGCCGGTCCCGAAAACGCCGCCAAGATCGCGGCCATCATGGGCCTGGAGGCTCCCTCCGGCGACAAGATGGTGGCCCATGTGCTGTGCAACGGCGGCTGCAGCGCCAAGGATAACTTTGAGTACCGCGGCGTGAAGGATTGTCTGGCTGCCACCAAGGTCTGCGGCGGCGACGCCAAGGCCTGCAAGTACGGCTGCTTCGGCTTCGGCTCCTGCGTGGCTGCCTGTAAGTTCGACGCCATCCATGTCGTCGACGGCGTGGCCGTGGTGGACAAGGAGAAGTGCACCAACTGCGGCGCCTGCCGCGCTGCCTGCCCGCACCATCTGATCGTGGAGGGGCCCTACAAGCAGAAGGTGTTCGTCAACTGCTCCAACAAGGACAAGGGCCCCGCTGTCACCAAGGTGTGCGCCAACAGCTGTATCGCCTGCGGCATGTGCGAGCGTACCTGTAAGTTCGACGCCATCCATGTGGAGAACAACGTGGCCGTCATCGACTACAGCAAGTGCCGCAACTGCACCATGTGCGCCAAGGCCTGCCCCCGCAACGCCATCGAGCCGATCCCCACTCCCGAGGAGAAGGAGAAGTTCAAGGCCGCGCAGAAGGCTGCCGCCGAGAAGAAGGCCGCTGCCGCCAAGGCTGCTGCCGAGGCGGAAGCTCCCAAGGCTGAGTAACATCATCGCATCGCAACAGAACGGGTATGCATGAGAAATGCATACCCGTTCTTTCTGGTTTTTGCCATAAGCTTCTCTGTTTCCCGCCAGAAGCAGGCAGAAATTTGCTGCCGAAACCGCAACATTTCCGCAAAAAACGGGTTAACATAACAGCGGTGGAAAAAGGTGTGGAAATTGTGCAAAACCCTTTTCTCAGGCGGTTTGCGGCGGGTTGCGTCTACATTATTTTTTCCCCGCCTTTCATATTTTTACCGCAAAAATACCCTGTATCCGCGCCAAAAGCGACAGTAAGCCCCTTGCACTGGTGGAGAAAATGCGTTACAATATATTGGGCTTTTGGCCATACATATGCTACAACCCTTGGAGGTTTCCTTTATATGCCAAAGAAAAACGTATACAACGATGACAGCATTACCAGTCTCAAGGGCGCGGACCGTGTACGGAAGCGCCCCGGCGTCATTTTCGGCTCCGACGGGCTGGAGGGCTGCGAGCATGCCGTGTTCGAGATCCTCTCCAACTCCATCGACGAGGCCCGCGAGGGTCACGGCAGTCTCATCACCGTCACCCGCTATCTGGACAGGTCCGTGCAGGTGGAGGACATGGGCCGGGGCTGCCCCGTGGACTGGAACGAGAAGGAGGGCCGCTATAACTGGGAACTGGTGTTCTGCGAGCTGTACGCCGGCGGCAAATACGACAACGAGAACAGCGAGAACTATGAGTTCTCCCTGGGACTCAACGGTCTTGGCTCCTGCGCCACCCAGTACGCCTCCCAATACATGGACGTTACCGTGTGGCGGGGCGGCAAGGAGTACACCCTCCACTTTGAAAAGGGCGAGAACATCGGCGGCCTTCAGGTGAAGGAGCTGACCGCCAACAAGAAAAAAACCGGCACCCGCATCCGCTGGCTGCCGGATCTGGACGTGTTCACCGATATTGCCGTGCCGCTGGACTACTACCGGGACGCCATGAAGCGTCAGGCGGTGGTCAACGCCGGGGTCACCTTCCGCCTGCTGAACGAGACGGCGGCAGGCAAATTCGACACCGAGGAGTTCCTCTACCCCCGGGGCATACAGGACTATATCGCTGAACTGGCGGGGGACGACGCTCTCACCGAGCCGGTATTCTGGGAGGCAGAGCGCCGGGGCCGCGACCGGGCCGACAAGCCGGAGTACAAGGTGAAGCTCAGCGTGGCGCTGTGCTTCTCCAACCGGGTGTCCATTGTGGAGCACTACCACAACTCCAGCTTTCTGGAGCACGGCGGCAGCCCGGAAAAGGCCACCCGCCTTGCGCTGGTGGGCGCCATCGACAAGTACCTGCGGGAGAACAACAAGTACCTGAAATCCGAGGCGAAGATCACCTATCCCGATGTGCAGGACTGTCTCATTCTGGTCAGCAACAACTTCTCCACCCAGACCAGCTACGAGAACCAGACCAAGAAGGCCATCACCAACAAGTTCGTGCAGGACGCCATGGCGGAGTTCCTCCGCAGCCGTCTGGAAATTTACTTCATCGAGAACCACGATGCCGCCGAGAAGATCGCCGCCCAGGTGCTGATCAACAAGCGCAGCCGTGAAACGGCGGAAAAGACCCGCATCAACCAGAAGAAAAAGCTCACCGAGAAGATCGATATCGCCAACCGCGTCCAGAAGTTTGTGGACTGCCGCACCAAGGATGTGGAGCGCCGTGAGCTGTACATCGTGGAGGGCGACTCCGCGCTGGGCGCCTGCAAGCAGTCCCGTGACGCGGAGTTCCAGGGCCTGATGCCCGTCCGGGGCAAGATTTTGAACTGCCTGAAGGCCGACTATCCCCGGATCTTCAAAAGCGACGTCATCACCGATCTCATGAAGGTGCTGGGCTGCGGCGTGGAGGTCAGCGGCAAGGCGGTCAAAGACCTGAACCAGTTCGACCTGAACAACCTCCGCTGGAGCAAGGTGGTCATCTGCACCGATGGCGACGTGGACGGCTTCCAGATCCGCACCCTGATCCTGACCATGCTGTACCGCCTGTGCCCCACTCTGATCTGTGAAGGCAAGGTCTATATCGCGGAAACGCCCCTGTTCGAGATCACCTGCAAGGAGAAGTCGGTTGAAAAGACGTGGTTTGCCTACTCCGAGAAGGAGAAGGCAGACATCCTCCGGGAGCTGTCCGGCAAAAAAACCAGCATCCAGCGCTCCAAGGGACTGGGTGAAAACGACCCGGAGATGATGTGGATGACCACCATGAACCCGGAGACCCGTCGGCTCATCAAGGTGCTGCCTGACGACGCGGAAGAAACGGCCCGCGTCTTTGACCTGCTGCTGGGGGACAACCTCTCCGGCCGCAAGGAGTATATCGCCGAAAACGGCCATAAGTATATGGACATGATCGACGTGAGCTAATAGGAGAAAGAACATGCAGACAGAAACCATAATTATATGGGCGGTTTGTTTCGTTTTATTGGTACTTGTGGTGGGTCTGGCTGTTATTGCGGTACACAGGAAACAGAAGAGGAAAGCTCAGGCAGCCGTAAGAGCAAATAGTGCTTATTACAAAAAGGTTGAACAGCTAAATCAAAAGTACCATTTCTATTGGGACATTTGTGAGGATGGCGATATTTATTTTTATGAAGAAGAGAACAGTCTGGCAAAGTTTGATAGACGAGAACTGGAAGATATCGTTTACGAAAAAATTGGGGAGAGATTACCAGAAATAGATCAGGCTTTGGAGCATGTTAAGCAGAATAGGGCGCTTTATCAAAAATATGCAGACGAGCTATCTGCACTACAATCTTCTGCGAGTGCAGCGGAATGTAAACAACTGGGAATCCCATATAAAAGGTTCTTAAAAATCGAACAGAAGATGGTAAATGATATATCTATTTCTCCAATTTGTAAAATACAAATAGAATGTGAAAAAGGATACACTAGCCCTGCGGGACGGAATGAATATTTTGAAGGAGATGTCTTTTCCGAGGAAGAAATCCGCAATATGGTTGAAACGATTAAGCAAGAGAACATCATGCGAAGTTCTGAAGAATATCGCAGGAAAATGGAGCGCCGGAGAGTTACCGACAAGCTGAGGTACCAAATTTTGCGCCGCGATGGCTTTCGCTGCCAGCTTTGCGGCGCATCACAGGCAGATGGCGTTAGGTTGCACGTTGACCACATTATCCCCGTATCAAAGGGCGGAACGAGTGATGTTGAAAATCTCAGGACGCTCTGCGATAGATGCAACCTCGGAAAAGGCGACCAAATGGAAGATGAAGGCTAAAAGCACCCTTGATAGATAAGAAAGGAACACGTTTCCTATGGCAAAGAAGAAACCAGAAGAAAAAACCGTCCACCGCAGCGTCGATCCCAATGTGATGGGCCTGCGGGGCGCGGTGGTGGATCAGCCCATCACCGCCACGCTGGACGAAAACTATATGCCCTACGCCATGAGCGTTATCGTCTCCCGGGCCATCCCGGAAATCGACGGCTTCAAGCCCGCTCACCGCAAGCTCCTGTACACCATGTACAAGATGGGCCTTCTCCCCGGCGGGCGCACCAAGTCCGCCAACATCGTGGGACAG
>SAMEA104315427__coassemble_981_pt1 | contig 17574 bp, 16 predicted proteins | sample SAMEA104315427__metabat2_low_PE_034 | metagenome-assembled genome bin SAMEA104315427 (sample SAMEA104315427) | gut metagenome | biome: Monkey gut; feature: monkey-associated habitat; material: faeces | place: China | collected 2013 | reverse complement strand
CAGTGCATTCGCGCCAAGGTGGAGATTTTTATACGTTGTTAGATTTGACGGTTACCAACCGTCTGCACAGCCGAGAGGGAAAGCTAATATTTAGAAGCAAAAAAGCGAAGGCACCCAAAATGCCTTCGCTTTTTTGCTTCTGCGCTGCACACCTGAAACCGTCAGCTGACAGTGGCAAGTTTGAATTAGTTCCTTATCACTGTTAAGCCAATTGCTTCCGGTATTTTTTATAAATCAACAAAGTTTTTGCGGGCGCATTGCCTTATGCCTTAGGGCCTGCTGCTACAACCTCTTCGCTCATGTGGGTGTACTTCTTGAAGTTCTCCACAAAGCTGGCAGCCAGCTTCTTGCAGCTTGCCTCATAAGCAGCCTTATCCTCCCAAGTGTTGGCGGGGATCAGCAGCTCGGAAGGCACACCCTCGATCGTGGTGGGTACCTGCACGCCAAAGGTAGGATCGGTAACAAACTCGCTCTTTTCGATCTCGCCAGTCAGTGCGGCAGTGACCATGGCGCGGGTATAGCTGAGCTTCATGCGCTTGCCGGTACCATTCCAGCCGGTATTGACCAGATAGACCTTTGCGCCGGCCTTTTCGACCTTATCCGCCAGCATGGCAGCATACACAGAAGGATCCAGCGGCAGGAACGGTTCGCCAAAGCAGGTGGAGAAAGTGGGCACCGGCTCGGTAACGCCGATCTCCGTACCGGCCACCTTGGAGGTAAAGCCAGAGACAAAGTAATACATCGCCTGATTCTTATCCAGCTTGCTGATAGGAGGCAGCACACCGTAAGCATCGGCCGTCAGGAAAATAACCGTCTTGGGAACGCTGGGACTCATGCCGGACAGCTCCGCATTGGGGATATACTCCACGGGATAGCCCACACGGGAGTTGACAGCCAGAGAATCGTCATCAAAGTCAAACTCACGGGTCTCCGGATCCATCACAACATTTTCAACCAGAGAGCCAAACTTAATGGCGTTATAGATCTCAGGCTCACCCTCAGGAGACAGATTGATGCACTTGGCATAGCAGCCTCCCTCAAAGTTGAACACGGAATCATCCGCCCAGCCATGCTCGTCATCACCGATCAGCATGCGATTGGGGTCAGCGGACAGCGTGGTCTTGCCGGTGCCGGACAGGCCAAAGAACACAGCGCTGTCACCATTTTTACCGATATTGGCAGAGCAGTGCATGGGGAATACACCCTGCTTGGGCAGCACATAGTTCATAACGGAGAATACAGACTTCTTGATCTCACCGGCGTACTGTGTACCGCAGATAACGACCTCATGCGCCTCATAGTCCACCAGGATAGCGGCTTCGGAACGGGTTCCATCGATCTCGGGAATGCACTTAAAGCCAGGAGCGGCAATGATGGTATAATCCTCGCGGAAGTCCTTCAGTTGTTCAGCGGTAGGACGGCGCAGCAGCTGATGGATAAACAGGTTCTGGCTGGCCAATTCGTTGACAATGCGGAACGCCTTGGTATATTTGGGATCAGCGCCTGCAAAACCATCGAAAATAAACACCTCTTTGCCCTGCAGATACGCAATGACCTTGGCGCGGATAGCATCATACTTTGCCTTTTCGATGGGACGATTTACCTTACCCCACGCGATATCGTCATGCACAGCGGGCGTATCAACGATAAACTTATCGTTAGCGCTGCGACCGGTATATTTACCGGTTTTGACCACCAGCGCACCGGTATTGGACAGCGTGCCCTCACCGCGGCACAGCGCATGCTCCGTCAGCTGCGCCGGCGTCAGATTACGATAGACAGCCTTTGCATTGATGATGCCCAGCTTTTCCAGTCCATAGGTTTCCATTTGCAGATCCTCCTATTAGTTATTTTTGTGAAGCCTTCACATTTTTCTCAATTATACCATACATTTGGGACAAATAACAATCCCCTTTTCCCGATTTTTAAAAATTTTTTTGTATCACGCAAACAAATTGTTATGTTTCCCTCCATATTACCATCGCTGTGACAGGTGCAGGATCGCCTCCAACACACCACCGCCAACCGCAAGCGCTTTATCAGAGGCTGTGTAACAGTATTCTTCTTTACAGCGTGGATCCACGTCTCCTGACTTCATCCCCTTATGGACCGGCGTTCCGTCTGCCAGAAGTCCGCGCAGCACGCCGTCAATGGTACAGTGCATCGGCTTCCCGTTCACTGTTCCGGCTACGTCACCGGACTTTACCCGCGCCCCGATGTCCAGCAAGGTGTGGAAAATACCGTCATCCGGTGCCCGCAGCACACGCTCACCGGCATAGCCGCCGATCAAACCGGGAATATTTGTATTAGGCAGCGCACTACCCTGATAGATCACACGGCCCAACGTGTGGCCTCGCATCGTTTCCACAACGGCATGACAGTCCTCCCCTGCTGTAAAACCGGGGCCAATGCCGATCACGATGGGCGCATCTGATATCGCCGTACCAAGGTTTCGCTTCGCAAGTATTGCGTCCACCAATGCGTCAGGTCTCAGTGTCTCCTGACAGCGGCAGTCCGGATCCGCCAACACAGGAATGCTTCCCTGCTCCGCGATTTTTTCCGCGGTACAGAGATCGGGCGCGCAGCAGGCACGGATCCCCTCCACCTCGGTCTCTCCATAGACGATCGCCTGCGAAAAGCATACCGTCCGGCGGATCGCTGTTGGGCGCTCCAGATCCGTCATGATGACTTGAAAGCGTGCGCGGTAAAGTCGCAATGCGATCCCTGTTGCAATATCGCCTGCGCCGCGGATCAATACCCGCATCAAAATTACCTCCGTTCCATTCTTTTCAAAGAGAATAGCACGTCACCAGCGGATAGTCAATCCCGACTTGACCTTTTCCGCTGTTCCTGCTAAAATGGTGCATATGAAACAATTACGATATCATATCTCCTGCCGCTTGTTTGCGGATGAAAAATGCTTTGGTCCAGGTGTTGCGCAGCTGCTCCACTGCGTGGAGCGGCTTCATTCCCTGCGCGCCGCGGCGGCTGAGATGGAGATGGCCTATTCAAAGGCGTGGACAATTATTAAAAATTCCGAAAACGCACTGGGCTTTAAGCTGCTGGATTCAACCACTGGCGGCAGGCACGGCGGCGGCGCCGCGCTTACGGAAAAGGGTGCCGCGCTGCTCCGCGCGTATGATTTATTCTGTGAAGAGCTGCGCCGCTATGGCGATGCGCTTTTTGCTGAAAAATTCGGAGCGTTTGAGGATAGTCGCTGATATTCAACAAAGAAAGAGCGTCTGCTTAGAAGCAAGCGCTCTTTCTTTTTGTTGATCATCAATTACGCTTGCTCCATTCCATGACCTGAAGCAGCGAATCAAATACCCCGACAGCTTTTTGCAGCACTTCGCTGCTGGGGCGTACCATATCCGGAACACAGATAACCGGGATATGCGCAGCCACCGCGGCTTGAACGCCCGCCTCGCTGTCCTCCAGGATCAGCGTTTCTCCAGGTGCGATACCTGTTTTTTCCAACGCCCTCAGAAAAATATCCGGTGCTGGTTTTCCGTTAGAAACTTCCGGCCCATAGGTAAATCGATCAAAAAATCCGACAGTGTGATTTCGGCTCAGGATCGACAGTGCCCGTTCCTCAATACTGGATGAAGCCAGCGAGACCATACACCCCCGCGCTTTCAGATATGTCAGCAGTTCCATTGCGCCCTTTTTCAGGGGAATACCGCGGCGGATATAGCTATTTTCGATTTCCGTATACCGGCGCAGGCATTCTTCCGCGTCGATAGGAAGCACATATTCGCTGGTGATATCCTTCATGTTGCGCAGCAGCGTCCGGCCACAATATTTCTCCGCATAATGCGCCAGCGGAAAATCATACCCATACGGGCGCAGGATATCACAATAAATACGATAGATGACCGTCTCGCTGTCGACCAGCAAGCCGTCAAGATCAAAAATAACAGATCGAAGCATCGTTTTCCTTTCTATAACCGCGCAAGCAAACTTGTCATTGCTTTCCGTCACATCGATCCCTGCTGATCGATGCATCAGCAGACTTCTTACAGCCGCGGCAGCAAGCGCAGCTGCCATGACAACTGCCTGAACAGCCCTTACGATACGCTCGTGCCGCCGTAAATACAGCGACCGCCAGAAGCAGCAGGACCATAATCGTAGCCAGGTTCATCAGGCCACCCCCAGCAGCAGCAACACCGTCCTGAGCAGGCAGGCACAGACCCATGCGATCGTACATTGCATCACGACCATGCCGAATGCCCATTTCCCCCCCAGCTCACGCCGTACCGAGGCAATAGCCGCCACACAGGGCGTATACAGCAGGCAAAAAACCAGCAGCGGTCCGGCGGTTCCTACCGTCAGCAGCGAGGTAATGCCGTCCCCTACCAATACCGTTAGTGTCGAAACAACACTTTCCTTCGCAATAAAACCTGTAATCAGCGCGGTGGATATCCGCCAGTCTCCAAATCCCAGCGGCTTAAACACAGGCGCAATGCAGCTTGCCAGCAGCGCCAGGATGCTGTTCTGAGAGTCTTGCACGAGCTGGAGATGCAGATCAAAGGTTTGCAGGAACCAGATAATGATGGTAGCCAGAAAGATCACTGTAAAGGCACGCTGCAAAAAATCCTTTGCCTTATCCCACAGCAGCTGCCCCACATTTTTCAGTCCCGGCATCCGGTAATTGGGAAGCTCCATCACAAAGGGCACCGCCTCACCGCGAAACAAGGTGTTTTTAAACAGCAGCGCCGCCAGGATCCCGACAGCAATGCCAAAAAAGTAGAGCCCAACCATCACAAGGCCGCTATATTTCGGGAAAAAGGCCACTGTAAAGAAGCCGTAGATCGGCAGCTTTGCGGAACAGCTCATAAAGGGTGTCAGCAGGATCGTCATTTTTCGGTCCCGGTCAGAGGGCAATGTCCGGCTGGCCATAACACCGGGGACTGTGCATCCGAAGCCGATCAGCATGGGGACGATACTACGCCCGGAAAGACCGATCTTGCGCAGGAGCTTGTCCATCACAAACGCGACGCGAGCCATGTAGCCGGTATCCTCCAGCAGCGACAGGAAGAAAAACAGCGTCACAATGATCGGCAGAAAGCTCAGCACACTGCCCACACCATTGAATACGGCATCGATTACCAACGAGCGAACCGCTTCATTCACATTCCACGTGATCAGCGCGTGATCGGTGATCGCTGTCAGCCAGTTGATCGCATTTTCCAGCAGTCCTTGCAGCCATGCGCCGATCACATTGAATGTCAGGAAAAATACCAGTCCCATGATGCCGATAAAAGCAGGGATAGCAGTGTATTTTCCGGTAAGAATCCGGTCGATCTGTTGACTGCGAAGATGCTCACGGCTTTCGTGCGGCTTGATCACCGTTGCATCCACTAGTTCCTGAATGAATGAAAAGCGCATATCCGCAATTGCCGCGGCACGGTCAAGTCCGCGCTCCGCCTCCATTTGCAAAATGATATGCTCCAGCATCTCTCGCTCGTTCTGATCCAGCATCAACGCTTCCAGCACGCGCGGATCCCCTTCCACCAGCTTGGTCGCGGCAAAACGCACGGGAATACCTGCGCTTTCCGCATGATCAGCGATCAGATGCATTATGGCATGGAGACAGCGATGCACCGCCCCGCCATGATCGTTCATTCCGCAAAAATCAGTGCGCCCCGGTTTTTCCTGATACTTGGCAACATGCAGCGCATGGCGCACCAACTCATCGACGCCTTCATTTTTTGCGGCCGAAATGGGAACGACCGGAATACCCAGCATCGCCTCCATCTCGTTGATACGGATAGAACCGCCGTTACCGCGAACCTCGTCCATCATGTTCAGCGCAAGGACCATTGGAATATCCAGTTCCAGCAGCTGCATGGTCAGATAAAGGTTGCGTTCGATATTTGTGGCATCCACGATATTGATAATACCCGTGGGCTTTTCATTGATGATAAACTGCCGGGTAACGATTTCTTCGCTGGTATAGGGAGACATGGAGTAGATGCCCGGCAGGTCTGTGATCTCCGTGTTGGGGTACGCTCTGATCGCGCCGCTCTTTCGGTCTACTGTTACGCCGGGGAAATTGCCAACATGCTGATTCGAGCCTGTCAGTTGATTAAACAGCGTTGTCTTTCCACAGTTCTGATTGCCGGCCAACGCAAAAGTCAGCGTCTGCGTCTCCGGGAGTGGATCTTCCCCCGTTTTTTCATGATAACGACCGCCTTCACCAAGACCGGGATGCTCACAGCATGACCTGGTTTCCGATGGATGCCGGGAAGCTCCCGACTCCTTTCGCTGCTGTGCGGTGATCGGCACGACCCCGATATTTGCCGCGTCCGCAAGGCGCAGCGTCAGCTCATAGCCATGGATGCGCAGTTCCATAGGATCGCCCATCGGCGCGAATTTTACCAACGTCACATCCGCCCCGGGAATCAATCCCATATCCAGAAAATGCTGACGAAGCGCACCCTCACCGCCGACAGTCGTGATCCTGGCGGACTGACCGATCTCCAGCTGATCCAGCATCATATTTTTCACTTGCGGTTTTACCATATATGTACATCCTTCCGTTGTGTGAGCGATCTACTGTTCTGTCAGTGTACCCTAATCCATCTCTCCCGTCAAGGCATTTGACCGGCAAAAGGAGCTCAGCAATATACTCTTAAAATTGCCTGACTGTGTTTAGACCGAAACTCGGTTTTGTTGAGAAATTATAAATCCTCCCGCTATAGAAAGTCAATGTCAGCATACACAAAAAAGCATGCATCCCTGCGCAAATTTATTTTATGCCGCTTTACCACATTCTCAATTGTGGTTCATTTCGAAAAGGACCTGCGGAATCGTTCCGCAGGTCCTTTGGTCCGTCTTATTCCTTTATCACGCAGCATGAGTCGATGCCATAGTAGCGGAAGGCATCGATCACCTGACTGTCAATACGCTCACCGCAGATGACCAGAGGGATCGCCGGCGGACAACCGATCACCGCAGCCGCCGAGATCCGGCCCGCGCCTTCTTCCGCTGAAATACTCTCGCTGTCCGCGAGGATAGCCTGCCGCAGGGACAGAATCGCTTCCGGATGCGGAACTCCAGGAGGGATTTCCTGAATCGGTGCTTTTCGGTGCAGGCCGCACAGGACATACTCCAGTCGGGTCAACGGCACATCACCGCACAAGGGTGACAGCATCAACACAACATGATCCGGATCGGAAAACTCCGGATAAATCCCCTCCCCTTCCAGTATCGCGGAAATCTGAAGGCCGGTATAGCCGAATGCCTTCGGGCGTAATGTGATCTTTAACGGCTCGACACCGGACAATTCATAACCGTGCGCGCGAAGCCGCTCTTTACATCTGCGGCTGGACGGCAGAAAGCCTGCCAGCGCGGCAGCGAAATCCGCCATCGAATTATTGGCCGCATCCAGCGATTGCAGGATCAAATACGAGGGACTGCTGGAGCCGAACAGAGACATTGACGGCTTCGCCTGCCGCCGGAAAAACGGCGGCGCGCTGCGAGAGATATGCAGGTAAGCGCCGCCCGTCACAACGGGCAGCGTTTTGTGCGCGGAATCACAGCAAATATCCGCGCCAAGATCGATCGGATGACAGGACCTCGGCAAAAATTTCAGATAAGCGCCGTGGGCATTATCTACCAGCAATAGCACGCCGCAGCGGTGACACACATCCGCGATCGCCGCGATATCCAGCATATTTCCCAGGTAATCCGGACTGGTAAGATATACCGCGGTGGGCTTTTTTTCACAACCGCGCAAAGCAAGCTCGATTTGCTTTGCTGTAACGGGACAGGCGATATAGCTTTCTCCGTTTTCCGGATACAGCCAGCTTATCCGAATATCCAGCAATGCCGCGGCATTTACAAACGCCTTGTGGGCGTTGCGCCCCGCCATGATAAAGGGTTCCTCTGCGTTTGACACCGCATACCTCGCGGTCAGATAGAGCATAGTCTGGATACACAATGTTGAGCCGCCCGTTGCGTAAAGCGTATGAGCGCCAAAAAGCGCACCGGCCTGCGCTTCACTTTCGGCAATGATACCGGCCGCGGTGAACAACTCATCAGCGCCGCTGATCTCTGTAATATCCAGCGGTTCAAATCCGAGAATCGGCTGTCCTTTATGCCCCGGCATATGAAGGCGAATCGGCTGATCCTGTGCGTAACGGCGGACAAAATCACAGATAGGCGTACTCATTCGGCTTCGCCCAGCTCCCGGGCCACAGCCACCATAATGGCACACTCCATGCGCTTCCGGAACAGGTCGCACCCCTGCCGGTATACGCCCCGCACAGAGCCGGTAGCGTGGTAGGCGTTGGCAGCGCAGCCGCCGGAGCAATACAATCTGGCCCAGCAGTCCCGGCACTCCTCTCTGGCGTAGACATTGCAGGCGGCAAATTCATTCTGGATCTCATAATTGCTCACACCGTTCCAAATGTCGCCCAGCCTGAATTTCTCATCGCCTACAAACTGATGGCAGGGATACAGGTCTCCCCAAGGCGTTACGGCCATATATTCCGTTCCGGAACCGCAGCCGGAAATACGCTTGTAGATGCAGGGGCCGCCCTTCAGGTCGATCATATAGTGATAGAAGGTAAATGGCTTGCCTGCCCTGTCACGCTCCAGCATCAGCTTCGCCAATTCCTCGTACTGTTCCATAACGATGACCTTATCCGTCTCCGTCAGCGCGGCAGGATCTCCCGCGGCAGCCACAACAGGCTCCATACTTAATTCGGAAAATCCCAGATCCAGCATCGTCCGGATATCCTCCAAAAAGTCCGGATTGGCATGGGTAAAGGTACCGCGCATATAGTAGTTTCTGCCGCCGCGGGCTTTCACCAGCTTCTGGAATTTCGGCACGATCTTTTCCCAGCTTCCGTTGCCGGCATAATCCACCCGGTAGCGGTCGTGGACTTCCTTGCGCCCGTCCAGACTCAACACAACATTACTCATCTCACGGTTGGCAAAATCGATCACGTCATCATCGATCAATACGCCGTTTGTCGTGAGTGTAAAGCGGAAATACTTTCCATTCTTCTGCTCAACGGATCTGGCATAAGCAACCAGCCGCTTTACCACATCGAAATTCATCAGCGGTTCACCGCCGAAGAAATCCACCTCCAGATTGTGCCGGGAGCCGGAATGCTCGATCAGAAAGTCCAGCGCGCGCTTTCCCACCTCAAAACTCATCAGCGCACGATCACCGTGGTATTTTCCCTGACTGGCAAAACAGTAGGAGCAATTCAGATTGCAGGTATGCGCAATATGCAGACACAGCGCCTTGACAACGCCGGAGGTCTTTGCTTTCAGATCGCCGGCCATCGGCTCAAAGGTGTCCTCAGTAAATAGCTTTCCCGCCGCCTTCAGCTGTGCGATCTGGTCATAGCATTCACCGATCTCCGCCAACGTTACGCCATCGGCGCGTTTGTATTTTTCATAAAGTGTTTTCAGAATCGTATCGCGGCTCTCTGTCTCAAACATGGCGATGATATCATACGCCAGCTCATCCACTGCATGGACAGAGCCGGAACAGACATCCAGCACGATATTATAGCCGCCCAATTGAAATTGATGGATCATAGTTTCCCCTCACGCTAAAAATGCCGCCCGGCAGGGGCGGCATAATAGTTTCAAGTACCCGTTTACTTGCTTTCCTTCTTCTCACAAGCCTGATTGGCGATGCCGCAGCTGGTCTTGCAGGCAGACTGGCAGGAAGTCTGGCACTCACCGCAGCCGCCCTTCTTGGCGCTTTCGCAAAGATCACGAGTCTCGATCGTATTGATATGCTTCATTATAAATGTCCTCCCATGTGATTATCTTTTTAAGTTATATCACACCGCCGTTCGCTTGTCAATCAAAGTCTTTCATTTTGAGAAAGCAGTTAACAAAATATTTCATTGAATCCTTCGGTTTATCGTTGACGGTAGCAATGGAACGATGTATAATATCAAATATAACCATAATTTCCCGATCACTTAACATGTATTCAGGAGGAAATGCACATGATCAATACGATCAACGGAATCTTAGAGGCCGCCAAGGGTGGCAAGACCGGTGTCATCGCCGTGGCTGCCGCGCATGATCAGCCCGTCATTGAGGCTGTGGTGGAAGCCCGTAAGGAAGGTATTGCCACGCCTATTCTGGTAGGCCATGTGGACGAGATCAAATCCATGCTGTCTGGTCTGGGCGAGGATCCCGCCAACTACGAGATCGTTGCCGGTGACAGCGACACCGATTGCGCCGCCAAGGCCGTGGCTCTATGTGCCGAAGGCAAAGCCAATTTCCTGATGAAGGGCATTCTGGGCACTGCCGACCTGATGCGCGCCGTATTTAACAAGGAGTGCGGTCTGCGCACCAGCCACCTCACCACCCACTGCATGTTCTATGAGATCCCCGCTTACGGCAAGATGGTGATCCTGACCGACGGCGGTGTCAACACCTTCCCCGATCTGGACAAGAAGGCTGAGATTCTGGAGAATGCCGCCATGGTGCTGCACGCGCTGGGTTATGAGAGCATCAACGCCGCCTGCATCTGCGGCGCGGAGGTGGTAAACCCCAAGATCCAGTCCACCGTGGATGCCGACGCTTTGGCGCATATGACCGAGCGCTGGAGCAAGTACAACATGAATGTGTGCGGCCCCGTGGCCTTGGATCTGGCGGTCAGCAAGGAGGCTTGCCATCACAAGCACTATACGGCTCCCGGCGCGGGCGATGCCGACATTCTGCTGGTGCCCAACTATGAGGTTGGCAACGGCATCGGCAAGGCCGCTTCCCTGTTTGGCAACGCTAAGAACGCCGGTATCATTCTGGGGGCCAAGGTACCCATCGTGCTGGTGTCCCGTGCTGACAGCGCCGAGTCCAAGCTGGCCTCCATTGCCGCCGGCAGTGTGTTGGCCCAGCGTATGGAACTGAACTGAGTCTTGTTTCGTTTGTGTAAAAATTTTGTGGATATTAAGTTTTCTTTGACAAATGCTTGACAATCAAAGAAAACCTTCGTATAGTAATAGTTGGTCATACATGCGTTTGAGCCGCATGTAAAAAATAAGGAAAAGAAAAAGAGGAGCTGTTATCATGGTCAATCAGGAATACTATACTCTTGGCACCGCCCCGTCTGTTATTCGTCAGTTGTTTGCCTATGGTTTGGAGCAGGCCAAGGTCGTAGGCCCCGAGAATGTGTATGACTATTCTCTGGGTAACCCTAGCATTCCCGCCCCTAAGAAGGTCAACGAGTCTATCAAGAAAATCGTGGATGAGACTGATTCCATCAAGCTGCATGGCTACTCCATGGCCCCCGGCTTTGAAGAGGCCCGCGCTGCTGTTGCCAAGGATCTGGCGGCCCGCTTCGGTCTGGATGTGAAGGCCAGCGAGCTGTTCTTTACCTGCGGCGCCGCTCCCGCGCTGATCTCCATCATCAAGGCCCTGATCGTGGACGCTGATACCGAGATCATGGCGATCGCTCCCTTCTTCCCCGAGTATCGTCCCTTCGTCAACGCTAACGGCGGCAAGCTGGTCGTCGTTCCCGCTGATACCAAGGCGTTCCAGATCCATCTGGACGAAGTTGAAAAGCGTATCACCAAGCATACCCAGGCCATCATCGTCAACTCCCCCAACAACCCCTCCGGCGTTGTGTATACCGAGGAGACCCTGAAGGGTCTGGCTGCCCTGCTGGAGCGCAAGAGCGCCGAGTATGGCCACCCCATCTACATCATCGCTGACGAGCCTTATCGTGAGCTGGTGTACGGCGGCGTGAAGGTACCCTTCATCCCCTGCTTGTACAAGAACACCATCGTGTGCTATTCCTATTCCAAGTCCCTGTCCCTGCCCGGCGAACGTATCGGCTACGTCTACGTTCCCGGCTTCGCCGATGACAGCCACGACGTGTACGCCGCCATCTCCGGCGCTGCCCGTATCATGGGCCATGTCTGCCCGCCTACTCTGATGCAGAAGGTCATCGAGTACTGCGCCGAGGAGCGTCCTGACCTGGTGGCCTATGATGAAAACCGCAACCTGCTGTATAACAGCCTGACCGAGATGGGCTACGAGTGCGCCAAGCCCGACGGTGCCTTCTATCTGTTCGTCAAGGCTCCCAACGGCGATGCCAACGCTTTCTCCGAGAAGGCCAAGCTGAACCACAACCTGCTGGTGGTCCCCGCTGACGGCTTCGGCTGCCCCGGCTTCTTCCGCCTGAGCTACTGCGTTTCCAATGATATGATCCGCCGCAGTCTGCCCGCCTTCAAGGCCATGATCGAGTCCTACAAATAAGGTTTACTTGTAAAAGTGCCGCATCCACAAGGATGCGGCACTTTTTTTCGTGAGATTTAGGAAATTTTTCTCTTGTTATGTTAAATGCGTTTCGCTATAATAGAATTTATATTTTTATGAAAGAGGTGCTAAGGCATGAGTAAGGTTTTCATTCCCGCCGGTTACAAAACGCCGCTGTCTGTCTATGAAATGCAGCGTGCCATTGAATTTATCAAGAGTAACTTCCAGGTCAATTTGGGGCAGGCACTGAATCTGCGTCGAGTCTCCGCTCCCCTGTTTGTCCGTGAGGATTCCGGTTTGAATGATAACCTGAATGGTGTGGAGCGTCCTGTTTCTTTTGATATTCCTGATGTTGGCGCCAACGGTCAGGTGGTACATTCTCTTGCAAAGTGGAAACGACTGGCGCTGAAGCGCTATGAGTTCAATGTCGGAAAGGGCTTGTTCACTGATATGAACGCCATACGGCGAGATGAAGAGGTGGACAACCTTCATTCCGTCTATGTGGATCAGTGGGACTGGGAAAAGGTCATTTCCCGCGAGGATCGCAACCTCAACTATTTGAAGCAGACTGTCCGCGCTATCGTAGGCGCCGTGGTGGAAACCAATGACGCTTTACAGATCGCCTTCCCAAGCCTGCACACAAAGCTGGATCGCGAGGTCTATTTCGTCACTACGCAGGAACTGGAGGATCGCTGGCCTGATCTGACGCCCAAGGAGCGTGAGCACGCCATCTGCCGCGAGCATCACACTGTGTTCCTGATGCAGATCGGTGATAACCTGAAGCGCTCCGGAAAGCCCCACGATGGCCGCGCGCCCGACTATGACGACTGGTCCCTCAACGGTGACATTCTGCTGTATAATCCCATTTTGGATAGCTCTTTCGAGATCTCCTCCATGGGCATCCGCGTAGATGAGGCCGCCATGGACTACCAGTTGAACGCCCGCGGCTGCAATGAGCGCCGCGAACTGCCCTTCCACAAGATGCTGCTGAACGGCGAGCTGCCCCTGACCATCGGCGGCGGTATCGGCCAGTCCCGCTTGTGTATGATCATGATTGGTACCTGTCACATTGGCGAGGTACAGGCAAGTCTGTGGGACAAAGCCACAGAAAAGGCCTGCGCGGATGCAGGCATCATGCTGCTTTAAAAATTATAAGACAGCGCGCTGCGTACTTGCAGCGCGCTGTTTCCTAAATTATTACTCTAACGTGTCTTCCAGTCTATGGAGCGTTTCCAGCATGTCATCAAATCCAGAGAGGTCGTTCTTCACCAGCGTGTTTTCGGCACGCCGCAGATCCTGAAGGATCGCATCGTTCATGGCCGCATACCGTTCTCTTTGCGTCTGACACCAGGATCGCTGCGACTCAATACATTGGTGAAGTTTGGCAAAGGCCTCTGCACGAAATTCCTCTGTACGGCGATGTGCGCTGATCTCAATATCCGCAATGTGCTCTTTCAGCCGCGCGTATTCTTCGGCCGTGCTGCGCAGGGTGTCGTTCTCCTGACGCAGCCTTTCATTCTCTGCCTGTAATATAGCAATGCGCTCCTGTGTCGCTGCCAGCTGCTGCTGACAGGAAGCACGATCAGCTTCCTCCTGCTTATATTGCGTTACCTGCGTATGTAAGGTACGGAGGGCCGATTCAATACGCTCGTTGCTCTCTGTCAGTTGGGCATTTTCGATTTCCAACGCTTCGATCCGTTCCTGCGATTCTTTTGCGGACTTTTCAATATAGCCGATCACGTCTCCGCGATCAAAACCGCCAAACACGCAGCTTTTAAAATTCGCTTCCATAAATATCTTCCCCCGGTCTAGCCATTCTATCACTATTAAATACGATACCATAAAGGCGCTCGAATGACAACCCAGAAAAACTGAAAAAAAATAAAAATAACACTTGATTTTTGGAAATATATATGCTATTATAAGTTAGTCGTCTGGAGGACATGCGCCGTTAGCTCAGCTGGATAGAGCGTCTGGCTACGGACCAGAAGGCCGGGGGTTCGAATCCCTCACGGCGTGCCAAAAATCCTCGAAATCGTAAGATTTCGAGGATTTTTGTTTTGCATTAGTTATCATTTTCGTCCACTGCCCTTTTCTGACCCAAACGCTGACCCCAACGGGAGCGGATAGCGGAAAGTGTCAGACAGCGTGGGATAGGATGCTCCCCATGGTTTGCGCTGCCTTCAGCTGGGCATCGGTGGTAACGTGGGCGTAGGTGTCCAGCGTGAAGCCTGCCGAGTAGTGACCCAGCATACTGCTGACGGTTTTTACATCTACGCCATTCTGGAGTGCCATGGTGGCGAAGGTGTGTCTCAAGTCATGGAAGCGTATGCGGGGTAATCCCGCTCGTTTCAGCACCCGCTGCAGCATATGCAGGACGCTGTCCGGTGACATGGGGCCGCCTGTGGGGGATGGAAACACCCACGCACTGCTGCTAACCTTGCTCTTTTGCATTTTCAGTACATCTATCGCATCTGCCGACAGCGGCAGGGTGCGGTAGGCGTTTTTCGTTTTCAGCGGTGCCTCCTCTACCCTGCCGTTTTGCCGCGAGACTGCCCGCTGGATCTTCAGGATACCACGGTCGAAGTCTACATCCGTCCATTTCAACCCCAGCAGCTCCCCGCGCCGCAGGCCAGTGGCGAGGTCGAGGTAGTAGAGCTCATACACGCCGCTGTCTTTTGCTTCCCGGAAGAATGCACTCAGCTGGTCTGCGGTCAGGGTTTTCATCTCTTTGTGCTCCACCTTCGGCAGCGCACAGCCCTGCGTGGGATAAACTGCCAGCGGACATTGTGATCTGTTTCATGTGCCAACGCCACAGAGAGCAGACCGAGCGACCGCTCATTCGGCACGATAGAGCCGATGATGTAACCGGGAATCCCGCCATCGCCGCAGTAGTCTCCTGCCATCACTGTCATAGGATTTTGCGGGTCGCTCAGCATGACCGTAAACACATACTCCTGCTTCGGGAGTTGAATGCCGCGCTGCTCAAAGCCAAGAAGCGTATTGCGGATGCTGGCCTCACAACTTGCCCAAAAAGTATCGCTGCTGATTTTTTCAATTTCTGCCCGGCGTTCCTCCGTGATCTGTACCGGGGCATAGAAGCCACTCATTGCGGCGGCAGAAACCACATCATAGCCACCCTCCTGCGCTGACGTCAGAGGAATCCCAACACAAGCCCACTTAAATTCAAAGGGCTTCATCAGTTGATTCCGATAAATATTTTCCTTTTCATCGGGAAGTGCAGTCATCATATCTCGGTAAATCCGGTCAGACCGAATCTCTGTAATTTTCATGGTAAAGCCTCCGTTTTATTTCTCATGTCCGAGCACAGCCTTATCATACGCTATGACGTGACGTGAGAGTCAAGGCTTTTCTATATAAAAAATTCAAAATTTTCGTCCAGCAGCGATTTGAAAAATCGCGTAGCCGCAGGGTTTATCCTGCGTTCCATAACACAACTTTTGTGTTCTGCGGGGATTGGGGCAGCGCCCCAACAAGCATGGAACAGGCGGGTTCCGTGTAAGCGGAATTCGCCTGTTTTCGCAAAGTGGGTACCGCTTTGCATTGCTTGCCAGTTTCCTGCTCGCGTTCGTATCCTCACCGTAGCTGTGGTTTTCAATGCCGAGTTCAGGTAAAACAGTTGAAGAATAAATGAAACTTGCAACAATAGTGGCGGGTGATGAAATGATGTTTCGGATAAATGTGATTTTGTGCGGATGCGAGTACCTGTGGCTCCGAAGAAGAGGAACGACGCGGTTTGCAGCCCTGTAATCGCAATCAGGCCTGCCTTGCGCGCGAATTGTGTACTTGCAAACGTCTCCGGATAATAAGCCGTGCATGAAATACGTTTGTATACGAATCTCCCATCAGACCGCATCTGATGGGAGATTTTCTGCTTCTTTTCATTTCTCTGGTGCCCGAATGAAAACTCCTCCGATTGACAACCTATCGTTCGGTAGGTATAATGTGGATAAATACCGAGGTCAGGAGGAATATACAATGGCCGCAAAAGGAACGACAAAGCAGGAAATATTGGATGCCGCGCTGGAATTGTTTTCCGTACAGGGCTATGAGGCCACTTCCATTTCCCAGTTAGCGGAAGCGGTTGGTATCCGCAAGGCGTCTCTCTACAGCCATTTTGAAAACAAGCAGGCGATTCTGGATGCTCTGATTCAGACGACCATGGAAGAATACGAGAAGCATTCTATCTTTGCAAACGCAGATTGGGACGATCCCGCATTCACAAAGGATAAGGAAAATATGACGCCGGAAATCGCGCTGGAGTTGCTGCGCGGTCAGGTACGCTATATCCTCCACGATCCGCAGATCAGCCGTGCAAGGAGGATGCTGACCATTGAGCAGTTTCAAAATCCGCAGATGGCAAGCCTGCAAACCAAACAGAATTACACGGATGTCATGCGTTACTTCACCGGGCTTGTGCATTTTCTCATTCGCCAGGGACAGCTTACGGACTCTGACCCGGAGATCATGGCAGCGCAGCTTTGTCTGCCAATTTCCGTGTGGATCAACCTCTGCGACCGGGAGCCGGAGCGTGAGGGTGAAGTGATGAAGCTGATCGAGCGGCACATCCGGCAGTTCTTTGAAATTTATCAGGTGAAATGAGTTAGACAAGAGATGACGAAACCCAATAGACGATATGTTTTCTTAAATCCATTGTCCATGCTTTTGGCGGGGCTTATCCTCGGCCTTGCGGCAAGACTGTTTGATATTTATTTTCATAATCTCGGAGAGATCTTTTCGCAGATGGCAATATGGATTCTTTTGGGAACACTGATTGCGATTTTCAGTCCTACAAAGAAAGCGGCCATGGGAAATATATTTCCGTTCTGCATGGGGATGCTGGCGACTTATTATGTGACGGCAGCCGTCACGCACGGGGTTTACGGTCAGTCCTTCATCATCGGCTGGACGGTGTTCGCCCTGACCTCCCCTGTCATGGCTTATTTTGCATGGATGGCAAAGGAACCGGGCATTTCCCCGAAAATCATCGCCGCAGGGATCGTAGCTGTGTCGGTCATGAGCAGTATCCTGCTTTTTGACCATTTGCGCGTGTATGATCTTATCATTGACGGCGTGCTGATTTACATTCTGTTCTTCAAAAAAATCAAGCGGTCACAGAAAAGAAAGGATTGGGACGAATGAAATTGAATGAATTATACGCATACATACAGCAAACCCAGCCGAATATCTGCCAGATCAGCGTCCTGCAAAACAGGCGGGAAGTTTGGTCTGGGGAATGGAACGGGTATCGAAAGACGGACTGCACGCATATTATGTCCGCTACCAAGAGCGTGGTGTCGCTTCTGATTGGAA
>SAMEA104315427__coassemble_965_pt1 | contig 17751 bp, 16 predicted proteins | sample SAMEA104315427__metabat2_low_PE_034 | metagenome-assembled genome bin SAMEA104315427 (sample SAMEA104315427) | gut metagenome | biome: Monkey gut; feature: monkey-associated habitat; material: faeces | place: China | collected 2013 | reverse complement strand
TAGGCCCCGGGCCCGAATCCGGCGTACTCCTGTAAAAGCCAGTATTTCATGTTGTGCCGAGAGACAAAGCCGGGCCGCGCAAAGTTGGAGATTTCGTATTGTTCATAGCCGCACTGCTTTAAAAATTCCACCGCGTAGAGGTACATGTCCGCCTGTTGCTCCTCATCAGGGAGGGTCAGCTCAGCCCGACGCTCGTAGAGAGGTGTGCCCTCCTCCAGCTTCAGTCCATAGCAGGACAGGTGCTCCGGCAGCAACCCCACCGCATCGGACAGGGTCTTCTCCCACTGTTCCATGGTCTGCCCCGGCAGCCCGTAAATGAGGTCCAGGCTGATATTTTTGAAGCCTGCCTTCCGGGCGGCCGACACGGCGGAAAAGGCGGCCGCCGCCCTGGAGACGGCGGCAAAGCGCCTGAAAAAAAAGGAACACACAGGGCCGCTGCTGCGTCAGCTGGAAAGCGATGCCGCCGCGCTGCGGCAGGGGATCGCCCCCAACGGAAGCGACCGGTATATGGCGGCGGTGTATCCGGAGCTGACCACGGCGCTGGATTATCTGCCGGCGGATACGATCCTGTGCGTCTGCGAGGGCGGGCGGGTCAGCGAGGGGCTGAAGGGCTGGCTGTGGCAGCTGCGGGAGGATGTGGCAGCGGCGGCGGAGAACGGCTTTATGGCCCCGGCCATGGGCCAGCTCTCTCTGACGGAAGGAGAGACCGCCGCACGGCTGGCGCGGTTTGCCCTGTGCCAGATGGACAGCCTGCCCACCAGCCGGTATCTGCTGCCGCCGGGTGAGCTGCTGCAAATTTCCGCCCGGCAGCTGAGTACCTACGGCGGCTCGCTGGAAACGGCAGCGGGAGATATCGAGCACTATCTGACCTCCGGCTACCGTGTGGCGGTGCTGTGCGGCGGCGAGGTCCGCGCCCGCAATATGCAGGAGCTGCTGCGGGAACGGAATATCCACGCGGCGCTGTCCCTGGACGGCAGCACCCTGCCGCAGCCGGGACAGGCGGCTATCCAGCTGGGGGCTGTCAGCGCCGGCAGCGAGTGGCCATCGTTGAAACTGGCGGTGCTGACGGAGGGGCAGCTGACGGAGAGCGTCAGCGGAAAGACGAAAAAGCCTCGCCGCGCCAGAGAAAGCAGCCGCCAGAAGCTGCAATCCTATACCGATCTGACCCCCGGCGATCTGGTGGTGCATGCCCACCACGGCATTGGCCGTTTCGTGGAGATGCTGCGCCTGCCGGTGGACGGGGTGGAGAAGGACTATATCAAAATCGCCTATGCCGGCAGCGACTGCCTGTATGTCCCGGCCACATCGCTGGATCTGGTGAGCAAGTACATCGGCGCCGGCGGCGGTGAGGAGGGCGAAAAGCCCGCCAGGCTCAATAAGCTGGGCGGGACGGAGTGGGCCAGGACCACCTATCGGGCCAAGGCCGCCGCCAAAGAGCTGGCGGAGGGACTGATCCAGCTGTACGCCCAGCGGCAGCGGCAGCCGGGCTTTGCTTTTTCACCGGACAGTCCTTGGCAGCGGGAGTTTGAAGAAGCCTTTGATTATGAGGAGACCGGCGATCAGCTGCGGGCCATTGAGGAGATCAAGGGCGATATGGAAAAGGCCGTGCCGATGGACCGTCTGCTGTGCGGCGATGTGGGCTACGGCAAGACGGAGGTAGCCCTGCGGGCGGTAATGAAGTGTATTCTGGACGGGAAGCAGGCGGCTGTTCTGGTGCCGACCACCGTGCTGGCCCAGCAGCATTATGTTACCGCCCAGAACCGGTTCCGCTCCTTCCCGGTAACGGTGGAGGTGCTGTCCCGGTTCCGCACGCCAAAGCAGATCCGGGAGGTGCTGGAGCGTGTGAAGGCAGGCCGTGTGGATCTGCTGATCGGTACCCATAAGCTGCTGAACAGGAATGTGGAGTTTAAGGATCTGGGCCTGCTTATCATTGACGAGGAGCAGCGCTTCGGCGTGGGCCATAAGGAGAAGCTGCGGGAGCGGACCCGGCAGGTGGATACCCTGACGCTGTCCGCCACACCGATCCCCCGCACGCTGAACATGGCGCTCAGCGGCATCCGGGATATGAGCACCATCGAGGAGCCGCCCCAGGACCGCCAGCCGGTGCAGACCTATGTGCTGGAGCATGACTGGGGCGTGGTGGCCGAGGCCATCCGCCGGGAGCTGGACCGGGGCGGCCAGGTATACTACCTCCACAACCGGGTGGAGAATATCGAGAATACCGCCGGACGGCTGCGGCAGCTGCTGGGGGAGGAGACGGTCATCGCCACCGCCCACGGTAAGATGGGAGAGCGGGAGCTGAGCCATGTCATGCAGCAGATGGCCGACGGTGAGGTGCAGGTGCTGGTGTGCACCACCATTATCGAGACCGGCATCGACATTCCCAATGTGAATACCCTGATCATCGAGGACGCGGACCGGCTGGGCCTGAGTCAGCTGCATCAGATCCGGGGCCGTATCGGCCGGTCCAACCGCCGGGCCTACGCCTATCTGACCTACCGCACCGGAAAGGTGCTCAGCGAGGTGGCGTCCAAACGGCTGTCCGCCATCCGGGAGTATGTGGAATTTGGCAGCGGCTTCCGCATTGCCATGCGGGATCTGGAGATCCGGGGCGCGGGCAATCTGCTGGGGCCGGAGCAGTCCGGTTATATGATGAGCGTGGGCTATGATATGTACCTGAAGCTGCTGAACGACGCGGTGCTGGAGCAGCAGGGCAAGCGGGCGGAGATCCCGCCGGACTGCGCGGCGGATCTTACCGTGTCCGCCTATATACCGGAACGGTATGTGCCGTCGGCGGAGCAGCGGATGGATCTCTACCGCCGCATCGCCGCCATCCGTACCGACGAGGACGCGGCAGAGCTGCTGGATGAGCTGCTGGATCGCTATGGCGACGTACCCAAGCCGGTGCGGGCCTTGCTGGATGTGGCGCTGCTGCGGGCCGCCGCCGCGAAGACGGGCGTGTGCGACATCACGCAGAGGGGAACGCAGCTGGTGTTTTCCTTTGGTCCGGAACCGGATATCCAGGCGGTGGCCGCCGTGTGCGCCATGGGCTGCTATCGCCAGCGCCTGCAATTGAGCGCCGCGGCCCAGCCGAAGCTGACGCTGTTCCTACGTCCCGGCGAGGACGCGCTGTCCGCCGCCGGCGAGCTGGTGGAGCGGCTGGCATTACAACATGAAAAACCGGCGGACGATACCGCGCCGGTACAATAACAGGAGGAAGCAATATGAAAAAAGAAACCTTTAATATGGTCATCCGCTTTCTGGTGGGTGCGGCGCTGTCGCTGCTGCTGTGTGCCGGCATGATCATGACGGGCCGCATGGGCAGCAATAAGCCTTTGATCCAGCAGGCCAGCGGCCTGAAGGGAACGGAGACCGTTATGACGGTGGACGGCGAGGCGGTAGAGGCGTGGGAGTATCTGTATATGACCGCTTACACCGCACAGTCTCTCAGCTACTACGGCATTACCGACCTGAACACCGAGCTGGGCGACGGCTATACCGCCGCGGACTATGTGAAGGAGCAGGTGGAGTCGCAGGTGATCCAGCGGGCGGAGATCCGAAAGTGGGCGCGGGATGAGGGCGTGACGCCCACGGACGAGGACCTGGCAGCGCTGCGGGAGCAGAAGGAGTCCGCCGGCGAAGATCTTCAGAAGGCGCTGAAGCTCAACGGCGTCACCGAGGCGCAGTATGACAGCCTGATGGAGACCAATATGCTGTATGAGGCGCTTTATCAGGCTTACTGCGGCGAGGACGGCGCAAAGCGTCCTGATGATGCCGCGCTGAACGCTTTGGCGGAGGAGCACGGCCTTATGACCGCCGATGTGCTGTTCATCAGCACCACGGAGCTGGATGATGCCGCCAAGGCTGACGCCAGGGCGTTGATGGGCGATTATGCCCGCATACTGTCTGCCGCCCAGGATAAGGAGGCCGCCTTTACGCAGCTGGAGTTGGGCGAAAACGTGACGGTCATGGCCAAGCAGACCTATGACGGCTGCGATGAGACCGCCCTGAATACGGCGCTGGCACAGCTGAAAGCCAACGAGGTCAGCGGCGTGATCGAGGACGAAAACGGCTGCTATGTAGCGCTGCGCCGCGACATTGACCTGAACGCCGCGGCGGAGATGTCCTTTGGCGAGGAGATGTCCATGCGCATCACGGCGGCGCAGATGGTGTATGACGAGTCCGTTGCCGGCCGCATCAATATGGCTGCCTACTATACCAAGCTGACCGCTTTGCAGCAGCAGCTTTATACCGGCATGATGCAGGCAGAGGCGCAGGGCTGACGGCACGATTAGTCGTTTTGACGAAAAATTGCTGTTTTTACTGGCGTGTCTCACGATTTTTTCACAAAGTTGCAATTTGTGATTGACTTATGTTAAAAAATTAACTATGATAGTAGCACTGGAACACATCTCAGTGTACTGTACATTTTTCCAACAATCATTTTAGGAGGAACTATCATGAAGGATCTGTACGTTGTCAACTGCTGCCGTACCGCCATCGGCTCCTTTGGCGGATCCCTGAAGAACACCCCCGCCGCCGATATGGGCGCTATCGTTGTCAAGGAAGCGCTGAAGCGCGCCAATGTGGCTCCCGAGAACGTGGACGAGGTCATGTTCGGCTGCATCCTGACCGCCGCGCAGGGTCAGAACGTTGCCCGTCAGGTTTCCATCAAGGCCGGTATCCCCTATTCCGTTCCCGCTTACACCGTGGGTATGGTCTGCGGCTCCGGTATGAAGTCCGTTATCGAGGGTGCCCGTTCCATCCTGGCCGGCGACAGTGACATCGTGGTCTGCGGCGGTACCGAGAACATGAGCGCCGCTCCCTTCGCTTCCATGGACGCCCGCTGGGGCGCTCGTATGGGCGACAAGAAGCTGGTCGACACCATGATCAAGGACGGCCTGTGGGATGCTTATAACAACTACCACATGGGCACCACCGCCGAGAATATCAACGACATCTGGGGCATCACCCGCGAGGAGCAGGACGCTTTCGCCGCCGCTTCCCAGCAGAAGACCGAGGCCGCTCAGGCTGCCGGCAAGTTCGATGCCGAGATCGTTGCCGTCCCCATCAAGGTCAAGAAGGAGATCGTGGAGTTCAAGAAGGACGAGTATCCCAAGGCCGGCGTTACCAAGGAAGGCATTGCCAAGCTGAAGGGCGCGTTCCCCGTGGGTCCCGAGTCCCCCAATCCCCAGGTGGTACATACCTTCGAGGTCACCGGCGCGCAGGATGCCGCTGACAAGGGCCAGCAGCGCGTGACCGCCGCCAACGCCTCCGGTATCAATGACGGCGCTGCCGCCATCGTGCTGGCTTCCGGCGAGGCTGTTGCCAAGTACGGCCTGAAGCCCATGGCCAAGCTGATCGGCTGGGGCCAGGGCGGCGTGGATCCCAAGATCATGGGTGTTGGCCCTGTGCCCGCTTCCCGTCAGGCTATGGCCAAGGCCGGCGTTACCATCGATGACATCGACCTGATCGAGGCCAACGAGGCGTTCGCTGCCCAGTCCATCGCTGTGGCCCGCGAGCTGCACTTCGACATCAACAAGGTCAACGTCAACGGCGGCGCCATTTCTCTGGGCCATCCCGTCGGCGCTTCCGGCGCCCGCATCATCGTCACCCTGCTGCATGAGATGCAGAAGCGCGACGACGCCAAGAAGGGTCTGGCTACCCTGTGCATTGGCGGCGGTATGGGTGTTGCCACGATCTTCGAGAAGTGCTGAATGCCTGACTGATACGTCTGAAAGCTTTAAAAAGGAGAGAGCCGCAAGGCTCTCTCCTTTTTTGTCAAAAAAGCGCCATTGCTCCGAACGGTGCGGGGCAATGACGCCAGACGGGAAAACGGCGTCAGTCTGCGTATTCCGGGCCTTTTCCCTGATAGATATTCTGCATTTCCCGATCCACCTCATAGATGGCGTCGCTGCACAGCCGCAGGCGAGTGCTTTCCTCCTGGCCCCAATGGCGCTCGGATTTATACCGCAGCTCATGCTCCAGACTGGCCCACATGTCCATGGCGATGGTGCGCAGCTGGATCTCCACCGGCAGCTTCAGCGTACCCTCAGAGATCACAATGGGTACTTCCACGATCAGATGCAGGCTGCGGTAGCCGGTTTCCTTTGGTTCTTTGATATAGTCCGCCTCGCGGATCACACGAAAGGACTCCGTGCGGGTCAGCAGACCCCGGAGATAGTAAATATCGTCCAGATAGTTGCAGATGACACGCACGCCGGCCATGTCCTGGATATGGGCGTAAATGTTGTCAATGGTCAGCTCGTAGCCCCGGCGCTTCAGCTTCTTCGCGGTGCTCTCCAGCGTTTTGATGCGGTGCTCGATATGGTGAATGGGGGAGTGATCGTACAGACCGGCAAATTCCTCGTCCAGGATCTCCATCTGCGTCACGGCCACCTTCAGCGCGCTGCGGTACAGGTGCTTGACCCGCACCATGCCGGCGGCGACCTCCTTCAGCTCAGGCGTCAGCTCCTCCGCGATGGAAATATCCCGCAGCTCAATGCTGCCGCTCTTTTCAATCATCATGGGCGTGCTCCTTCCTTCCTCACTGGTAAATAGTATACTATGTACCGGCAGGGAAAGCAAGTCAAGAAAATTTGTCCGTTTTTTATGCAGGATGCTCTTGACAAATGTCAAATATTTGGTATAATTATCGTTGCTGTGCTCCTCGAAAAAAGAATATGCAGTGGTATCGAAGAGGTCATAACGAGCACGACTGGAAATCGTGTTGTCGTCAAAAGCGGCACGAGGGTTCGAATCCCTCCCACTGCGCCAGAAAAAGTCCCGGAAACGTGCGTTTTCCGGGGCTTTTTATTTTTCCCGCCACGGGGTTATGCTTCCCGATATATTCCCATGTTCTAATATCCGTTCTAACAAGAACCGTTCAGATGTTGCTTATGCCGGCGGCTTCGTCCCGGCCTTCTCCGCGCGCTTTTGGGAACGCGGCTGCGGCCGGCGGGAAAAAGCCGCCCGCTTTTGCGGGCGGCTCGTTATGCAAGGATGTCTGTCAGGTCATCCAGCCCGGTGGCACGGGTGACGACCACCACGTGGTCGCCGTCCTCAATGGTGGTCATGCCGCCGGGAATGATGGTGTGCAGATCCCGGACGATGGCGGCCACCAGCAGTCCCTTCCGCAGTGAGAGATCCTTCAGCGGCTTGCCCAGCACGGCGCGGCTGGAAGTCGTGGCTGTGAAGGACAGGGCCTCTACATGTCCGCCCAGCATTTTGTAAAGGCTTTCCACCTTGCTGCCTTCCGCGTTGCCCAGCGCCCGGACGTAGCGCAGGATCTGGCTGGAGATAATGTCCTTGGGAGAGATGATGGAGTCGATGCCGGTGCTGTTGACCAGATCCATGTAATTGGGACGGGTCATCTTGGCCAGCACCTTGGGCACGCCGCTGCGCTGGGCATGCATGGCCATCAGCAGATTCTCTTCATCCCGGTTGGTGACGGCCACGAAGGCGTCGGCATCCAGGATCCCCTCCTGCTGAAGCAGCGTATTGTCTGTGCCGTCTCCCTGGATCACCAGTACATGGGGCAGCTGCGCCGAAAGACGCAGGCATTTGTCGGGATCCATTTCTACGATCCGCACGCTGGTGTTGGTCTTTTGCAGCTCCCACGCCAGATACATGGCGCTGCGGCTGCCGCCCAGCACAGAGACCTTCTTCACCTTCTGCCAGGTGCGGCCCATCTCCTTCAGCATTCGCTGAAGCTCCGGTTTGGCGCCCAGCATGTATACGCGGTCCCCCGCCGCGGGGGCGAAGCTGCCGTCAGGGATGATGTAATCGCCCTGATGCTCCGCCGCGCAGATCAGCACCTCCGCCTGCCGCAGCCGGTGCGACTGGCTCAGCGGTATGCCGCAGATGGTATCATGCTCCGTTACCTGAAAGCCGATCATGTCGATGCGGCCCCGGGCAAAAGGTTCCACGCTGAAGGCGGCGGGGAAGGCCAGGATCCGGGCCATTTCCTGTGCCGCGGCCAGATCGGGGTTGATGACCATGTCCAGGCCGATCTCTTTTTTCAGCATTTCCTCGTCCCGGCGATAGTCGGTATTGCGCACGCGGGCGATGGTATGCTTGGCACCCAGCTTTTTGGCAATCAGGCAGCAGACCAGATTGATCTCGTCCTGATTGGTCACGGCGATCACCAGGTCGGCGGTGCGGACACCGGCCTCGATCAACACGCTGATGCTGGCGCCGTTGCCCTCCACGCACAGCACGTCCATGGTGCTTTCCGCCTTCCGCAGCGCGGCGGTGCTGGCGTCCACCATGATGATGTCATGTTCCTCCTCGGCCAGCGAGTTGGCGATGGCGTAACCGACCTTACCGTTGCCGACGATGATAATTTTCATAGTTATCCTCCTGCGAGCACGGTACCGTGCTCCGCACCACATATTTTACCATAGCCCCGCACAAAATAAAAGGGCTTTTTACCGTCTGGCGGAGCGAACAGGAAGCGGAGAAACTGTTGAATTGTGAAAAAAGTATTAAATTTCAACTTGTATCTTGCGAAAAGGATAAGGCATGATATAATATATTTGCCTAAAATTGGAAATTACACAACACACCACTGATGTTGTGAAAAAAGGACGGGAGATCATGGACAATCTGACAAGAATTATCCGCGAAGAGATCGGCAAGCAGTATAAAAGTGTACGTCAATTTGCCTTTGCGGTGGACGTTCCTCTGTCTACCGTAAACAGCGCGCTGCACAACGGTGTGGGCGGTTCCAGCTTTGACACGGTGCTGCGGCTGTGTAAGGTGTTGGGGATCAAGGCCATCGGCGATGATGCGGCTTTTTACCTGACGGACGACACGGAAAAGCTGCTGACCCAGTACGCCAAGCTGGATGACTATGGCCGCCATACGATCGCCGCTGTGATGCAGGTGGAATATAACCGCTGCACGGAGCTGAGCAAGCCGGATCTGGAGGAGCATACCAGCGTCAATATCTGACTTTTACGGAAGATGCCGGAAGGCCGCCGCGTGGAATTACCATGCGGCGGCCTTTTTCAATGCAGACAGCTTTTTACATCCTCGAAGGCGCTGTCCATCGCCTTGCCCATGCGCTCCACGGTCTTGCTGACGGCCCGGCGCGCCTTGCGGTCAGAGGACATGCGGTCTGCTACAGCGCCGGCTACCATGCCGACGCAAAGACCGCTGACGAATGCGGCCAGTTTCATATTGCATCCACTCCTTTTCGTTGTCTGCCGTCAGTTTGTCCGGAAAACGACTGAAAAACACAGGGCATTACTTGCCAAAACAGGCGTGAAATGGTACAATGATTCGATAAGATCAAGGATAAAGGAGAAGCGCCATGTCCATTGAAAAATTGCAGTCTGCCATCCGGGAGAAGAAAACGCCGGTGGCGTTGGGCCTTGCGCCGGAGATCGAAAAGATCTCGCCTAAGCTTTTGAAAAATTTTGAGGAGATGTTCGGCCCCGGCCTGATGGCCAATGCTGAAACGCTGCGGTATCACGCCTGCCAGGCTATGGACGCGGTGCAGGGAAAGCTGCCTGCCGTTGTCATCAGCGCGGAGCACTACCTGCGCTGCGGCATGATGGGCGCCGATGTGCTGAGCAATCTGGTCAGCGCCGCGGCGGCCCGGGAGCTGTATGTGATCATGGACTGCCGCACCACCCGGCCTGACCTGTGGCTGGAAAGCCCCATGGCCGGCGACGGGCTGACGGTAATGCCCTATGTGGGCGGCGACTGCGTGCCGCGGGACACGGATAAGGCGATCTTTGCCGTGGTGCGTACCGCCAATGAAAGCTCCGGAGAGGTGCAGAATCTCATTGCCGGAGACCGTCCGCTGTACGCGGCGGTGGCCCAGCAGATGGCCCGGCAGGGCGCGGCGCTGGTGGTGGAGACAGGGTACAGCCTGGATGTAAAGGAAGTCCGGAAGCGTGCTGCCGACGCCTTCCTGCTGCTGCCTCGCTGCGACGGGCAGAATGCCCTGCCTGCCTTTGACGATCTGGGCCATGGGGCCATGGTGGTGGACTATGACCTGCAATATGGCGGCAGCGTGGAGGACGCCATTCAGAAAATGAAAGCGTGGGTGAACGTACTGTGACCACTGTCTATTTGATCCGCCATGCCGAGGCGGAGGGAAATCTGTATCGCATTGCCCACGGCCAGTATGACGGACTGATCACTGACCGGGGCTATCAGCAGCTGCGGGTGCTGAAAAAGCGGTTTGACAATGTGCCGATCGACGCGGTATACAGCAGCGACCTGTTCCGGGCACGCACCACCGCTCGGGCCATCTATGAACCGAAGGGCCTTGCGCTGCATCTGGAGCCAGCCTTCCGGGAGATCCATATGGGCTGCTGGGAGGGGCGTCCCTGGCAGGAGCTGAATACCGCCTATGAGGAGCAGATGCTTTACTTCAACCGCCAGCTGGACAAGTTCCATGTGGAGGGCAGCGAGACGGCCCGGCAGGTGCTGGACCGCTATATCCCCGCCCTGAAGCGGATGGCGGCGGAGAATGACGGAAAGACCATCGCCGTGTTCAGCCACGGCGCGGCCATGCGGATGGTGCTGGGGATCCTCAGCGGTCTGTCATTGTCGGAGGTGGGCGAGACGCCCCACGGCGACAACACCGCCGTCTCCCTGCTGGAGATCGACGGGGACGATATCCGGGTGGTCTATATGAACGACAACAGCCATCAGGTGGAGGCAGGACTGTCCACCTTTGCCAAGCAGAGCTGGTGGCGGGATAAGCGGATGATGAGCGGCGGCCAATACTACCGGGAGATGGACGAGGCCACGGCGGTACGCTTCGGCGTGCCGGAGGGCGGCAAGCGCATCGCCGTGTGGTTTGAAGAAGAGCCGGTAGGCGCGGTGACGCTCCTGCCGGACAAGGCAAGCGACGCGGGCTGGATCGGCTATTACTATCTGGAGCCTACCATGCGGGGGCGGAATTACGGCATCCCGCCGCTGGGGCAGGCGGTGCAGTATTATCGGGCCAGAGGGATCGACCGGCTGCGGCTGCGGTGTGTGGATGAGCAGACGAGAGGCTTTTTTGCCCATTACGGCTTCTACCCGCTGGAGGGCGATGTGATGGAGAAATATATCGGCTATACGCCGCGGGAGATCGTATGGTAAAGGGAACGGAATTTTTGCCGGTGAGCCGGGACGAGATGATCGACCGGGGCTGGTACTACTATGATTTTCTGGTGGTGACGGCGGACGGTTATATCGACCATCCCAGCTTCGGCAGCGCCATTATTGCCCGGCTGCTGGAGGGCGAGGGGTACCGGGTGGCGGTGCTGGCCCAGCCTGACTGGCACGACGCCGAGGCGTTCCGCGCCATGGGCAAGCCGCGATACGGCGTGCTGATCGGCGGCGGCAATCTGGACTCCATGGTGGCCCACTATACGGTAGCCAAGCGGCGGCGGACACAGGACTTATACAGCCCCGGCGGCAAGCTGGGCTTCCGCCCTGACCGCCCCACCATCGTCTACGCCAACCGGGCGCGGGAAGCTTTCCCCGACACCCCCATCGTCATCGGTGGTCTGGAAGCGTCGCTGCGGCGATTTGCCCACTATGACTATTGGGACGACAAGGTGCGCCGCCCCATCCTCTTTGATGCCCCCGCCGACCTGCTGGTGTACGGCATGGGGGAGAGCGCCACGGTGGAGATCGCCCGCCGTCTGGCGGCGAAGATGCCGGTGGGCGACATCACCGATGTCCGCGGCACCGCCTGCATCGTCACCGACCCGGCGGTATGCCGGTATCATGAGGTGACCTGTCCCTCCTTCGAGGAGGTACAGTCTGATAAGACCGCCTACGCGCAGGCTACCAGGGTGCAGTACGACGAGCACGATCCCATCCGGGGCAAGGCCATTTTGCAGCAGTGTCAGGGGCGGTGGCTGCTGGTGAATCCGCCCCAGCGTCCCCTGAACCGGCAGGCGCTGGACAGGCTGTATGATCTGCCCTTTACCCGCGAGGTGCACCCTATGTATACCGAGGGCATCCCTGCCATCGAGGAGGTGCGGTTCTCCATCTGCCACAATCGTGGCTGCTTCGGCGGGTGCAACTTCTGCGCGCTGGCCTTCCATCAGGGACGGATGGTCACCTCCCGCAGCATCGAGTCGGTGCTGGCAGAGGCGGAGCTGCTGACCCACGATCCCAGATTCAAGGGCTATATCCACGATGTGGGCGGCCCCAGCGCCAATTTCCGCCACACCTCCTGCCGCCAGCAGAAGGAACACGGCATGTGCAAGGGCAAGTCCTGCCTGGCCCCGGAGCCATGCAGGAATCTGGACGCCGACCACAGTGAATATACGGAGCTTTTGCGGCGGATGCGGAAGATCCCCGGCGTCAAGAAGGTGTTTGTCCGCAGCGGCATCCGGTACGACTACATGCTACAGGATAAGAACAGAGACTTTTTCAAGGAGCTGGTGGACTATCATATCAGCGGCCAGCTGAAGGTAGCGCCGGAGCACTGCGTCAGCTCGGTGCTGGACTATATGGGAAAGCCCCATTTCGACGTGTTCCTGAAGTTCTGGCGGCAGTATCAGAAGCTGAACGAGTCCGACGGGCGGGAGCAGTATCTGGTGCCGTATCTTATGTCCTCTCACCCTGGCTGCACGCTGAACGACGCGGTGGAGCTGGCGGTGTTCCTCAAGCGCACCGGCCACCAGCCGGAGCAGGTGCAGGACTTCTATCCCACGCCGGGTACCATGTCCACCTGCATGTACTATACCGGTATCGATCCCCGCACCATGAAGCCGGTGTATGTAGCCCGGGATCCCCACGACAAGGCGCTTCAACGGGCGCTGCTGCAATGGGGCCGGTCTGAAAAGCGCGCACTGGTGATCGAGGCATTGGAAAAAACAGAGCGTACCGACCTGATCGGCTTTACGCCGGAGTGTCTCATCCGTCCGGTAAAGGGAGAGAAGTATTTTGCCCTGAAGCCGGAGGAGCGGCAGCAGCCGCCCAAAAAGAAAAAGGATGGCCGTCCGCCCAAGCCGGAGGGCACCGTCCATCGGGGCCGCCGCCCGGATGGGCAGAAGGGGCGGATGTCCCCCAAGAAAAAGGCCGCCTTTGCCAAGCAGCGGGCAAAGAAAAATGGTAAATGAACATTCAGTATCAGAAAAGACCGCCTTTCGGCGGTCTTTTCTGATACTGCTTTGCGGCAGCTGAAAAATTTCAGAGACGAGGGTTTCCGCCGACACGTCCATATAAATGAACGAAAAACCGATGTAATATCGACAATATAACGATAAAATATAAATAAATAATCATTTATTATGCAATTCCCGCAGCAAACGGATCTCTTCTGCATAGCCGGGCAGCTCATTGGGCGTTTCCAGCACCATGGGAAGCCCCTGTAAAGCCGGATGGTTCACCACACGGCGGAAGGTCTCCAGCCCCAGCGTACCTTCGCCGATACGGGCATGACGGTCCTTTTTCGCGCCGCGGGGGTTGAGACTGTCGTTGACGTGTACCGCCTTCAGCCGCGCAAGGCCGATCACCCGATCGAACTCCGTCAGCACGCCGTCCAGATCATGGATGATGTCATAGCCCGCGTCGGATACATGGCAGGTGTCCAGACAGACCCCCATTTTGCCGGAGAGCTGTACCCGGTCGAGGATCTCCCGCAGCTCCTCGAACCGCCCGCCTACCTCGGTTCCCTTGCCGGCCATGGTCTCCAGCAGTACGGTGGTGTGGATATCCGGTGTCAGGATGGCGTTCAGGGTCCCGGCGATCAGGGCGATGCCGGTCTCGAGCCCCTGACCGGTGTGGCTGCCGGGATGGAAGTTGTAGAGATTGCCGGGCAGGTATTCCATGCGCTGCAAATCGTCCGCCAGCGTCATGCGGGCAAACTCGCGGGTGCGCTCGTCCTTGGAGCAGGCGTTGATGGTATAGGGCGCGTGGGCCACCAGCGGGCCGAAGTCCTGCTGACGGCACAGGGCCATCAGCGCCGCCGCGTCGGCGGGATCGATAGGCTTGGCTTTGCTGCCCCGGGGGTTGCGGGTGAAGAATTGCAGCGTGTCGGCGCCGATGGCCAGGGCGGTTTCCCCCATGGCCAGCAGTCCGGCAGAGGGGGAGAGGTGACAACCAATATAGAACATAGCAGCTCCTTACTCCAATACGAATGTGGCGCAGTCCGCCCGACCGTTTTCAATGGTCAGTACCCCGTAGGTGGGGCGGCGCGGATCGCCGACAGCGCCGGGATTCATGGTATACAGCGTACCGTCACAGTCCACCAGCGGGCGGTGCGTGTGACCGAACAGCAGTACCTCCGCGCCCCACTCGCGGGCCGCGTACTGGGCGGCCAGCGGGGAGGATTTCACATTGCGGGTATGACCGTGCATCATCAGGATGCGGACACCCTCCAGCTCCAGCAGACGCTCCGGCTGGTCAAAGCTGCCCCAGTCACAGTTGCCCGGGACGGTATCCATAGGAATGTGGGGGAAGCGCTCCTGGAGCGACTGGGCGTCCCGCAGGCAGTCGCCCAGAAAAAGAATATGGCGGGGCTGTACCAGCGCGGCGCAGCGCGCCATGTTGTCGATATTCCCGTGGGAATCGGAGAGAACGAGGATCTTCATGGGGAGACTCCTTTCGGGCATGGATCGGTCATTTCCTTCATTATATCACCTTCGCCTTGCAAACTCAAACCTTTTACGGTATGATGGAGGAAAAGAACGATCGGGAGGGATCTGTATGGTAGGCGGCGTGATGGAGCTGGATCTTCACGGCATGAACACATATCAGGCGCAGATCGCCATCGACGCGGCGCTGAGCCGCAGCAGCGGCGTGTACCGGCTGCGGCTCATCCATGGATACCGGGGCGGCACGGCTATCCGGGATATGCTGTGGACCGTTTATAACAAACGCAGTCAGGTCAAGCGCATGGTGAGCATCAGCGAAGGCGTGACCGATCTGGTGCTGCGGGAGTTTTAGGAGGATGCTATGGAGCTGAAGATCGCGCAGATACAGATGTCTGTCACGGCAGACAGAGAGGAGAATATCCGCCGCGCCTGCGATATGGTGCGGCAGGCGGGCGACATCGACATGGCGGTGCTGCCGGAGATGTTCTGCTGCCCCTATGACAATGCCTGCTTCCGTCTCTATGGCGAGACGGAGGGAGGGCCGGCATGGCAGGCTCTCAGCGCTCTGGCGAAGGAACGGAGCATCTGGCTGGCGGGGGGCACCATGCCGGAGCTGGCGGAGGGAAAGGTCTATAACACCTGTTATGTGTTCGCTCCTGACGGACAAATGGCGGCCAAGCATCGGAAGATGCACCTGTTTGACATCGACGTGGCAGGCGGCCAGCGCTTCATGGAGTCGGAGACGCTGACAGCGGGCGACAGCGTCACCACCTTCGATACCCCATGGGGCAAGGTGGGCGTATGCGTGTGCTTTGACTTTCGGTTTCAGGAGCTGGCGCGGCTGATGACGCTGGAAGGCGCGGGCCTGCTGGTGGTCCCCGCGGCCTTCAACATGACCACCGGACCGGCCCATTGGGAGCTGCTGTTCCGCCAGCGGGCGGTGGATAACCAGTGCTATACGGTGGGGACCTCCCCGGCCCGCAACGCATCGGCAGGCTATGTGGCGTGGGGACACTCCATTGTGTGCGATCCATGGGGGACGGTCATCCGCCAGTGTGACGAGACACAGCAGACTGCCGTTACCGTGCTGGACATGGAACGGGTGGAGGCCGTCCGGCGGCAGCTGCCGATCCTCGCTGCCCGGCGGACGGATGTCTATGAGGTGCGTAGAAGATGATCCTACTATCGAATTTTCAGATAGCCAGATGGAAGAAAAAGCGAAAACGGGGTTGACAATGGGAGAGATGCTCCTGTATGATACCATTTGGAAGATGTCCACGGGGCGGAAACACCCCGCGGGCATTTTGCTGTGGAGAAAAGGAAAAGTAAGTAAAAAGGAGAGCTTCCCCATATGAAAAATTCCCTCAACGAGAAAAAGCCCAACGGACTGGCGCTGATCCCCTTTGTGATCTTTATCGTCATCTACATGGGCGCGGGCATCTACTATCAGGTGAAGGGTACGGAGATGGCCTTTTACCAGTTCCCCTCCGTCACTGCCATGTTTGTGGCGGTGCTGGCGGCCTTTATCATGTTCAAGGGCACCATCGACGAGAAGTTTGAGGTGTTCGCAAAAGGCGCGGCCAATGTGGATATCCTGACCATGCTGATGATCTACATTCTGGCGGGTGCTTTCGCCCAGGTGGCGGCCAATATGGGCGGCCGGGAATCCACCGTGAATCTGGGCCTTTCACTGGTGCCGGTGCAGTTCCTGGCGGCGGGCCTGTTCGTGATCTCCGCCTTTATGGGCACCGCCACCGGTTCCTCCATGGGCACTGTCTCCGCTGTTATTCCCATCGCTGTGGGCATCGCGGAGAAGGGCGGATTGTCCCTGACGGTGGTCATCGGCGCGGTGGTGGGCGGCGCCATGTTCGGCGACAACCTGTCCATGATCTCGGACACCACCATTGCCGCCACCCGCAGCCAGCGCTGCGAGATGCGGGACAAGTTCCGGGTCAACTTTCTTGTGGCGCTGCCTGCCGCTATCGTGACGCTGGTGCTGCTGCTGTTCATCGGCCGCCCCGAGGTGGTCATGCCGCTGGAGGCGCTGCCTTTTGATCTCATCAAGGTGCTGCCCTATGTGCTGGTTCTGGTGCTGGCCCTGTGCGGCCTGAACGTGTTTTTCGCCCTGACCATCGGCATCTTCTCCGCCGGTATCATCGGCATCTGCGCCGGCGATATGACCATCGCCGGCTTTGCCCAGAGCGTGTGGACGGGCTTTACCAGCATGAACGAGGTGTTCTTCCTGACGCTGCTGTGCGGCGGCATGTCGGAGCTGATCGCCAAAAACGGCGGCATTGCCTGGATCATCCAGAAGCTGCGCCGCGTCATGAAGGGCAACAAGTCCGCGCAGGTGGGCATTGCCGCCATGGTATCCCTGTGCGACTGCGCTACCGCCAACAACACCGTGGCCATCATCGTGGCAGGCGACATGGCCCGTGACGTGAGCCACGAGTACCGGGTGGATCCCCGCCGCACCGCCTCGCTGCTGGATATTTTTTCCTGTGTGTTTCAGGGCATCATCCCCTACGGCGCGCAGCTGCTCAGCGCGGCGGCCCTGACCAATGCCACCGTCACCTCGCCGGAGCTGTATACCAGCCCCGCCGGGATCGTGGGCGGCATGTGGTACTGCTGGTTCCTGGCGGCCTTTGGCCTGCTGTCCATTTTCGTACCTTATGCCGACGGCGTGTGCCGGAAGGATCCGTGGAACTGGGAGTATGGCTGCGCCCAGTCCGGCGCAGAGGCCAGAAAAGCGCTGCTGGAGCAGGAGCGGGAGGAAACGGAGCGTTTATAAAAAATAGACAAAATTGCCGTGGGCGACCACGGCAATTTTCTCAGTCAAAATCTCTGCTGGAAAGACGATTGTGCGCGTGTTGCGTGTTGCAAAATAGAAATAATTGTGATAGACTAGCGAAAAATACCGTTATTGACAGGAACAAAAGGAGGTATCTTCCCATGAAACGATATGTGGATATGACGCTGGCGGAGCGGCAGGCGGAGTATGCTGCCGTCAAGGCCGCCTATGAAGGGCAGAAGGCGCTGGGCCTGAAACTGAATATGGCCCGCGGCAAGCCGGGCCGTGAGCAGCTGGATCTGGTCGTGGATATATGCAATACCCTCATCAAGCCGGAGGATTTCATCACAGACGGCATCGAGACCCGCAACTATGGCGAAGTGGCGGGTATCCCGGCTG
>SAMEA104315427__coassemble_937_pt1 | contig 18215 bp, 11 predicted proteins | sample SAMEA104315427__metabat2_low_PE_034 | metagenome-assembled genome bin SAMEA104315427 (sample SAMEA104315427) | gut metagenome | biome: Monkey gut; feature: monkey-associated habitat; material: faeces | place: China | collected 2013 | reverse complement strand
CCCAGCCCGAAGCCGCCCGCGTCTGCGCGGGCGTCGTCCACCCGGTAGAACCGCTCAAACAGATGGGGCAGCTTGTCCGCCGGGATGGGGACGCCGGGATTCTCCACCGCCAGCACCGCGTTTTTGCCGGCGATGTCCAGCGTCAGGCGGATGGGGGCGTCCTTGGCGGCGTATTTCACGGCGTTGTCCAGCAGGATGTCCAGCAGCTGGTCCAGCTGCTGCCGGTCGCCGGACAGGACCGCGCCGTTCTGGGTGTCGTATTGCAGGGGATGCCCCGCCTCAAAGGCCACCGGCTCGAACCGCAATGCCGCGTCGGTGACCAGGTCGCTGAGATCCAGCGGCGCGAATGGAGCGGCCCGGCCGCTCTCCGCCCGGGAGAGGGTCAGCATATCCTCCACCAGCGCCTTCATGCGGCGGGACTCCACGGAGATGTTGTCCACATACTGGCGCTGCTCCGGCTGAGCGGCGGTTTTCAGCAGCTCGGCGGAGGACAGGATCACCGTCAGGGGTGTTTTCAGCTCGTGGCTGGCGTCAGAGAGAAACTGCTGCTGGTTCTGCCACGTCCGGGCCACAGGCCGGGTGACGAAGCCGCTCAGCAGCCAGCTGAGCCCCAGCAGCGCCAGCAGCGCCGCGGCGCCGATCAGCAGGCAGCCGCGCACCAGCGCGCCCAGGGCGGCCTGCTCGAAGGTGCTGTCCATAAAGGCGACGCGGATGGTCAGCGCGCCCTCCAAGCGGAAATAGCGCATATGCCGCGCCGCCAGCACGCCGCTGTCCGCGTCGGCGGACAGGGCCTCGGTCACCAGCGGCAGCAGGGTATCCTCGTCCTGTAAGTCGTAGTAGTTGCTGCCGGACACGCGGACGGTGCCGCTGGGCAGCACCTCCGCCACGAAGCAGGGCACGCCGGCCTTGGACGCGCCGTAGGTCACTGCCTGCCGCAGCTGGGATTCGTAGTTCCCGGCGATGGTATTCCGGGAAAAAAGGTACACGCAGGCGAACACCGCCGTCAGCACCAGCGCCGCCACCAGCAGCGTTACGCCGGTGATCTTCCAGCGCAGCTTCCGGATCATGGCCGCGCCTCCTCATCCTGCGCCAGACAGTAGCCCAGCATCCGCAGCGTCCGGATCTTCACCCGCGAGTGCAGATGGGCCAGCTTTCGCCGCAGGAAGGAGATGTAGACCTCCACATTGTTGTCTTCGGCCTGGGAGTCATAGCCCCAGACCTTTACCAGCAGCTGCTCCTTGGTGATCACCTGGCTGCCGTTGCGCATGAGAAGCTCCATCAGGTCGTATTCCCGGCGGCTGAGCCGCACGTCCCGGCCATTGCAGCTGAGGGTGAAGGTGCTCCGCTCCAGCGACAGGTCGCCCCAGGCAAGGGTATCGCTCTCCTGCAATGGGCCGCCGCTCCGCCGCAGCAGGGTGCGGACGCAGGCCAGCAGCTCCTCCGGCTCAAAGGGCTTGGTAAGATAGTAGTCCGCGCCGCAGTCCAGCCCGTGGACCCGATCCTCCACGCCGCTTTTGGCGGTCAGCATCAGTACCGGCACCGCCACGTTGGCGGCCCGGAGCCGCTGGGCCACCTGAAAGCCGTTCAGTCCCGGCAGCATCACGTCCAGCACCACCAGATCATAGATGCCGCTCATGGCGTTGTCCAGTCCGCTGACGCCGTCATGGCACACGTCGGCGGTGTAGCCCTGCCGGTGCAGCAGCTGGCGCAGGGTGTCCGCCAGACGGACCTCGTCCTCCACGATCAAAAGGCGCATCGCTCTGTCTCCTTACTTACAGCAGCGCCAGAAACGGCGCGGCCTTGTCCTGGGACACCAGATATACGGTGGTGTCGTCGTTGAGCGTCACATAGTAGAAGCCGTCCTCCCGCAGCATGCCCAGCGTCAGGATCACGGCGGTCTCCGTTCCCACGGAGTTGACATAGGCGGCGGTGATCACGGCGGTGGGCGCGTCCAGCCCGCACAGGGGGGCCGCGTCCGGCGAGGGGTCGAAGTTGAAGCAGCTGTCAAAGGTGAAGGCGGCCAGCGCGGCTTCGATCTCCGCCGCCTTTTCCGGAACCGGACGGTTTTCGGAGATCCAGCCCTCGTCGGTCCGGGTCATGCGGGCGATCTGGCCCTCTCCGCTGCCCCGGACGGTGACCGACGTCAGGTTGTCGTCCGTCAGCTCCGGCAGGGTGGGCAGTACCGCCATGCTGTATACGCTGCGGTCCATCAGCGCCATAAATTCATCGGATGCCAGATAGACGCCCTCCTGCCCGTCCACGGACATGTACCACTGGCCGTCGTCCCGCTGGGTGCCGAAGCGCAGCGTGGTGGTCTCCTCGCCCACGGTGACGGTGAGATAGCGGTCCGGATCCTCCAGACCGGCATCCGCCGCTTCAACAGTCGGCTCCAGCGGCGTCAGGGCGGCGGACATGGTCTCCAGCTCCGTCAGCGTCTGCTCTACATAGCTGACGTCCAGGGGGAAGCTTTCGTTGTCCACCCATTTCCAGCCGTCCTCATCCCGCCGGAAACGGCAGGTGATCTGGCCGTTGTCGTATTCCAGATAGCTGGCCTCCGCGACGGACTGCTGGGCGCTGTTGGTCAGCATGCCGCTGTCCTCCGCGGTTGGCTCCTCAGGCTCCTTGCTGCCGCAGGCGGCCAGCGCCAGCGCCAGCACAAGGGCCGCGATCAGTAACAATATGCGTTTCATGGGGTTCCTCCTCCGGGGTAAAATACATTACAATACTTTAATATACCAGAGAACGAAGGAAAAGGAAAGTCAAAATTATGAATTTTGGCCGAACCTGACAAAAAATCAGGCCGGGAAAGCTTCCCGGCCTGACCCTGTTGTTCCTTTACAGCGCCGCCGCGCCGATGATACCCGCCTCGTTGCCCAGCGCCGCCGCGGCGATGACGGGCACGGCGCCCTGCCGTCCGCCGAAGCAGTGCTCCGCCACATATTCCCGGATGGGGGACAGGATCCGCTCGCCCTGACGGCTGATGCCGCCGCCGATGAGGATCATCTCCGGCGCAAGGCTGTTCACCAGATCGGTCAGTCCCGCCGCCACATAGACGCACCACCGGTCGATGACCGCCTGTGCCGCGGCGTCGCCCGCGTCGGCTGCCTGAAACACGTCCAGCGCCGTCAGCTCCTCACGGCCATGGAGGGCAGACGCGGGATGCGCTTCCCCGGCCCGCTGCGCCTGCCGGATCAGGGCGGTGGCGGAGGCATACGCCTCCCAGCAGCCGTCCCGGCCGCAGGTGCAGTGCTCGCCCTCCAGCACCAGCAGGGTATGGCCCAGCTCCGCGCCCATAGAGCGCATACCGGCGTAGATCCTGCCGTCGATGATGATGCCGCCGCCCACGCCGGTGCCCAGGGTGATGAGCACCATGTTCCGGCAGCCCACCGCCGCGCCCGCCACGGTCTCCGCCAGGGCGGCGCAGTTGGCGTCGTTGCTGAGCCGGACGGGGATGCCGAACCGCTTGTGGAGCATTTCGCACACCGGCACGTTGAACCAGCCCAGGTTATAGGCCCGCAGCACCACGCCCGCCTCGCTGTCGCAGGTGCCGGGGGAGCCGATGCCGATGCTGGCGCAGTCGGCGGCGATCAGCCCCGCCTTTTCCAGCGCCAGCTCTACGGCGCGGCACATGTCGGCCACCATTTCCTCCGCCGGACGGAACGCGCCGGTGGGGACGCTGGCTTCCGCAATGATCTGCTGGCGGGCATCCACCACGCCCACGGCGATATTGGTGCCGCCCAGATCGATCCCGATACGATACATGGCGTTTTCCTCCCGCGTTACAGTGTCATGGCCACGGTGACGGCGCAGCCATTGTGCATGATATGATCCAGCGCCACGCCCTCCGGCAGCGCCAGACGGCTCAGGGCCAGCAGCGGACCCTTCCCGGTCAGCTTGAACAGGGCCTCCTTGGCGGTCCAGCACTCCCAGAACCGCTGATAGCAGCCCGCGTCGCCGTAGCGGATGTAGGCCATCTCCCCCTCGGAGCAGACCCGGCGCATGAACTTTTCCTCCGCGCCGCGGATCACCTCCACGTCCACGCCCAGCGGCTTTTCGCCCACGGCGCACACGGCGTAGGGGCCGCTGTGGCTGACGCTGATGTGGAAGTCCGCCCCTTCCGCGTAGGGCTTGCCGTTTTCATCCCATCGCAGGGCCACGGCCTCCGGCGCGGTGTTCAGCCGCCGCGCCGCCGCCTGCCGCGCCAGCAGCTCGCCCGCCGCGCTGCGCTTGCGGTCGTCCTCGTTGGGAAAGTCCTTCACGCGGCGCTGCCGCTCCGTATCCATCAGGGCCAGGGCGGCGGCATAGGCCGCGGCGTCCATCTCCCGGATATTGTACCAGAAAAGCTCCATTTGACTACCTCCGATATGTTGATCGCGTATTCTGCATATAGTATAGCATATCCGCCGCGGCGTTTCCACTCTTTTTGTGTTGCTTTTTGTCGGGTTTTGCGATACACTGAAGCTGTGTCTGCAAGGAGGAACAGGTATGGTTTCCATCATTGAAGTGACCACAAGGGCGCAGCTGCGCCAGTTTGTGGAATACCCCAACATTTTATATAAAGACGTGCCCCAGTTCGTTCCCGCCACCTTTGACGACGATATGGACGACTGGAATAAAAAGAAGAACCCCGCCTTTGAATACTGCGAGGCCCGCTGCTGGCTGGCCATGCGCAGCGGCGAGATGGTGGGCCGCATCGGCGCCATTCTCAGCCACAAGGCCAACGAGAAGTGGCACACCAACCGGATGCGGTTCACCCAGGTGGACTTCATCGACGATGAGCAGGTGGCCAACGCCCTGTTCGCCACGGTGGAGCGCTGGGCAAAAGCCAAGGGCTGCGACGAGGTACACGGCCCGCTGGGCTTTACCGATCTTGACCGGGAGGGCATGCTGGTGGAGGGCTTTGACCGCCGCAGCTGCTTCTTCACCTATTATAACCATCCTTACTACATCGATCATCTGACCCGGCTGGGCTATGTGAAGGATGTGGACTGGGTGGAGAATCTTATCCAGGTGCCCACCGACGAGAAGGTCATCGAGCGATGGCGGAAGCTGTCGGAATTTGTGGAAAAGCGCTGCAGCCTCCATGTGTTCCGGCCCCGGACGCGATTGGATTACTTCAGCCTGATCCCCCGCTTCTTCCAGCTGGTGAACACCTGCTACGCGCCGCTGTACGGCACGGTGGAGCTGACGGATAAGCAGATCAAGCGCTACAGCGGCAAGTTCGCGCCGCTGGTGAACCCCAATCTGGCCTTCTTCATCATGGATGAGCACGAGGAGATGGTGGGCATGGGCGTGGCGGCCCCCTCCATTGCCGAGGCGCTGAAAAAGAGCCGGGGCAAGTATTTCCCCACCGGGTGGATCGACCTGCTGAAGGCCTTCCGGAAAAACGACACCATCGACCTGCTGCTGATCGCCGTGCGGCCTGACTATCAGCAGAAGGGCGTCAACGCCATGATCCTGTACCACGCCATGCTGGGCTGCTTCAAGCTGGGCATCAAGGAGGCCGAGACCGGCCCCATGCTGGAGACCAACCAGAAGGTGCAGTCCCAGTGGAAGGATTTCGACATCGAGCAGCATAAGCGCCGCCGCTGCTTCATCAAAAAGCTGAAATAGTATGCAGAACTATAAATTTACCATCGCCTATGACGGCACGCGGTTCTTCGGCTGGGAGCGCCAGCCGGACCGGGACACCATTCAGGGCAAGATCGAGGGGGTGCTGAGCCGCCTTGCGGGCCAGCCGGTGGAGATCATCGGCGCGGGCCGCACCGACGCGGGTGTGCATGCCCGGGCCATGGTGGCCAACGCCCAGCTGGATGTACGGGAATCTCCGGAGGAGATCCGGGACTACTGCAACCGCTACCTGCCGGACGCCATCGCCGTGCGGGAGGTGAAGCCCTGCGGCCCCCGGTTCCACGCCCGCTACAACGCCCTGGGCAAGACCTATCGCTATACGGTGTTCGTGGGAGAGGTCAAGCCGGTATTCGACCGGAAGTATGTGACCATGCTGCCCTACGTCCCGGATGTGGAGCGGATGCGGCAGGCCGCCGCCTGTCTGACGGGGGAGCACGATTTCGCCGCCTTCTGCGGCAATCCCCGCATGAAAAAGTCCACCGTCCGCACGGTGGACACCATCGATATCCAGCAGCGGAAAGACCGCGTCACCTTCACCTTCCACGGCAACGGCTTCTTGCAGAACATGGTGCGCATTTTAGTAGGCACCCTGCTGGAGGTGGGCCGTGGCTTCTGGGAGCCGGAGCGGGTACAGGCCATTCTGGACAGCCGCGACCGCAGGCAGGCCGGTCCCACCGCCCCGCCGGAGGGCCTTTGCCTGATGAAGGTGGATTACTGACAGCGGAAAAGAAAAGCCGCCGCGAAACGGCAGACACTGAAAAGCGCCCCAACGGGCGCTTTTTCCGCGTGTCCGTCAGGACGGGCCGCAGCGCCTTTCGCGGCAAAAAGGAACCGCCCCGTGGGACGGTTCCTTTTTTGTTACATATTGTGGATGTCCTTCAACAGCTCGTCCAGCGACATGGTGTCCATGGGGACCTTGGTCTCCGGCGCGGAGGGCTGCTGCGCGGGCGGCTGGGGCGCGGCCTGCTGGGCAGCGGAGGCCGCCTGCCGCTGGGCGATCTCCTGCTGCATCTTCGCGGACAGATCTTCCACAAAGGGGCTGGTCAGGGTATCGTCGGACACGCGCCGCTGGGGCGCCGGCTGGGGGGCGCGCTGCGCCTGCTGGGGGGCGGCGGACGCCGTCCTGGATGCGTGCCGCGGCTGGGGACGGGGCTGGGGCGCGGCAGGCTGGGGACGGTCCGGCCCGCGGCTGGGACGGGGCGGCTGGGGCGGCGTATCGTCATCGTCGTCCTCATAGTCGTCATCGTCATACCCGGCGGAGCCGATGCGGCCCAGCAGGAAGCCGATCAGCAGCAGGATCACCACCAGTACCGCGCCGGCAACGATGGCGGCCGTGGTGATGGCCGTTTCGCCCACCAGCGGCAGCGTCACCGTGGTGGGGATGGAGTAGGTGGGCGGCTCAGGCGGAAGGTTGGGATCCACGATCTCCATGGTGGGGATGATGCCCTCGTACTTGGGCATGCGGTACACATGCACGGTATAGGTCCGGGAGGTGGTCCCGTCCTCCGCCGTGCAGGTGACGGACATCTCGTTGTCGCCCTCGCGGCTCAGCTGCATGGTGGACTCGGTGACCTTCAGGGCCTTTTCATCCTTGGCCACGCCTGTCAGGGTGGCGGAGCGCGTCTCATAGGGCACATAGGCCACATAATCCGTCACCGCGCCGGAAAAGGCGGGGCTGAGAGTGCCCACGTCCAGCGTCAGCTCCTTCAGCATGGCGTCGGTGCTGGGCTTATAGTTGGGGTCCTGCTCACGGGTGACGGTGATGGTATAGGTCTTCTTCGCGCCGGTGGCGGCGGTGCAGGTAACGGTGACGGTGTTGCTGCCCACCACCAGCGAATTGCCGCTGACGGAGGCCTTGGCGGTGCTGTCGGCGGTCTTATAGCTGAGATTCAGGGACTCCACCGCGTAGGGCACCGTGGCGGTATAGTAGGTGGTGCCGCTGCTGAAGGCGGGACTGAGGGTGGCGTTGGAGCAGCTCAGGGAGCTGAGATCGCAGTTGCTGCTCAGGGGGGCGTCCACCTTGCCGCTCCAGGAGGCGGAGCCGATGTTGTCCTCCACGCTGCCGTCGCTGACGATGATGTCCTTGAAGCTGGCGCTCAGCGCCGTGCCGCTGGACAGCCCGCTCTTCACCCGGAAGGTGACGGACAGCACGTTGGTGCTGGAATTGATGGGGCTGCTGACGCCGTACAGGACGAAGTGCAGGTTGTTGTTGTCCATGGTCCAGCCGCTGATCTGCTGGTCATAGTTGGTGAACTCCAGCACGCTGCTGTCATAGTCCAGCGTGGCGTCCACGCCCATGATGCCCGTGCCGGAGACGCTGAGCTTCAGCGTGACGGTGCTGCCGGCCTGGACGGTGCCGCTGCCGCTGAGGGCGGCGCTTACGGCCTCTGCCCGCTGGGGCAGCAGGATCAGCGCCAGCGCCAGCGTCAGCACCAGGGCTTTCAGTATACGGATCTGCTTCATACGATCGTTCCTCCTGTCAGCTGATGGTTTCCTTGCCCAGCACGACGCGGGCGGCCTTCACCACATCGGTAATGGAGATCTTTCCGTCGTCGTTCAGGTCCGCAGCCAGGGCGTACACGCCTTCCAGCGTCCGCTTGCCCACCACGTGGGACTGAACGGCCACCACGTCGGTCACGGTAACGCGGCCGTCGCCGTTGGCGTCGCCCATCACCACCAGGGCGAAGGTGGCGTTGTCCGCCTTCAGCAGCATGCCGGTGCCCAGCAGACCGCTGGTGACCTGTGTGCCGCTGCTGTTGAACAGGGTGAAGGGGACATCCATTTCCTCGGTCAGATCCTCCACGGAGCCGCCGGGGACCAGATACATCACATAGTCCGCGTCAGGATCGTCGGGATCCGTCACCTGGCTGAGGGGCACGGCGTCGTACAGGGGCTTGAAGGTCATATCCGCCTCGCCCATGACGGTGACGCCTGCGGTGTAGTTCTCCCACCCCTTGAAGGTATAGGCGTATTCGCTGTCCGGCGATTTGACCGGCGGCACGGAGGGGGCGTCGATCAGCTCGCCTGTGGCGGCGGTGCCGCCGGCATAGCGGCTGCCGCTGGCGTTCAGGAAGGTGTAGTTATACACGCCCGCGTAGTGGGCGTACAGGGTCAGGTCGCCGGCCCGGATCAGGGAGGAGGCCACGATCTCCTCGCCATCCTCGGTGAACCAGCCCACGAACTGCGCGCCGTCACGGCTGGCGGTGGGCAGCTCGCCGTAGACGATATCGTCCAGCGAGACCCGCTTGGTATTGCTGCCGTTGACCTTGCCGCCCTGGGGATCGAAGGTCACCAGGAAGGTCTCGTCCACCGTGGAGGAGCCGTCGTAGGGCTTCACGGTAAATTCGGAGCGCACCAGCTCCGTGGTCTTGCCGCCGGCCACGGCGGTCAGCACGAAGGTATAGTCTCCGGCGGTCAGGCTGCTGTAAGCCACAGAATCGTCCAGCCGCTTCAGGTCATAGGCGGTGCTGTTGGGAGAGGCGGACTGGCTGATGGCGGCGCGGCCGCCGCTGATCAGCACGGAGATATTGATGGACGTGATGGGCGCCGAGCAGGACACCACGCCCCGCACCGGGAAGGAGGACACCTTTTCCATCAGGCCGGTATCCTTGTCGGGATAGATCACGCCGGACAGGGTCCAGTCGGCCAGCGTGTCGGACTGGGCGGCAAGCTGCCACGCGGCGGGGTTTTCCGCCGCCATCACCAGGGCGTTGTCCGCCACGCTGAGATAGGTGCCGGTGCTCTTGTTTTTCAGCAGCCAGCCGCTGTCGCCCTGGGACAGCTCCCACATCTGGGCGGCGGAGGCGGAGGGGGACGCCAGCTTCACGGCGGAGCCGTCGGCGGTGAGCCGCAGGGTCGTGTCCCCTGTCTGGAGGGGGAGGGTATAGAAGCCGCCGGCATAGTAGGCGGCGCGGAAGGTCTGGCTGCTGCCCTCGGCCCCCTTGGCGTTCAGGGTGACGGACCCGCCGGTGCCGTCCAGCGCCAGATTCTGGTTGGCGTTATGCAGCAGCCGGTAGCTGCCGTCCGCCACCGGGGCGTTATAGTAGCCGTTGTTCATCAGCATCACCAGCGCGTCGGCCGGCTCGTTCACCGCCAGACGGCGGTATACGCCCATCTGCACATCGCCGGAGCAGCCGAAGAAGTACCGCAGCGTCAGACCGGCGGTGCCGTATTTGTCGGCGGTGTTGCCGGACATGGCGGGGCCGCTGCGGCCGTTGGCCTCGCTGCTGAGCTGGCTGGCGGTCACCACCCGGCCGCACTCGGCATAGATGGCCTGGATCAGCTGGGCCTCCGGCTGATTGGCGAAGCCGCCCAGGGCGCTGAACGCCCGCTGGATCAGGGCGCTGGCGTCGGACGCGCCATGCTGCACGGCGCGGCTCCAGAACACGTTTTTCAGCGCCACGGAGTAGTTGTCGATATCAAAGGCGGACACCGCGCTCTCCACCCGGCTCACCACGTTCTCATAGATGGTGGCCTTGGTATAGTCGTACTGGGCGCTGGCGAAGGTGGGGCCGTAATCCTCGGCCACGGTCTCCCACGCCAGATCGAAATACGCGCCGTACCCGTCGGAGATATAGTGATAGGCGCTGTCCAGCGTATCGCCGATGTCGTGATAGGCGGTACCCTCGGCATAGCTGTTCTTGCACCATTCCGCGAAGGCGTGGGGCGTTCCGGCCTTGCTGGCGAACATATACATGCCGTAGGACTTGCCGCCCGCGTCGCCTGCCACGGTGGAGATCATGCCGGGACTGCGGGCGTTGCCGGTCTCATAGAACCGGCTCAGATCGTCCAGCGCGGCGTCCCGCCACTGCATGGCGGTGTCGGCGATGGTGTGGATCAGCAGACCGCCGGCCACAAGGCCGAACACCAACGCCGCGCTCAGCAGCAGGGCAGCGCTCTTTCGTAAAACCTTCATACCGTATTCCTCACTTGCTTATCTGATCCGCCCGGGCGCGGCGGTGGTCTGAACGCAAAGCCGCGGAAGAAACGATGCTTTTCCACGCTTTACATAACGATTCATGGAAAGTATAGCATCCAAAAGCGGCCTTGTCTACAAAAAACGCGAAAAAAACACAAAAAATAGGGGGATCCGGGCGAATGAACACTATATTTGGCGATGGCCCTATTGAAATAAAACGTCCGGGGCAGGAAAAATGTTCCAGCTCCGGCCCAAAAAAATCGGGGCGGCGGCTGACAAAAAATAAGCTTGCGGCGGGGCGGTATCTGTGGTACAATATTGCAAGAGATTGGTATGTATACCAGATTTTGCGTATTCCGGGCGGAAAACGCGCCTGCCCGCAAGGCAGACGCGCCGCGCGGCGAAAAGGAGGGCACCCATGAAGCGAAAGATCCTATCCACGCTGTTGGCGCTGTGCATGGCGCTGACGCTGCTGCCGGTGCAGGTAATGATGCTGCCCAACTATCTGGTGTGCCGGGGGCCGCGGACTATACCACCGGCAAGGACACCGCCGTGCAGAAGGCCGCGTCGCTGCTGACGGCGGACAGCGGCGGTCTCGACGGCGAAGGCACGGCGGAGACCCCCTATCTCATCCGCAGCGACGCCGACCTGAAGCTGTTCAGGGATATCGTCAACGGCTATGACGGGCAGCCGCAGAACACCGCCGCCTGCGCCAGGCTGGAGGCGGACATCGTGCTGAACGACGGCACGTTTAACGACGCCGGCCAATATACCCCCGTCGAAAGCGGCAAAGCTCCGTATCCGTGGGAGCCTATCGGCACCAAAGACAAGCCCTACACCGGCACCTTTGACGGCAACGGCAAGACCATCAGCGGTCTGAAGGTCGGTAACGCGACGTCTGCCGGTCTGTTCGGCTATACGAACGGCGCCACCATCCGGAACATGGCGGTGAGCGGCTATGTGACGGGTAAAACGTATGCCGGCGGCATCGTGGGCCATGCCACGGACGGCTCCATCGAGGGCTGCGTCAGCCTGTGCCGCGTTTCGCCGGACGGCAGTGGTGGCGGTGATGTTTACGCGGGCGGCATCGTGGGTTATTATTATACCACTGCCACTAATTCCATCGCCGTCAAAAACTGTGCGAACCTCAGGAAGATCAGCGCGTCCGCCAGCGGCAGCGGCAGCTGCCATGTGGGCGGCATCGTAGGCCAAATCGCGCAATGTCAGGTGCGTAACTGCTACAATGTGGGCGATGTCACCGGCACCGCCCCAATAACGGCAAACGTCGCCAGTATCGCCGGTAGTGGTGTTCCCCCGGCCCTGGTTCAAGAGGCCTGCTGGCTCACCGGCACGGCGGGAAAGGTAACCGGACCGGGCGTCACCAGTATGAATGTATTCGATATGTCCAAGGCCGAATTTGCTAACGGAACGGCGCTGAGTAAACTGCAAGGCAGCGGTGCATGGGAGAAAACCGGCTACATTGCCGCTGTGGGCATGTACCTCCCCCTGCTGAGCTGGCAGACGCCGGACACCCCCGACATCACCGGTTCCGGTACGAAGGATGACCCCTATCTGATCTACACGGCAGAGGGTCTGGACGCCTTCCGGAAAGAGGTCGATAAGAGCGTCACAGTGAATCGCGCACATGCAAAACTGATGGCCGACATCGTGCTGAACGACGGCACCTTTGACGAGAACGGCAATTACACCAAGGGCGCAAGCGGCAAGGACGCGAAGAAGTGGACGCCCATCAACGGCTACTTCGTCGAATCCTTTGACGGCAACGGCTGCACCATCAGCGGGCTGTATGTCAATGGCGGGGATAGCGGGAGGAACGCCGGACTGTTCAGCTGCATCGTGGGCGGCGCCGTGAAAAACGTCGCCGTCACCGGCTATGTGAGGGGCACAGTCCGTGCCGGCGGCATCGCGGGCTATGCCACGGGCGGCTCCATCGAGGGCTGCGTCAACCTGTGCCGCGTTTCGGCGTCCGGCAGCGGATACGAGTCAGGTTACGCGGGCGGCATCGTGGGCTTGCTCGATCCCTCAGGGAACGACCCTGACAGTTCCATCCGAAACTGCGCCAATTGGGGGGCGATCAGTGCCAGCGACGGCTTGGACGACAACGCCCATGCGGGCGGCATCGCCGGCGGAGCGGGCCTGGATAGCGAATTTACCATCGCCAACTGCTACAGCGTAGGTATGGTTTCCAGCGATTCAGCTATCCACGGTATCTGCGGCAGCGCCGATACATCCAATTCCTACTACCTGACCAAAACGGTGGAGAATGATCCCACAGGGTTCGACCCCTACAGAAAAGAAAAGGACGACTTTGCCAACGGAAATGTGCTGACGTGGCTGCAAGACGGCGACCCCAGTGTATGGACGAAAACCGGCTACGTCGCCGCTGTGGATATGATCGTCCCCCTGCTGAGCTGGCAGAAGGCGGACACCTTCCCCATCAACACGGCGGATGATCTGAAGGAGTTCCGGGAGATGGTCAACGGCGGTATCGCGGGCCTCTGCGGCAAGCTGATGGCGAATATCGACCTTGGCAGCGAGACATGGGAGCCTATCGGCAATGCCGATAACCCCTACTCCGGCACCTTTGACGGCAACGGCAAGACCATCAGCGGCCTGAACGTCACGGGTGGGGATTACGCCGGTCTGTTCGGCTATACGGAGGGCGCCACCATCCGGAACATGGCGGTGAGCGGCACTGTGAAGGGCACAAAGTATGCCGGCGGCATCGTGGGCTATGCCAAGGGCGGCACCATCGAGGGCTGCGTCAACCAGTGCCTTGTTTCGGCATCCGGCAGTGAAGCTTACGCGGGCGGCATCGTGGGTTATCTTACCGATGGCTCCGCCGTCAAAAACTGCGCGAACCTCAAGGCGATCAGCGCTGACGGCAGTAAAGCTTACGCGGGCGGCATCGCCGGTTATATGGTAGAGATGAATAACAGGCGTCCGGAGATCAGCAGCTGCTATAACGTCGGCAGCATCACCGGCACCACAAAGACCGGCACCGTAAGGACCGGCAGCATTGCCGGATGTGCAAACTACAGCAAGATCACCAACTGCCGCTGGCTGTTAGGCACGGCGGAGCAGATAGCAAGAGATTTCTCTTCTGATGACGATAACATGAAGTACGCCAAGAGCAGGGCACAGTTTGCCGACGGCACAGAGCTGGATTCTCTGAAGGGCGGGAACCCCGACAGCCCGTGGACAAAGACCGGCTATCTGGCTGCCGCGGGCATGACCGTCCCTCTGCTGGATTGGCAGACGGCGGACGACCACACCCATAACACAGACGGCGTGCTGGGCGGCTGCACCTGCGGCCTGCTGCCTGAGGGCAAGGGTGCGAAGGCAGACGCCCCTTATGAGATCAAGGATGCCGATGACCTGAAAGCCTTCCGCGATCTGGTCAACTGCGACAAGTTCAGCAACAGCTTCGAAAAAGCGCGCTGTGCCAGGCTGACGAATGACATCGTGCTGAACGACGGCGCCTTTGACGAGAAGGGCAATTACACCAAGGGCGCAAGCGGCAATGACGCGGAGATGTGGGAGCCGATCGATACCTACACCGGCACCTTCGACGGCGACGGCCACACCATCAAGGGGCTGTATGTCACTCCAAAGGAAGGTATGATTCGCGGCTTGTTCGCCGTGGTCCGTGACGGCACCATTCAAAATGTCACCGTCACCGGGTATGTCAGCGCCAAAACAGCAGTGGGCGGTATTGTAGGGGAAGTGTCCGCAACAGACAAGTCCGTGACGATCAAAAACTGTGTCAACCATTGCACCGTGCGGAGCACCGGAGGCAGCGATGCCGGTGGTATCGTTGGAAATCTGTATGAAGGAACCCTCGAAATTTCCGACTGCGCAAATTACGGGACGGTGATAAGCGATAGATCCAGCGCCGGCGGGATCGTGGGATATTGTCCCTTCGACGAAGAAAACAAGATCAGCTTCCAAAGGTGTCTGAACACGGGACGCGTGGAGGGTGCTTCCTCCAGCGGCGGCATTGCAGGCTATATTAATGCAGAAAGCAGCCTGACCGACTGCTTCAACACCGGCGCCGTGACAGGCACAAACAGCGACGCCCTCACCGGCGGTATTGTGGGCAGCTTCGGCAGATGTACCGCCGCCATGGAATACTGCTACAGTGTCGGCGCCGCTTCCGGCGGCCTGATCGGCAGTCTGTTTGACAATAATGCGCTGACGGCGACAAATTGCTATTGGCTGGAAGGCACGGCGGATAAGGGCATCATCGGCAAGCCGAGTCAGGAGACCGATGTATCCGCCAAAACCAAGACCCAGTTTGCCGACGGCACGGTGCTGAAGCTGCTGGTAAACAAGCGCGCCGACAGTCCGTGGGCGGACGAGTGCCAATATTTCGTCGCTGCGGGCATGATCCTGCCGGTTTTCAAGGGATACAGCCACACCCACTCCGGCGGCACGGCCACCTGCAAGGATAAGGCCGTCTGCGAGGTCTGCGGCGCGGAATACGGCGCACTGGACCCCGATGACCACGTCGGCGGCACGGAGCTGAAGAACGCTAAAGCCGCCACCTGCACCGAAAAGGGCTACACCGGCGACACCTGCTGCAAGGGCTGCGGCACCAAGCTGTCGAACGGGAAAGACATCCCCAGCGCCGGTCACAGCCTGAAGCACGTTCCGGCCAAGGCGGCCACCCGTCAGGCCGAGGGCAACATCGAGTACTGGTACTGCGACGGCTGCGGCAAGTACTTCTCTGATCAGGCCGCAAGCAAGGAGATTGCCAAGGCCGATACCGTGGTCGCCAAAAAGAGCGGCTCCGGCGGCAGCTCCGGCAGCGCTGCGGAAAAGACGGTCAAGAGCGGCAGCACCGGCGACGCGGGCATTGCCCTGTACGGCGTCATGGCGCTGCTGAGCCTGACCGGCGGCGCGTGGCTCACCGGCAGAAAGAGAAAGTGACCGCCGCCGACTGCGATCGACCAGAATCGACAGTGATCGACGCAAACGCGAGACCAATGGCGAAACCAATGAAAAAAGCGCCCCGTCGGGGGCGCTTTTTTTGTCGGCCCGCAAGGGGGCGCTGTCGCAGACCCCGTGCCGGGGCTTATTCCGTCATGATCTTCAGGATCACCCGGTCGGTCTCCCGCATGCCCTGGGCCGCCAGCACGCCCACATGGCGGATGGTGTCCTCCACGTCCCGGCCCATGATGCCGTGGCCGGGCTGGAAGTTGTTGCCGCCCAGATACATGTTGTAGCCCAGCATGCCGCACTCCACGCCCATGGCGATCTTGCTGGCGCAGCTGGCCTTGGCCCCATCGCAGATGCAGCCGGAGATCATGGCCACCGCGTTTTCCAGCGTGTGGCTGATGCCGTCATAGTCCGCGCCCCGCAGCCACGCGATGCCGCAGCCCGCGCCCACACCGGCGCTGACCGCGCCGCAGTAGGCGCTGAGCCGTCCGATGCCGGTTTTCTGGTGAATGGTGATCAGGTCGCTGAGGCACACGGCCCGCAGGATCCGCTCCTCGTCCGCCCCCATCAGCGTGCCGTATTTCCATACGGGCACGGAGGCGGTGATGCCCTGATTGCCGGAGCCGGAGCAGATGACCACCGGCATCTCGCAGCCGTTCATGCGGGCGTCGGACCCGGCGGCGGCCCAGGCACGGGCCTGCGTCTCACAGTCGTCGCCGCGCTGGAGCAGGGTGGAGCCGATGTTGGCGCCCCAGCTGTTTTCCAGGCCCTCCCGGGCGATGGCGGTGTTGCAGGCGATCTGCCTGCCGATGATAGGCTCGATGGCGGATAAGGGTACGGTTTCAGCGAAGGTAAGGATGTCTTTCACGTTCAGGACGCTCTTGTCCTGCAAATTGTCCTCCGCGTTGGCGGTGACAGGCTTCTCCAGCAGGACCTTGCCGTCCTTTTCGATGTAGATGATGTTGGTGTGGTTGTTGGCCACCCGCACGGCGGCGGTGTGTCCCGCCCGCTTGCCGTGGAGGAAAATATCCAGCAGGCACGGCGTTTCGGGACAGGTGACCTTGATGGGTGTGGCATCCAGATAGCCCTGAATGGCGGCTGCGTCATCTTCTGTGACGTTGGCGATCACCTGCAATTCCGCGTCCGCGTCGCCCGCCACAATACCTACCGCGATGGCAGCGTCGATGCCGCGACGGCCATCAGTATTGGGTACGACCACGGATTTCACGTTCTTGAGGATGTTGCCGCTGACCTCGGCCAGCACTTCTTCCGGTTTTCCGCCCAGCACCTCGCGCAGCCTGGCAGCACAGTACGCGACGGCGATGGGCTCTGTACACCCTGTTGCCAGCAGGAGCTCTTCCCGCAGGATAGCCGTGTAGGCGGCTACCGTTTTTTCGTTCAACATCATGACATTCTCCTTCGTATCCTTTTTTATCATCAGGCCCGCAGGCCGGATATACGCTTCACCGCAGGTCGGGCACGTCGTCCTCCAGCTCCACCCAGTCCTGCACGTTCACGGTGGAAAATTCCGTCTCGGTATTGCGGATGACCACCCGGGCAAGACCGGCGTTGATCACCAGGCGGCGGCACATGGCGCAGGAGGTGGCGTCGTGGAGCAGCTGGCCGGTCTGGGCGTTGCGGCCCACCAGATACAGCGTGCCGCCCACCATGTCCCGCCGGGCGGCGGAGATAATGGCGTTGGCCTCGGCATGGACGCTGCGGCACAGCTCGTACCGCTCGCCCCGGGGCACCTGCATGGCCTCCCGCGTGCAAAGGCCCATGTCCACGCAGTTGCGGCGGCCCCGCGGCGCGCCGTTATAGCCGGTGGCGATGATCTCGTCGTTTTTGACGATGATGGCGCCGAATACCCGCCGCAGGCAGGTGGCCCGCTCCAGCACGGTCTCGGCGATGTTCAGATAGTAGTTTTCCTTGCTGATGCGTTCCATGGCAGTTTCTCCTTACGGCACAAAATGGTGGCTGCGGCGTTTTTATATACTTTGATTATACCGTGTTTTCCCGAAGGGTTCAATAAAGACGCCTGTCACGATTTTCACAAAAATTCGCGGTGTTTTTTGAAGAAAACGTAAAATTCCGGTATTTTTTTGCATACTGAACTGGTCTGATTTTGCCGCCGGGCAACGCTTCGGATGCTGCCGCGAAAAAGGCGGGCGGCGGCATGTGGTCATGCCGCCCTACGGCGTTCCGGGAGACCATTTGCAGGGCGCGATGACCACATCGCGCCGCCGGGCAACGCTTCGGGTGCTGCCGCGAAAAAGGCGAGCGGCGGCATGTGGTCATGCCGCCCTACGGCGTTCCGGGAGACCATTTGCAGGGCGCGATGACCACATCGCGCCGCCGGGCAACGCTTCGGGTGCTGCCGCGAAAAAGGCGAGCGGCGGCATGTGGTCATGCCGCCCTACGGCGTTTCGGGAGACCATTTGCAGGGCGCGATGACCACATCGCGCCGCCGGGGAGACAAAAAGACGGCCGCCCCATCCGGGACGGCCGCAGGCAGTGCGTTCAGCGCTTGTTCAGTTTATACAGGTTCTTATCCGCGGCGAAGTTGGTCAGCTCATACAGCACCAGCACATCGTCGGTCTCGTCCGCCAGCGGCTGCACCCCCTCCCGGAAGTACCGCAGATCCAGCACCGTGATGGTGTCGTAGTCCTTCACCAGGAAGGGCAGGAAGCTGTTGGCAAAGCTG